>Ga0209443_1002574_pt1 | contig 10670 bp, 10 predicted proteins | sample LauGreBMM110DCMD_2_FD_187571 | JGI IMG/M metagenome (GOLD analysis project Ga0209443, IMG submission 187571) | Freshwater lake microbial communities from Lake Michigan, USA - Su13.BD.MM110.DCMD (SPAdes) (version 2) | ecosystem: Environmental > Aquatic > Freshwater > Lake | place: Lake Michigan... | reverse complement strand
ACAAATACAAGTATGAATTCCTTAGCAAATTTACCAGGAAATACAATCAAAGGTTCTAGTTATGAATCTTCAAGTTATGATGCAACGTTAAGTCAACAACATAATAAAATTGGAACGGAATATTAATATGAATAATAATTATGGTAAAAACTTCATTTAGTAATGCAAATGGTACAAAAACTGTTATAAGTAATTATAATAGTATAATTCGTTTTACTATACAAGTAAATACTATTATTGAAAAAATAAACAATACTACAAATGAAACGTTGCTTCGTATGCTTGTTCGAAAATTATATTTATTAATTACAACCTCGCATATACCTCCTGATATTATGAAATTGTGTAATCAATTATTGAATGTAATCAAAAAATATATACTAATAAATGCAGGTATTCCAAAAACGGTTATTTATTGTATGATTGTTCCAAATTAATAAAAAAAATCGAAATAGAAATAAACTATCTATATAGTACAAATGAATACGTATCTGGCATCACATCAATCCAAAGATAAATCAGAGTGCACGCACACTCGCATTACTGGAGGGTCGTTTCATATTCCTGATTTATCTTCGTTTTATCCCATCTATGTCAAGCATGTATTTGTAGAAGGCAACGAAGAACATTTAACAGAGAAACAATTGGAATGTGGTCCTTTAGGAATTGATTTAGACTTTCGTTATCCGGAAGCAAAACGAATGTATACGCCGGACCATATCGTGGACTTTCTTGACATTTTGTTCGAAGAACTTCACAAACTGTTTCACGTTCAAGAAACGTTTCCCATTTACATTTTTGAAAAACCAAACATTAATGTGACACCGACGATGATCAAAGATGGGATTCACATGATTGTTGGATTAAATATGGATACGACAAGCAAAGCGATGCTTCGGAATCGTCTTTTAAAAAAGATGACCATTTGGAATGATTTACAATTGACAAACGATTGGGATTCCGTCTTAGATGAAAACGTATTCAAAGGGTTAACTGCATGGCAATTGTACGGATCCAGAAAACCTGGTCATGAGGCGTATGGTCTTACCGATGTTTACACGTGCGAACATCACGGTGATGATTATGAAGTTCATAAATCAAGCGATCCGTTTCCCATTCAAACTGAGTTTTACAAATTAACGATTCGTAACATACAAAATGAAACACCTTCATTGAAAGACGAATACAAAGCAGAATATGAACAAAGTAAACAACGAAAACGTCTTCGTATTGTGAATGATGCGCCTGCCGGAGAATTTTCAACAGCGGTTGCATTGAACAAAGAATTAGACCGTCTTTTTGCGTCTCTTAATGTAACCGAATATACGGTACAGGAGGCGCATTTGTATGCTATGTGTTTGCCTGCAACGTATTATGATGACTATCCAAAATGGCAGAGGGTAGGATGGGCGTTGAAAAATACGGATCCTCGTCTTTTCCCGAGTTGGATTAAATTTAGTAGTCAATCCACAAAATTCAACTTTTCTGATATTCCAACTTTGAAAAAGCAATGGGATAGTTGGCGACCCAATGATGAAATGTTGACAATTCGTTCGATTATGTTTTGGGCGCGAACAGAGAATCAAGAAGAATATGAAAAGATTAAAGAAAAAAGTGTAGACATGGCGTTAGAAGAAGCGATTCGTGATACGTGTACGGAATTTGACATTGCGACTATATTGTATCAGCTGTACAAGGATTCGTTTGTTTGTGTAGATATTAAATCGGCGAGATGGTTTCAGTATGTGAATCAAAAATGGGAAGAAACGGATTCGGGTACAGAGTTGAGAAAACAAATTACAAACATCAAAGGTCTTTACGGTATTTTCTCCAAGAAATTGTTTCAAGTGGGACAAATGGTGAATGGTTTGTCAGCGACACCTGACGATGAAAGATACAAACCGCTCAAGAAGAAACATGATAAGATTCATGGTATCATGGTGAATATGTTGAAAAAAAACGCTGCAAAAATTATGATTGATTGTTGTCACATTTTCTATGTAAAAAATTTCATGGATCTATTAGATAGTAAAAATCATCTATTGTGTTTTACGAATGGCGTCATTGATTTCTCAACGAATACGTTTCGTAATGGTTTACCAGAAGATTATACGCATAAATGTACAAGGATTCCTTATTTACCGATTCAAGAGGCAAATGAAACCATAATTCAAGAAGTAAAGCACTTTATGGAACAATTATTCCCAGATAAGGAATTGCGGGACTACATGTGGGATCATTTTGCCTCGATTTTGATTGGACGAAATTCAAACCAAACATTTAACATTTATATTGGTGCTGGACGTAACGGAAAATCCATGTTGATTGAATTGTTAAGTAATATATTGGGTGATTACAAACAAACGTTACCTATTAGTTTAGTGACGGGTAAACGTGGAAATATTGGTAACGCAAGTCCAGAAATTGCAAAATTAAAAGGTGTACGATATGCAGTGATGCAAGAATCATCCGTCAATGATGAAATCAATGAAGGTCCGATGAAAGAATTAACTGGCGGTGATTCGATTCAGTGTCGTGCGTTGTACAAGGAACCGATTGAATTTATTCCACAATTCAAGCTTGGTATGGCAACCAATAATTTACCAATCATCAAAGGTAAAGACGAAGGTACATGGCGTCGTGTTCGTACGTGTGAATTTAAATCGACGTTCTGTGAAGAACCGGATGGATCTAAATATCAATTCAAGGTAGATAAAAATTTGAATGAAAAATTTGATTCGTGGAAACCGGTATTCATGAGTTTATTGGTGGAACGTGCCTTTGTGACAAAAGGAAATGTGATTGATTGTAAAATGGTCTTGGTTCATTCGGAAAAGTACCGAAAAGATCAAGATTATTTGTCATCATTTATCAAGGATTGTATTCATTTGAATCCTTCGGGTGTTCTTAAAGAATTAGACTTGTACGACAAGTTTAGTGAATGGTGGAAATTATTATATGGTAAAAATGTACCCAAGGGAAAAGACTTGTTCGATTCTATCAATCGTATTTATGGAAATAATACATCTGTGACGAAAAAAGGAACGGTATGGTATGGACTACAAGTAATGCAAGAAGAAGAAGTTATAGATTTAATTTAGATTCAATATGATCAATGGATAATTCTAATAATTTTATTTCATTTTGTAAAGAAAGAACTTCTTTATTATCATGCGCTAAAAACGATGCATCTGTACAAATGGGTTTACATTGTGATTCACATTTATCGGTACATGATTTTTCACAAGGTTCTAACGAAGAAGAATTACTAAACCAATTAAATCCACCTTTTGATTTTTTTGTCTTTTTTGTCTTTTTTGTTTTTTTTCTTAATTTTGTACCACCATCTCGTTTTAATTTTTTACGCAGTATTTCACGATCTGACTGAGATAAATTATACCCTTGAACTAATTCACGAATCCTTTTTTGTTCATGATCTTTTTCTTTTTCTTCCATTACTTTTAATCTGTCTTTCAATTTGTCTCTTTTTTCTTTTAATTTATCCATAGCTTCTTTAAATTCTGATTTATCTTCTTTAGCTAATTCGCAAAACGTAGTGCAATTCTTTTTACACTTCTTTTTGCAAACTACGTTACATTCATCGCCACCGATTTGTTTTGAATATAAATTTGGATTCCAGTTACTAGATGTTGGATTTGTATATCGAAATGTGTTCATGGTATAACAATATATTCTAATTTCTTTACTTTGAAATATATTTTTACTTGAACGTCTACGTTGGATGTATCATAGTTCGATATACGTTTTGGTTCCGTTAATTCACGATAATAGTCTTCTACCATGGAATGTACTAAAATAACTTCTTGTTTTTCTACAAAAAAAGGTATGGTTTCCATACGCAGTTGTGGTTTTATCACAAAGGTAGAAATACGTGAATAATGATTTAATTCATTTGCTAAACGTGCAAAGTAATGATTTAATTCACCCGTTTTTAAATTATATCGTGGTAAAATTAATTTATCGGAAGCAGAACAATATCCTTTACACTTTACAATTTCTTTTAAAAAGTCAGGATCCATTTGATCTACCCATTGTACTGGAAGAATACGTTCTAATAATTCAATACCTACTTCTTTTTTAGCAATGGCTGTATTCAGTTGTTTTCGTAACACACGATTACGCATTTTTTCTTTTAAAAAACGTCTGCAGGTAGAATACAAATATTCTTCTGCTTTAGAAAGTAGTTGATGATGAATACGATCTGTGTCTTTACGGGGTGATATATTTTTGTATTCATGATTTACGCGAAATGGATAGAAAGGTAACGATGTACTATGATCAGGTTCAGGTATACAAGGTACAAATGAATTGGTTTCAGTTAAAATGCCTTTGATAGTGCCATCCACCACTTTGTAAAGAGGTGTACATGGTATTTTGGTAGAATAATGATTCAATACAAACAACGTATGTTCATAAGAAGAGGACGGCATGTCTGTCACTGGAATGGCTAAAGGTGAAGATGGATAACAAGGTATGAATACGTCTTCTACAGAAAACCCAATACATTTATGTGAATGAATAACTTGTCGCGTATCTTTTGGTAATTCAGAATAGATCAGCGAAGCTACTAAATTGCTTCGAAATTCTTCCGATTGAGACGTACATTGTGCATAAATGGAAATGATTTGATCAAACGCAAATTGAAGTTTTTTATGATAATAAGGATAAACTACAGAATGTGCATTTTGACCTACATTATGTTCAATGATGGGTTCAAAACAAATTTTGCCTTGTACATTTTGTTCCAAAATCATAAGTATTAATTTATGTTCTTTGTCTATTTTTTTAACTGGACAAATAAATTCTACATGTATTGTATCGGGTACACGTACAATGACTAAATTCACCGCCATTGCTTCTGAAATAATATCCCATAATTCAGTGTAATCCATTTTTTCTTTTAAAAATTCGTGTTCAAATGCTTGAAATGTTTCATATTTACGTATGACGTTACTATTTTGTACAATTGAAAATTTTTGTTTCGCTATTTTTAATAAAGTAGATAAAAAAGTGGCGTGTGTAAATTTTCCTGGATACGAAACATTCCAACACGCTTCGATACATTGTAAAAAGGAATGAGGAGAAGCTACACCATATCGCAACAAATAATTATTTGGTTCTAGTTGACAATCATGTGTCAATTGAAAAAAGGAACGTAATGGTTTTGGTAAATACGAAACTTGTCCTTCTCCTGCTAAACTTGTTTCGTGTGTATTAATGTACTGTTTAGATTCAACGGCAGGTCGTGTTTCCTTTTTAGGTACGTGTTCTTTTTTGAAACAACACACACCTTTTTCTTTCAAAGGACCCGGAAATGGATGTGAACCATCATTCATTTTAAAAATGGAACCATCGCGCGCGGGATCAATTTCACCTTTAATCGATGGATCAATGATACGCTTCCCTTTTTTGACCAATTCATCTACCTGTTTTTGTGTCAATGGAGTTTTTTCTTCTATATCCCAATACATGGGACAAATATAAGGTACTTTATCATAGACATAATTCGGGAATGTTTTTGCTTTTTGTATTTCTTCTTCTGTAAGTAAAGCGATAGGACGTCTTGTCAATGGACAATCACGCGTATATCCTTCATAAGTATGATTTGATTTTTCCATGCGATAAATGGTAAAATTTGGATTATTCACAACTAAATCTCGATTTTTTCCACCACCTTCATATTCAATTTCAAACGGTTCATCATATTCTATATCTAACACCTCTGGTTCTGGCTCTGTTTCTGTCTCTTCGTCATATCTTCGTCTTACTGGTTGTTTTGTAAGAACGACTTCTTCTTCTTGACAAGTAATCGTATTTGGAACAGTTAACAATGCAATGTAGGCTTTCATGTTACGATTCAAACAAGGTAAATATTGCAACGAAGATATTTTTTCCATAGTAATGGATATATCGGTAGCAGATTTAACAATGGTAGTGGGAAATCCTACCTTGTGATTTACAGTAATTCGTTTTTTATCCGCAAGTAAAGAAGCAATAGAATCATACGCTTCACCAACTACTTTGGAAGCTTGTTCTTGAGTTAAATGAAACATATCTTTTATTTTTTTTGTAGTGGAGGCAGGTGTTATTCTTCCAGTTAAATAATCTGCTACACATATTTCTTGTATTAATTCACCTTCATAAAATTGGCTTACTCTTCTGTAACGATGTGATGAACCAATATTAATAAAAAAAAGACTTGAACAATTATGAGGTGTGATTTTTTTTACTAAAAATTCAATGTTATACGTCATGTCGAGTATAGTTGTTTGACGGATACTTTCAAAGGTTGGATAAATATAACCACTCGTATACATGAAAGAAGATACTTGATGCAACAAATCATCATGTTTGTGAAAGAGCGCATCTATTTCATCAATAGACAATGATTTTTTAGATTGACATTCAAATAAAATACTACCATTTTCATGAAAAGCATATTTTACATTTTGAAAAAAAACAGTCACTGTATGTTTATAAGATTGTCCATGTTTTACTACTTCTTGTACAGGTAGAAAAGGTATTTTATTACCATGTAAATCTTCTTGAACAGTATACAATTTATATAAAATATTTTCTTCTTTCCCAGGATGATATTGAATCATTTTGAGATCTTCTGACACGTGTAATCGTTGAAAGAGAGTATCCAACGGTACAACAATGGGTTCTGCAGGATCCAACCGACAAACTACATAGGTAATACCTTCTACAGAAGGGTTTGGCGTGGGAAGATCAAATACTTTTGTGACTTCTTGTTTGGATACCGTAGATGGTAAAAAGTATAATGGTAAAGCCATTTTTTTACATACATAAACGGTATCATTCAATAAGGGTGTATAATCTAGCAATAATTTACGAAACTCTTCTTCTATTGGTACGTGTTCATATTCATCTATATTTTCTACCTTTTCAGGATTTACGGCACAAGGCATGGATTGACCAATCGGAATGTCCATCCATCCTTCAAATGTAAAGGTATCAAGATCTTCTAAGGTATACTCTTTTTTTTCCAACAAAGGTGGTGCTTGATTGAAACAAAGAAAAAAGTTGCGTAAATGAAAAGATGGAATAGTACCAAAAGGGTGTATCAACCGATCATACACTTGTTTCGAGGTATAGGAAACATATTTTTTTCCAAATAAATAAACATCATCTCCTAATAAAGTAGATAACATATAACGTATGGTTTCAATGGTATCATCTTCCAAAATATCTACCACGATGGGTTTTTCTTGATAGATAAACTTCATGTATTAACAACGGATTTTTTTTTAAATGGTATAATCATGGCATTTACACGTTTTAATGATGATCCAGACAGAATTATGAAAAAATTACAAGAAAGTACAGACCAAGGATTATATTATTTGAATTGTCCAGGAAATGGTGAAAAACCGCCGTATGTAGCAGATCCAAACATTATTTTACAAAAATGGGGTGCCAATTTACATGAAAATCGCATCGAAGTAGAAAGTGAACTGTTTCGTATTCGTGAACCTTTAAAACGCGATTGTGAACGTAAACCTTACACGTCTACCGCCGTTACTTATCCAAGCTTTAAAAAAGAAATTACTACACAGCCACGTAGCACCATGCCTGCATGGACAGCTCGTGATTTAGAACAAAATCATCGATATATTTTACCATTGGATCCTCAAGAACATGTCATGCCAACGTTTCCTAATAATATTAGTACTAGGGTTTTAGAAAAAGATATTATGATAAATAAATATGTAAAATAAAAAGACCAGTTTCTTCTACTGAATAAATATCTTCTTGTATTCTAGGGATACTTCCTTTCACTTCATAAATTTGAAATGGTACAAGATGTAGTTTTTCACGTGAAACCTGTATATTCAATTCTTCTATCCATAATCCATTGTTAAAGACATCTTGTACCTTTGCATGAACGGTATAGGTTAGATTATTTTCTTCATCTAATTCTACTTCTGGTCTACACAAAACAATGAAATCATCATATACTAATTCATGATGCCACATCGGTATAGAATACCGTTTGTCACCATGGGTGTACAAATAGACATGTTGATGAACAAGATCCGCTAGTGTCGGATGAATCACTAAGAGAGGTGGCATTCTTTTTTCTATTTCAGTTAATACAATCGGTGGAATTAGTTCTTTCAAGTCCATTAATAAAACATACAAGGATAGTAACATAGATGCATCCATGGTAGATAAAACATAGTCTATAGAAGATTGAAATAAAGATGGCAAAATAGGATCCGTTTGTTGAGATAAATATTCGTATGCTTCTTGCACTTGACGAAATTCTTCAGGGTTTCCTTGTTTGTCTGGATGACATTGTAATGCTTTTTTATAATATTGTTTTTTTAATTGAGAAGGACTAAATCCTGGACGTGCCTCTAATATGGTGTAGGCACGTTCTGCGTTCATGTTCTCCTTTAAAAAAATAAGTTCATATTCCTTTTTCTATTGTTTTATTCCCATGTAAAATGGGGATCGAGAAGACCGCGAAGAATTTTATGCAATGCACGTTTTTCCATCGCCTGTTGTATTTTTTCTTTTTGTGGAATCAACTCGTAATAAAACTTGTCAACATAATACAAATCAGACTGTTTATAAGTTTGAAATGGATTATGGTAGATTACATGTTCAAACTCTTGTAATCTACCACAATGTTTTTTGAAAATACCAGTATAATAGGAATATCGTTCTGGTAAATCTTTAAACTTGTATTTGACTCCAACTTTTAATTGTCGAAAGTCAACCTCTTCAAAGAAAGCTTCCAGCTTCACCGTGTTGGACATTTTTATTCGAGTTTATCACTAGTTATTTCAATTTTTGAAAAAACTACGCTTTCACCTGATATAAATGTTAGAAATATTATTCCCATGTAAAATGTGGATCGAGAAGACATCGAAGAATTTTGTGTAAGGCACGTGATTCCATCGCCTGTTGTATTTTTTCTTTTTGTAAAATAAACTCGTAATAAAACTTGTGGACAAATGTAGTTTGAGAATCATAATAACTTCCAAATGGTCCATGGTACATTACCTTTTCAAATATTTGTAGTCTGCCATTATATTCTTTGAAGATTCCAGTATGATAGGAATAGTGGTGTGGCATCGTTTTTATCTTGTACTTGACACCCACTTGCAAATCATGCAAGGCAACTTCTTCAAAGGAAGCTTCCAGCTTCACCGGCAATCGGTTGGATTCCAGTTCTGGATTCATTATGATGATACTAATTCACTTTACATTTCAATTTTTGAAAAAAAACTCCGCTTTCACCTGCTATAAATGTTAGATATTTACTTGAATAATGCAACGGATGCATCGATTGATCCGTAGATTCCGAAAATTCCATCTTCCGTGAAGACGCCAACACGATATCCGTTTTCGTACAGGTAGCAACTGAACGATGGAAAGGATCGTCGGGTCGCATACTTACCGAGTGTTCCGTGATAATCGCTGAGACGTTCTTCGATATATTCCACGCCATCTATCACGTGAACCGTTTTGATTGGTTCTCCGGTGAGTGGGAACACAACGTCTACGCCGTAAAGATGAGCAAAGATAATGGTGCGAGCATGACGATGAATTGCCTCCGTATCTTGAAATGCGTCCTGAAAATAAATCTGGTAGCCATTGTCGTAGTCCATTTTTTCTGCAAACTTATCCATCTCCTCCAATGTCGGCTCGCGAAAGTAATCGGGATTGGTGGATCGAGCCATTATGAACGTATACTCAAAAATAACGTTTCAATTTTTATAAAAATCCGTTGCAATATCCAGCTTCATGAATGTTATGTTTAGGGAGGTGCGGAACCGTAGGTTCTGCTAAAATTGAAACGCGAATTGTGTTTGACATCAAAAAATGTTGCGTCGTGTGTTAGACGTTACGTCTCTAGTACTTAGCGTTCGAAACTACTTTGTTACACACCAACATCATGAAGAGACGAGAGAAATGGCCATAACAAATCATGAAGAAAGTCATCGGTTTTCTTATGCTGCTTCCGTCAATGAACATCAAAATAAAGCAGACGATGATGAATATGAACAAAAAAATAATGAAGTACAAACCATTATGCTTCTTGCAAGTTTATTTATGCAGGGAGGATTTCAAATTATTTCCAGTTCTCAAACAATAACAATCTTCTTCACCTTATCCTTAGCGCTCAGTATTTCCTTGTTGTTTTTATCTGTATTTACCGGTTTATCTACCATCAATCGAATGGCAACCTTCATGGGAGGTAGAGCACGAGAACGTAATCGAAGATTTAGAAACATTCGTCATCATTTGGTACAAAGAGATGTTCCAGAACCGTCCGAATTACTTCGAACCAATCCATATGTTATGATACAAGGTGTACGCATTGAAACGTTTCATGATTGGTTTACGTATAAATGTTCCTCACTATGGAAAATTCATTTGATTACGTTTAAAGTTGGTAGTTGTTGTTTGATCATTACTATGATTTCCATTTATACAAATCTATCATTCATGATACCTACATTGATTGCATTGTGTTGTTTTCTTTTGTTAGAAGCAAGAGAAAATAATACTATTGAATGGGAGTTACCCGTTTAAATCGCAATGTAATATTCCTTGGTTGCCAAAAAGACTTCTTTCTTCTTTTGAAAGATAAAACTACGATTTAAAAACGA
>Ga0209443_1002573_pt1 | contig 10670 bp, 11 predicted proteins | sample LauGreBMM110DCMD_2_FD_187571 | JGI IMG/M metagenome (GOLD analysis project Ga0209443, IMG submission 187571) | Freshwater lake microbial communities from Lake Michigan, USA - Su13.BD.MM110.DCMD (SPAdes) (version 2) | ecosystem: Environmental > Aquatic > Freshwater > Lake | place: Lake Michigan... | reverse complement strand
TAAATTATAGGCTCCCAAGAAAGCACAGATAACAAAGCCTGCATAATGCAATATTGCATTTATGTAAGTTTTTTGCTCTGGCTCGTCTAGCTTATCCCAAAGGTCTTGCTCTAGTCCTAGTACCTCTATTGTAATATATTCTTTCCAATTACTCATTATGCATTATTATTCACAGCGCTTTCGTCACCCTCAGTGAAATATTTTTGTGGATTTATAGCCACGTCCTGCTTTTTAGACTCGCCCCACTTATTAATGATGGTTGTGTTGATTTCGTCTTGCTTTTTAGTTTTTTCTTCCTTTTCCAACTTAGCACTTTCAACTTCTAAATAGCGCCATTTTTCCATATGGATAACACCGTTCTTTCCTTCATAAATATAATCCTCTCGATAAATACCGTTTTCTACATTACGTCTGTGGTTATAGTTTTCAACCATAAAGTCATATACACCCTTCGTCATCATCATTTTAAAGAAAATTGGCCCCATTTCAATACATAAAAATACCATCAATATTAACCAGGGCACCATGCCACCAATTTCGTGGCTAATTTGAATTCTTTTTAAAAGTCCATCATATCCGTGGGCTTTTTGCTCGTTCTCTTTATATTCAATTCTTAAATCATCTGCAAGTGTATTGATTTTAGTGTTTACCTGGTCTAACTGTTTTCTCCAACTTTCAACTGAGGTCCTCTTTTCGTTTACATACTTATCCTTTTCACCACGCTTTGTTTCTATATCATTTTGCATTTTTTGGGCTACAGGTCCAAAACCATATGCTCTTTTATCTTGCATTTCTGCTTGTTGCTTAGAAACTAACTCATCAATACCAGCATCAAATGTGGTTAAGCCCTTTTCGTATTCGGTCACTTTCCCCTCATACTCTGCCTTGTCTTTTTCCAAACCAGTTCTCTTTTGCTTAAATAATAAATCAGTTTGTTTATTTAAGTCTTCCGCATATTCCGCTTGGAACTTACTTAATTCCGAATTTATTTCTGATTCAAGAATTTTAATTTCCAATGGAGAAGAAATTGCAAAACCCAATATCAATGCAATTATAATACGAGGTAGGGCTTGTCCAAATTCTTTCCACGTAATTGCATCGGTACCATCTCCTTTACCAGTACTAGAAATAATAAAACGGTCTAGATTAAAAATTACAAGGCCCCATACTACAGCAAAAATCATTGTTGCAATTTGCATTCCAATACTCGCAGTAAGTGAGTAATCGTTCGCGTCTCCTTTAGGACCAAATATAGTATGAAAGGCGAATGCACCAGATACACCGGCTAATAAGCCTGTACAAAGTACAATACCTCCAATCCCTGCATACTTAACCCTGTCCTGCATTGGGGCGAGTCTCATAAAATAAGGATCGGCACCTGCGCACCACCACAAAAATTCAGTAATTCGGTTCGGTTTTTTTAAACTGTAGTTTGATGATTCCATTCTTTAAAATTTAATTTTGTTTTATATACTCAGATAAATCGTCGTATGTTTTAATTTGTATTTTATTATTAACTAGATTAATTCGACTAAGATTTTCATCGGCAAATACAGGGTTTTGGAGTTGAAAATGTCTTGGTTTGATATTCGGAATTGTTTGTGTTGTAGGTGGTGCTAATTGTATTGAAAGGTCAATAGGCATCACATTCATAAAGTTTACATGCAAATCAAAGTCAATATAGTTAAATCCTAGCCCTAATGCTAAAAATCTAATTGTAGGTGCATATACATTTGTAACACTTGTAAAAGTGCCAGTGCTTTTTTGTATCTTATATCTTTTGAAAATAGATTCCCCGTTGTCATATATTATAACGACACGACTACATCCATCAATCTCATATTCAAGATTAAATGGTTGACCTTGTATCAAATAGGATACCTGGCTATTATTCAATAAAAATCTGGCTTGCAACAAGTTGAATCAATTTATTAAAACAAGTTAATATATATTTTTTAATCTATACAAATCTAACAATTTGAGCGTAAACATGTGAATATTAATGGACATTTAATTGATTAGGCGTTTTACCTAAACCTGCTAAATAATTACAATTAAATAGTTCATTCATTGAACTAAACGCAACCAACTCTTTTTCATATTTAAAAGCCTGTTCTAACGTAACGGTTCTATTATTATCCCCACAACTCATGTCAATATCCTTCATTTTTACTTGACATGGATGTTCATATCCACAAGCATGGGTCATTTCCAGGGTCTCTTTTCTTAAAGTGTTAATATATTTAGCAAAACGGACGGACTTTAAAGCAGGGTCTAAACCGCCACTCAGCCACTTATTCTGTGTTGCAATTCCGGTTGGACATTTATCAGTATGGCATTCTTGTGCTTGGATACAGCCAATTGACAACATTGCCTCTCTTGCAATGTTTACCATATCCGCACCCATCGCAAATGCCTTCATTACTTCGCTTGGGAAACCTAATTTCCCCGAACCAATAAATACGATGTCATTCGCTAATTCCTTGTTTTTAAACAGCTGATAAAGTTCGGTAAATCCAAATACCCAAGGAAGTGATACGTGATCCGCAAATGAAGGTGGGGCTGCTCCAGTGCCACCTTCACCGCCGTCAATAGTAATAAAATCGGGTCCTTTATTTTCAGATTTCATTATTTCAGCAAGCTGATGCCACTCACCCAAATCTCCAATTGCTGACTTGATACCAACTGGCAACCCTGTTTTTTCGGCAATTTGTTCAATAAAATCTACTAATTCTCTTACGTTAGAAAATGCTGTGTGATAAGTAGGTGAAATGACGTCCGTATTGGGCGTTACCCCTCTTATAGCAGCAATCTCGGGTGTATTCTTTGCCGCAGGCAGTACACCGCCCTTGCCCGGCTTAGCTCCTTGTGAAAGCTTAATTTCAATTGCTCTTACTTTGTTGTATTTATTAGTAACTAGTTCTTCAAGTTTTTCAAAGCTAAAATATCTACGACCGTCTTCACCTGTAATGCCGCATCCAAAATAGCCAGTACCAAGCTGAAAAACAACATCGGCACCCAATTGGTGAAATGGAGATAGGCCCCCTTCACCCGTGTTATGAAAACTTCCCACCATGGCTGCGCCCATATTAAAAGCAGATTGCGCTTGAGAAGACAATGATCCATAACTCATAGCAGAAATGTTTACTATTGAATAGGGTCGGAACGGCTTGCGTCTTTTTTTATTTAACCCAATAACTTTTGCGCATGGAATAAAATAAGGATCATTACTCTTATAATTAATATGGTCATCATTTACCCTAAAAGGAAACATTTTAGGGTTTACAAAAATAAAATTTGCTTCATATATGTTTTTATCTGTTCCAAATCCTTCGTAGTTATTTACACCCTTAGAGGAAGAATAAATCCATGATCTTTGACTTCTATTAAAAGGTAACTCCTCCCTGTTGTTAGAAATAAAATACTGACGTATTGGGGGTCCTAATTTTTCTGCAAAATATCTTAATCGCCCAAAGATTGGAAAATTACTAATAATCGTATGCGCTTTTTGGCTACGATCTAAAACAGCAATCATTACAAACAATAAAATAACAAACAAAAGAATAAATAACATAGTATTAATTTTTAAATTATAATTTTACACTTATCATTTGAACACTGTTCTGTTAATTGCTTAACAGTGTGTTCTAATAAATCTGATTTTAACATTTCTCTTTTTTGTTTTGAAAAATCTTTTAAGCGCTTTGCTTCACAAAACCTACGCAACTGCTTTTCATTCTCAAGTAATAAACCGGGTACAGCTAAATGATTGCCTTGCTCATCCTTTGCTAACATTGTAAAATAACAAGAATTGGTATGCGTGATTTTTCCAGTTTTGGGATTTTCACATTCGATGCGCATTCCAATTATCATTGTAGAATTTCCTATATAATTAATAGATGCTTTTACGATAAGCAGCTCACCCACTTCAACTGGACTTAAAAATTCAACTCCCTCAACCGCGACTGTGACACAGTATGCTTTACTATGTTTTGTTGCACATACATATGCAACCTTATCCATTAATGATAATAAATAACCGCCATGTACCTTACCCCCAAAATTCGTATAGGTAGGTACCATCAACTCGGTAATAGTAACTTCTGATTCACTAATTTTTCTATATTCCATGAAAATAAAATATTTATTTTATATACGCTTCCTGTGTAGGATAACTATTTAACTTAATGCCCATTTCTTCAACTACATTCCAAATAATTATGGACTCATTAGCAAATTTATCATTTGCTTCTTTCCAAGCATATAAATATATATGATGAAGAATTTTTAAAGCGTGTGACCCTTCTGCTATTATTGTTAGTTCCCCTTGTTCTGCTACTAAATCAATCTTTGCGTTATTACCATCTTCGCTATATTTAATGTCTTTAACGCCACTCCATGCAAATATTGGTTGCATTTCATTTTTATCAATACAGTTACTATGAAAACCATCCATGTTAACATATAAAAATCCTTCCATGTTTTGATCACTTATAAATACCTTAGATAAAAAGAAATTTGCAACATGATTATCAACTGAATAATTTTCTTTTCCTAGTGCAGTATTAATATATGGTAAATGTGGTAAAATTCTTTCCTGCTTAATGCGTTCACACAATTTATTTATTGTTATTTTATCTGTAATATCAAAGTTGGATAGTATTGCTTTCTTTACTACAGGTGCTGGTTTAGTAACCGGCTTTTCAATCGGTGTTTCTTTTTCTTCTATCTCCTCTTCTTGTTCGGGTTCAACATCCTTTGATTTATCTGAAGTAGGAATATTTAGCCTTGATAATAGGGAAGAAAGATCTGTTTTGTTTTCAGTAGCAGGTGTTTCATCTATTGCATTTTCCTCCGCTTCAACTTCTTCTTCAATCTCTTCTTCTTCAATCTCTTCTTCTTCTTCTTCTTCGGGCTCTTCTTCTATTTCATCTTCTCCAACTTCTGGTACTTTATTTATTTTTGATAATAAAGATGATAACTCTGATTTTTCGTTAGCATCAGATGCTTCTTCTACCTCATTTTCTTCTATCTCCTCTTCAATCTCTTCTTCAATCTCCTCTTCTATTTCCTCCTCTACACTTTCCGCTTGAGTTGCCTTGCTTACTTTTGGCGACGGACTTGGTTTTGGGTTAGCCTTATTCATGCCAGCAAGTAAATCAACTTCATCACTTTCATCATTGTTGTCTTCACTAATTTGCTTTTTTTGTGCGGGCTTGGGAGTAATTTTTTGTTCAGGTTTGGGTTCGGGCTTCAACGTTGGTGGAAGTGGTTCTTTAGATACAGGTTTACTTTCTTGTTCTGTATCATTTATTGCACTTAAAATATCTGTAATAAAAAGTTTTGCAGCGGCAACTGCTGTTATTGCATCCGAAAATTCGGGATTGTTTAAAATTCTAATTCCATTGGCATAGGATTCAATTTTTGATGAATTAGAAAGTACCTTTAATACAAACTCCTCATCTCTGCAATAAAAGCCAACTTTAATGTCATTTTTTGCAGTATTAAAAAATAAATGAGCCCCTCTTTTTGGGTAAATACGCGATATGAAGATGTCCAAGTGGGTATCTTCCCCAATTTTTTTCGCCTCTGCTTCTGGATATAGTTGTTTAATTGCATTAAATAATTCCTGCTGCAAAGCGGCATCATCATCAACTTTAGTCTTATTTTCTTTGACTTCATTTTTTGTTCCTTTTGAACTTGCTTTAGTTTCAAATTTTTCACAGCCATTTTGAGCACACCATTCATTTAATTCATTCAGGGTAAGCTGATTTTGGTCAACAGTGTGGAGAATTTGCCCCCCTTTTTTATATGAAACTTCAACATTAATACCTATTTCTTCCTCAAATTTTTTCTCTAACGTGCTGATTTTCAATGATGCAATAATTGAAATATCCTCGCCCTTGGATTTTCTGATTTCAGATAATGTTTTATCCTTGGGTATTTCTATCCCAGTATTATCAAAAAAAGTTAGGTTTAAATATTCAAACTTTTCATTAAAATCTTGTTGAAGGGTTTCAATTTTTTTGCGACCATTCATAGACAATTCAGAGGCCATAATAGTTAAAATTTAGTTAATTTATTATATAAAGTTAAACGATATATTACACAAATATTAATTTTTTATGTTATTAAAATTTTAATTAAATTTTTATATATATTTATCTTTCATTAAAAAAATATAAACTATGTCAAACGAAGTTAAAGCCCCAGAAGAAGTAAAATACGGACATTTAAATGTAATGTTCTATTTATTTATTGCCTGTTATACTGATGGGAAATTTAAAGAACAAGAAGCCTTAGTTATCAAGGCCCTAACTACTAAATGGTTAGGAGATGATGCAACAAGTGCAGATGTTGATACCTTGGTGATGGAGGCATGCGTATGGTATGATTCTCTTAACCAAGAACAATTTAAAAACACACTTGCTAACAGTGTACCTATTTTAACAGCACAGTATCCTGTTGAAGTTTTGCGAGTGTTAATTGATGACATTGAAATGGTTGCAAAAGCAGATGGAAGATATACTAAAGATGAAAAGCATAATGTAAATATTATCAAAGAAATTTTAGGTCTTTCATAGGTCTTCGATTTTATATCTTTAATAAGAGAGTGATTTTAAATAATTTATATTAAAATCACTCTCTTATTTTATTTAGACAAAATTAATTATTTAGTAAGACACTAGTTATTTATGAAAAAAAAATTTCAAAGTAATTTTAGGACTTTATGTCTTAATAGTAGTAATTTTCGGTTGTTCAACTAAACCTACATCTCGATATACAGATTACAAAAATATTATCGGAAAATCCATTAAAATTAGAAATTTAGAAATAGCACAAAATGATTTTCCTCAAAATTTAAATTGGGATGATGCTAATAAGGAATGTAAAGCATTAGGGTATGGCTGGAGATTACCTAATGAAGAGGAGCTTAATTTTATTTACAAAAACAAGGATAGAATTGGTGATTTTACGAACAGTCATTATTGGAGCAGTACTGTAATGGTGTGCTTTAACTTTTGGCACTCTACTTTTTTCCCAACTCCCAGCTCGTTAAACGATAAGGAAAGTAAAAACAAAGTGCGGGCTATTAGGACATTTCAAATAGTTCGTAATAACATTTACCATTTATCAGGAGATTTTTAATTTATCCCTTTAATGAAATTAACTTATTATAATTACAGATCAGAATCATTTAATTGTCCAAAATGTAATTGGGCTGGTTTAGGATCTGAGACATTCTTAAGTGATTTAAGTGAAATTCACACATTCAGGCACCTAGAATGTCCAAAATGTAATGAAACCCTTCATTCATTTGATTTAGCGGAAGCAAAGGAGCAACAGGAAAAGTTAGGAAATCCAGGGCCGTTAGAGAAAGTTTGTTTCAATTGCGTAAATATGATGTGGATGGTGGGTATCGGCCAAGGTGTTAAGTGTCGTTTGACTATGAAAAATATCCCAAGTAGACTTTATACTTGTGATGAATTTGATTTTAAATAACTTATATTAAAATCACTCTCTCATTTTTATTTAGTAAAATACTAGTTGTCAGGGTTTAAAGCAGTATTCCACCCCTTTACTTTCATTCACCCTTGCTTTCCCTCTAAAAACACAAAACCTGGCCCAAACCTGGCCGGTATTACTCTACTCTTCTGCAATATCCCCAAGCATTAGTTACAATCCCGCCATCAGTTATACGGCCCTCATTACTTCCTCCTTTGGTAGAATTCAAATAAAATCTTTTTGCATTTCCACTCCAAGTACCTTGAGCATGAATTTTACCTCTAATAGTTATAACTAAAAAATTACCATTAGAATATATATATGTAATATTATAATTCAATTCATCGATGAATTTACCTACATGGGCAAAATTTGCTATTTTTCTATTGTATTCTTCAACTTCAGCATTGTACTGAATCAGATATTCTTCTTTTTCCTTAATATCATTGTATTGATTGTAAAGATTTAAATAATTATCATTGGTAATCTCATTTAAAATTTTAACATAAATAATTGCTTTATTAATATAAAGTAGTTTTTCGGAAATATTTTTTGATTTATCATGCAAACCTGCATAAATGTATTGTAATATTTGGTAACTATTTTCTTTATTTGGAAGTATTTTTTTAGCCTTCTCTGCTAAATATATTGATTCTTTTATTTTATTACTATCTAACAAGACAATTGAAACCGCTATAAGGCTATAATAAAAATTTGAATCTTTATTTAAAGATTTATAATACAATTCATTTTTGTTTTTAGAATTCGAATCAATTCTTGCTCTCAAAAATATTGCAGAGGCACTATCGCTATTATTTTTCAAGATATTATCATAGCTATTAAATAAAACTTTTGAATAAATTTTAGTAGAGTCATTATAAAGGCTATCTTGAAATTTTATATGACTTTCAATATCACTTAAGTGTATATTCTCTGGCGGTATTTTTGTCTTTGAACAGCTTAAAATAATTAAAATACCTATTAGTAGCTTTAATTCTTTTTTCATTTTACCTAATTTATTATTATTATTAATATCTTATTGCCAATACGTTGAATAATTTTTCTTTATCGCCTTCGAACTGTAAGCCATCTTCAAAATCTTGTGCAAACGCTTTATTAGATATTTCTATATCAGTAGAACTCCAATATAGGGTTTCAAATCCTGAACCCCTAAAATTAATAAAATTCCTTAATTTATCATTTTTGTTTCTATTTAAATATATAATATTGAGTTCTTCTTTATTTGGTAATTTCCATCCATTTCCAAGTTTATTTACAAAATCTTTGGCGTCTGAAAAATTCATATTTCTAAATGTACTTTGTAAAATTTCAAGACCTTCAATAATTAATTTCTGTTTAACTTCTATAAAGTTTCCATTTTCAATTTTATGTGTTCTTCTGAATTTAACTGAATCTGAAAAGACCAAAAGTGTATCACCATTCTTATAATCAGTCTCAATAATTGCTTTTTTTAATTCAAGTTTTTGTTTTTTTATCCAAGAAAAATCTATTGAGGTATCTTTAATGTTCAAATTATATCTTCCATTTGACTGTGATCCATCAATTATGAAATTGACAATGGGGCCAAACATAGATTCTCTTTTTGTAACTTGTCTATTAATTTTGCTTTTAAAAAATCCATTTATTTTATCATATTCTAAAGTAATAATAATAGAATATATTTTGAAATTCATAAGGTCTTGTGTACTAAACCCATCATCGAAAAAATATCGCCCAATTAATTTGTTTAAAATTGATGCGTTTAAATTTGCGTTGTTTGGTTTTTTAATTTGAGCAATTGAATTAGAAACACTTGAAAAACCAATTATATAAATTATTAGTAAAAGTTTAAAAAATTTCATGTTATTATTTTAAAGAAGTTTCTTATGAAAAATTAAATTGTGATAATAAAGCCTATTAATCCATATAAATTTTGACATTAATTTTCCCTTTTTTATTATCAAGTTCAATGTACTCTTCGCCACTTTTATTTTTTTTAAATTTTATTTTAAATGGGGACTTATTATCGCCATAGCCAGTTTTATGATAAGAGTCATAGAAGTAAGAGTCATTATTTTTAATTATATCACCTGAAAAATAAACACAATTTTCTCTACCAAGAACATTAATACAAGAAGCTAATTGAGCAAAATTATTATTATAGATATTAAGTATAGCTCTGCCTGTAAAAATTCCTCCTGTCATATCACTGGTTGTAAGTCCATTAAGTTCTGTAACCTTACTAGATCCTTTAATCTTTGAATTATATATTTCTGTGAATGATTTATATATTTTTAATTGTGTAAATGCATTAATTTTTACTAATGCTTGTTTACGAATTTCAATTTTTGAATCAATATAATTAGTTAAAGAATCTATATCTGACACGATTTTATTTTTATAATATTCTTCTAATTCCGAATCATTTATAGATATTCTAATGATTCTGAGTGAATCTTGATAGTCCCCATAATTTTTTAAATCATTTTGTTTAATTAAATTATTTACATTTTGTATCCTATAATTAAAATTATTTTTAATTATTTCCAAATCAATAACACTAATATTCTTATTTTTATTGTTATTACATGAAAAAAATATTATTAGAAACATTAAAAAGACAGAGTATGTATATTTCATAAAAATTTTGATTTTTCGTAATTAAATATATGAATTATTTATAATAATACATCATTAACAACAACATTTGAATCAAATTCAATGTTATCCAAGTAGTGAAGGGTAGTAGTACGAGGGTCTGAATGGTTCATGCTCTCACTAATTGTGAGTAGGTTGGTTCCTACACGTTTATGAGTATTAGCGTATGCATCTCTAGCCATTGATATGTCAAGTAATGTTAATCACCTATTAGATTGTTTATATTTTAATCCTTTATTATTTCATCTACTTTAAACTTTGTACAAACTTCTAGGTATTCAATAATTTTTTTATTTGTCAAAATTTGGTCTAAATTTTTAATATCACCATTTATATCAATAAGTAAATTCGAGATTCTTCAAAATACTTGAAATCGAACTAAAAGGGTAGGATTTATGCCAAAATTGGTTAAAAAAGATTCAACCTTTTCTTTATATTCATATCATGAAAAATACCTTAGCTCAATGGCTTCAAGACAACCAGCTAGAAAAATATGCTGATGTTTT
>Ga0209443_1002572_pt1 | contig 10672 bp, 5 predicted proteins | sample LauGreBMM110DCMD_2_FD_187571 | JGI IMG/M metagenome (GOLD analysis project Ga0209443, IMG submission 187571) | Freshwater lake microbial communities from Lake Michigan, USA - Su13.BD.MM110.DCMD (SPAdes) (version 2) | ecosystem: Environmental > Aquatic > Freshwater > Lake | place: Lake Michigan... | reverse complement strand
AATAATAATCTCCCACATTATCTTGTTCATCCCCCCATGGGTCGCCGTCATCATAATCATCTGTTGAATTCATATCCATTGCTAAGTCTTCATCGATATCTCTGTCTACATTCATTTCTTCTATAGCATCATCTAAATCTAAATCAACATCATCTTCTAATGCTCCTTTTTTCTTTAATTTATTTTGAATATTGATTACATTTTCAGCAATTTGTTTATCGTGTTCAAAATGTTCAGGGTCATATTCTTTTATGCCTTTTGACATACCCAAACTATATAATGGTCCTAATTTATGATGTTTCAAAATAGTATCTACCGCTCTTTGTTCATCAGTCATATCTCTTAGTTTATCTGTAAAATCATATTTTTCAGCTTCTTTTAATTTAAATACTTTATCTTGAATATCATCATAAGATAAATTAATAGTTTTCTTTGATCGCATCATTATGTTTAAATAAGAAGTAATTAATTTAGCAACTTCTTGATTTAATTTCATTACATCTCCTTCAATAAACTCTTGTTCTAATTCAGTAAATTGTAGTTGTTGTTCTATTAAAAAATCAGCAGAAAATGTATCAGATTTATCTGTATCATTATCTATTATAATTCTAGTTACCATGCCCGGGTCTTTTGTTAAATAAATATAATCAGTTAATACATTTAACAAGTAATACTCATATAATAACATTGTAATTCGTTTATCAAAAGAATTATATGTTTCTTTATTTCCTATTTTAATATTTGTTAGTACAGGAGTATTTTGAGATAATAAATAAATTCCTCTACTTTTTGACATTACTTCATTTAATACATTTGTAATTGAAGAATTTCCATAAAATTTTTCTATTGGTTTGTAAAAATTAGATACCATTTCTTTTACTTCATTAGAGTGATTTTTGGCTAATCCCCAATATTTTTGAGGTTCAATTGTTTGAATTCTTTGATTAAGTATCATAGATGGAAATATAATTACAAATAATTCAATATAATTTTTAATAAAATTAACATAATTGTATAATCCATCATCCGATATTTTAATATCAACATTTCTTGGGGTTTCATTAAAACTCCATACGCTTATATTTTGTATAAATTTTGTTATATTTCTTAATTCAGATGAACCAACTTTGGCTTTTATTTTTATAAAATCTAGTAATTCAGTTCTCATTTTATCTATAGATATTTGCAGATAATCTTTTAAATTTCTCATTTCTTTCGTATCTTCTTCAATTTTCGGGTCATATGTATCTAACAATTTATCTAATTTTTGAATAAAAACTTTAGGTATATTTTCATTATTTTCATCATCAAATCTAACTAACAAATTAGTTAAATTATCAAGGCATTGTGTATTTGTGGAATTTAATGAAAATTTAATTATATTATTTCGACTTACTATTTGAAATAAACGCAAAAATTGTTCTTTTGTATAATTTCGACCATCTCTTTTTAGTTTTGTTATTTTTTCTTGAATTGAATCCATTTTTTTAAGATAAAGTGGTTTATCTATACAAATTGTGGTTAGTTCTTCAGATAATGGAACAGAAGATTGAAACTTACATAAAGTTACAAATGCGTGATATATAGTTTCTTCACTAAAATCATTTGATAAAACCGGAAAAGTTCTTTTAGTATTTATATCTGATAACATTATGACACTTTGAGTTAAAATTTTAATATCATTAACTACATATGTTAAATTAAAAACTATATTATTATAAAGTTCAATATTTTTATCATTATTTATAAAATATTGTAATGATGTTATATTTTTATTACTGCTTTCATTACAACAAGCATTATCCATAAATAATTGACCAGCAGATTTTAATAATAAATCTTTCTTTTCTACTAATTTTTGAATAGTTTCTTGTATTGCCAATGAAAATGCAATTATTTTAGAATCAATTATTAATAATTTTTCTAATTGTTTGTAGTTTCCACTGTATAATTCATTGTATAATTCATCAGTAAATCCATCAGACACATTTTCTAAATGATTAACATGAAACTTTTTTAAAGGAGGTAAAAAATTAACCCATTTAGATAAATCGTGTTCTTCTGGAATAAATTCTTGTGGATTAACTAACAAATATTCTGTTTTTTCTTTTATTTTATTTTCAATTTCGACATTAGGTAATAAATATCTAATTATAAAAGATTTTAAAGTTGCTACAATTTTTTCTTGAGATTTGGGTAAAATATTCCATGGAATTGTTGATGAGTCGCGACTTTTTAAGGCAACGCAAGCTACATAATTTACAGAACTATCATCGCCTTCTCCTTCAAATGGAAACCCTACAAATGAACGTATACACCCTGGAGCAGTTTTACGAGTTCGTATTGCTGGAATACTTGTTTGAATGGCTATTAAATAAGTACCAAGCGTTAAATATAAAATAGTTGAGGAATATAATGTACCATATGATGGTATTTTTTTACCTTTTTTAGCAACTTCTTCTTCTCTTTTTCTATATGCTGGTTCTTTTTCAATAATTTTAGTATCACTCATTAGTTCAGTAACTACCCGCACGATAAATTCACGAGATTCTTCAATATCAATTCCCATATTTGTAGTTAAAATAGATATTACATTTGAAACAATTGCGCCTTCTGGACTTAATCGTTTATCTCGTTTTTCTTTTTGTTTCTCTAATATTACTTCGCCAACATCTTTTTCTAATATATCTCTGCTTATATCAACAAACCCTTCCTTATAACCTTCTGACACATCTAAATCAATATAACAAATTACTTCTCCACTATGTTCATCTACCCAAGCATCTCCATCATCTGAACGTTTTCCAATTGTTCTTTTTAAATTATTTAATACATCATCATATTTACTATTATTATTAATAAATGTCGATGCTAACATATAGTGAAATTTTGGTAATAATTTTGTGTTAGTTTCTTTACAATATAACCACCATATATTTTCCATTTCCCCATCATTTACATTTGGTACTGCAGAATTACCTTCATAACAATATAAAGATACAAATTGTATAATATCACTTTGTTTCTTAATAAAATCATTTTGTCCCATAATTAAATCGCGTAATTTTGAATATGGAGATAAAATTTTATCTTTTATATCATCTACAACTGATAACCCTAAATTATACTGGTAATTATTATATTTTAAAAATTGATGTGTTTTCATATTTTCAATTCTATCAAATATATTTAAATAACGTAAATATGCTTTGGTCAATTTTGAACTTAATTCGGTTTCAGATATTTCATAATTAGTATCAAATTGATCAATAATTTGTTTTAAAGCATTTTTAACTAATGTATCTTTAGATAAGTCTACCGATTCACATTTATTTTCCTCTTTTTTTGTAGAATTATATATACAACTATAATCTAAATTACACAATACATCGTCTTCTTTTATAAATGTAGCGGGGTCTATTTTATCGTCGAATACCCATTCATCGTTATATCTAACATAATATTCTAATCTATTAGCCATAGGTCCTTCTTGCTCATTATTAATTGTTGAAAGTAAAATAGCATAATCACCTTCTTTTACTTGTTTTGCTTGATTTATAAGAGTTGTAGCCAAATGTTCTGCTGCTTCTTCACCCATTTTAGTTGTAAGTTCGTTTATTAAATATATGTAAAAATCTTCTTTAGATAATCTATCTCGTTCTTTTTTATATTTTTCTTCAATAATATTATAATTTGTAGTATCATAATTTTTATCATAATAAATTAATTTATGATTATCAGAAATTAATGCTTCTTCTGAATAATATTTTTTTGCAATAATATAAGAGGAACATTTATCTATGTTTTTATCATTTTCAATAATAGTTTTCATGTGATCATTATCTTTATTTAATACCTCTTCAAAATTACTAGGAAACATTAAAGATACATTTGATAATGCAACTGCTGTATTATATAAATTGCCGTAATCAGCTAATGTAATATTTTTTAAAAAATTAGAACCGCTAATAGTAAATTTATTTGTTTCAAACCCATATTTTTTAATAACTTCTTCTCGTAATTTATTTTGTTGTGTATTTAAAGTCATTAATTCAAATAATGGATTAGAAAATGTTGTCTCTTTTTTATCTTGAATTTTTGTATATCTTAAAGATGAAAAGGCCATGCTATATTCTTTAAATTTTGAATTGTATTCTTTAATTTTATTAAAAATAAAACTATTAATTTCTGTATATTGCATATATGTTAAATCAATTGGATATATCATAAATGGTTCTAAATAATTTACTACATCAACTAAAGATAAACGTCCTTTAATATATTTTTTAACAAGAGAAAATAACACACGAGTTTTTGGTATAATTGTTCTTAAAAATATTTTATATATATCCAAATTTGTTATTTCTTTAGGTTTTTCATATTCAGTTAAATCTAATAAATATTGTTTTATATTATCAACAAAGTTTGTATCATCATATTCTATTTCATTATCTAATCCATCAATAGTAATTTTAGTTAATTCGGTTTTTTGTTTAAGTAATTGCCAATAATTTAAAAAATGAATATTTAAATTTGACCTAACTAACAAATTGGTTCCTGGTAAATTAATTTGTGAAAACCGAACAGCCGGTTCTGGTAATGTAATAATTGAATTAATTGAAATAGGGTCATTCTCTGTTACTTTAACTCGATGGGCTATTAATTTTGAACCTTTAAAGTTTGTAGCTACTAATTTTTGTAATGCTAGATTATATTTTTGTATAATAAAACGTCTATTTTTTAGTTCTGATTTTTCAACAACCGTTGAATACATATCTCCTAAGTTATCAACAATAGCATTAATATTACTTTCCACATTTCCTTCAATAATTATTCCATTTTGTTCAACAAATGTATCATTAACAGACTCCGAATTTATAGAATAAAATGGGGTCATATATTTATCAAATGATTGATAAGTAAAACTAGAATATTTAGTCTTATTTGTTTGGGATGATTTTGTAGTTATATGCAAAGATGATATTTCGTTTAAATCTTCATTTAAATTAATAGTTTCATAATCATCATATTTTTTAAATTCAGAAGTTGGTTCTATTGGATATATTTTTTTAATATTTTTGACAACCATCATAATCCAATATAAACTATTTTTGAATTCAGATAAATAATCAGCTAATGGTCTATCATTTGCTGTGCGTTTAATAATTCCTGTAATATTCTTATTTAGATCAAAAGTTGATGATATTGTACGCAATTGTAAAAAACGAGTAATCATAATATGAATGCTATTTAATACATTGCTAGTTCGTTTATAATTTGGAATGTTTGATATCATTTCTTCTAATAAATCATTTGTTTGAGTTTCAATATTAAATCTATATTTATCTTTATCAATAGTAATAAATTCTTCAACTTTTATAACATCACCAAACTCAATATCATCCATATCAAAAAACATTCTTTTAATTTTTTCTTGAACAACTTTTTTGGGTATTTGTTTGTCTTCTTCGTCTTCTTCGTCTTCTTCGTTTTCTCTGCCTTCGGCATCATTTTCAGGTCCTTCTTCTTGTTCTAAAATCGGTACATTTTTTTCTTCAATAGCTGGTCTAATTTCAAAAGTTTCAATTGGTAAGTCTTCGGGTATACCTTGGTATGCAAAGTTTACAAATATTATATCATTATCAGTTGTTCTAATTTCAATCATATCTTCTTCAAGATTAGTAATTTTGCCTGTTATAACAGTAGGAATATCTCCTCCAAAATAGATATTAACCCATGTTCCTGGTAACAAATCATTTTGTTTAGCATATCCACTTTCTGGATTGCTACTAATTACTGCAATTGATTTAATATTACCATCTCCAATAACTCTATTTGATGATATTTGTAATATCGTTTTTTCAAATGTTTCACTATTAATTAATTTAATTTTATTTGGGTCAATGTATTCAATTAAAAATACATTATCATTAAGTATTTCATTAGTTGGGTCTGATATTAAAATAATATCACCTAATTGTAATAATATTTCTTTTGGTTTAGAAACTTGCATTTCTTCATTAAAAACGTCCTTAATAATTTCAGTTTCTTTATTAATGTCATTATTAGTTTGATTGTCATTTTGTTTTAAAAATTCTGTAGACATCTTATATTTATTGTAGAAATTTTTATAAATCATTAAATTTCAAATTATATAAATTGTGAATTATACATATTTTTTTATAATTTAACTATAAAAAAATAGATTAAATATTCTATTCTACTAAATAAAATAAAAATTTATATATTTTAACATTCTTTTCTTGTACCATCAAAACAACCTTTTACTCCTTTAATAGTCTTGATTGCTTCCTCTATTACAGATATTAACATTGCTTCAATTGAAGAAATCCCTTGAGATTTGTTTATTAATGATATTCTTAGTATACTATCAGTATCGTGTGGATGAATTTTTTTAAATCCGACATAATTTATAGTCTTTAGGTCTGTGTAAAATATTTTATATAATTCAGAATTTAATATATTTCCAATAGTATAATCTTCATTTACTAATATAACATCATAACTATTTTCTAATGTATTATCTGATGGAATAATTTCTAATTTATTTTGTTGTATAGTTTGTTTAATTTCAGTTAATTTTTCATATAAAATAATACATGCTTTAATAATTATATCTTCATTATCATAAATTCCTACTGATTCAATAATAAAATCAAAACTATTTTTAATTACACATCTCATTCCTTCTAAAAGTTTCCAATTAGCAGCTTCAAAATTTATTTGGGGTTCAGACATTCCTTCATCTTTCCATTTTTGTTTACGTTTTTCTAATTCTTCTTCTATTTTTTCAGGATTAGGAGTGAAACCATAAGAACATGTACCTGTAACATTAAACATTGAATCTTCTCTTGATGTTCCAATTGAAAACTCACTTGTTAACTTAATTTTTTCTCCTGGTATTTCATCAGTTAATTTAGGTCTTAAGCGTAGAAAATCAATATAATATTCTCCATTACCGCTTGGAGGAATGTAAGGAGGAAATATTTGTTTAACCTCATTATCTTCTAAATATTTATTTTTAGAAATATCTTTAATTTTAAAATCTTTGGTAGTTACGATTATACTTGTATCTGTTTTATTTTCAACATCTAATTCAAGTAAATAATTTTTAATAAGAAATTCTTCTAAATTTTTAATACAAATAGGAATGCAACTTAATCGTTGTTTTATAATTTCATTATTTAGACGAGATGTATTATTTATGATATTAGCTTTATTTTCTTCATATGGTGTTGTTTTAAATACAATAATAGGAATATCAGATAATATAGTTCTTCGTATAGCATTAACATAACTTACATCTACATTAGATATAGTAAAAGTTGTTTTTCCGTCTTCTTCCTTTAAATTAGAAATTTTAGATGCCATTATTATAAATGTATATTTAATTGTATTTAATTATATTTAATATATTATTAAATAAATATTTCAATTTTTTATTAATTAAATATTTTTTAATTAGTTAAAAATTGATTAGAAAAACATTAAGGTAATTTAAATGAGTTCTATATTGTATTATAGCAATTTTTGCGAACCTTCTAAAAAACTACTACAAAGTGTAAGTAAAACTCAAAATACAAATAATATTCATTTTATTTGTATTGATAAAAGAGTAAAAGATACAAATGGAAAAATCTTTATTATTCTTCAAAACGGACAACAAATATTAATGCCTGAAAATGTGACAAGAGTTCCTGCTCTTTTGTTATTAAATCAAAATTATAAAGTGATTTATGGAAATGATATTTATAATCACTTAAAACCACAAGTAACACAACAAATAAAACAAGCAACAAAAAATAATATGGAACCAATAAATTTTCAGGACGGGTTTAAATCATTTAGTGGGTTTAGTGGAGGAATTGTTTCAGATAATTATAGTTTTTTAGATCAATCTGATAATGAATTAAGTGTCAAAGGAGAGGGAGGATTAAGACAAATACATAATTATGTAACATTAAATGAATCCATGAATATATCAATGAAACTTCCTCAAGATGATTTTGAATATAATAAACTTAAAGAAGGAGAATTAAGTGTTGAGGCATTACAAAAACGAAGAGACGAAGAAGTAGCAAATATAAATTATAATAAATAATTTATAAATAATAAATAATAAATAATAGTGTAAAAAAAATACACTATTATTTATTTATTCAATTCAGTTGTAGTTGGTAATCTTTACGAATACATCTCTCTCCCATAGTTTGACAAAATAGACCACAAAATATGTATTTACACCAAAATATATATTTTGTATTGTTTGTATTTCTATTAGCATCGCCACAATTTCTACAAAAACACTCCGTTATAATGCGCTTATTATGTTGTTCTATTAATTCATTCATTATTAATTGCATTTGTGGTCTATGTTCTACATTAAACTCACCAATTAAAATTTGTAATTCTTTAGGCAATAAAAGTAAATTCATTTTTATATATTTTATAAGATACATAATAATAATTTACTTTATAACAAATCAATTTTATTTTATTAATTATAAAAAATATTATTTAAAGAAAAAAACGCATATTTAATAAACTATATGACTACAACTACAAATTTAATTACTGTTTTTAACGATCATTTTTCCGAGTTTGTTTCAGATATACAAAGCATTTTTCCTACAGACCCTGATATTTTAACTTCTAAAAATTTATTTCTTACAATTAGAAAAGCAAATCCAAAGTTATTAGTTAAAATTTGGTTTAAATATGTATATAATCCTTATAAAATACATATTGATGCGGGAGATATTCATTTTTTTCTTACAAAAGATTATTCACTTGATTTAGAAAGAAACGAAAATGCGGATAAAATTATGGAATCAATAGATCGTTTAAGAAATCCTATTAAAGAAATGACACCTGAAAATCAATCTAAAGCAATGAAATATATTCAAAATTTATCTAAATTATCTCTATTAATTCAATCATAAATTATATAATGAATAAACAAATATTTTAATTATAATAATATATTTAAATAACTTTAATTTAAATATATTTCTTTTATTACTTTTATAATAATGTCCGAAACACAACCCAAAAAATCAGTAAATGATTTAATTCCATCAGATGAATTTTATAAAATTATTAATGATTTTATATCTGATATTGTAATTACTTTTCCTGAATATTCTGGTCTTATATCTAAATGGTGGAACAGACCATCCAATAATGGTGAAGAATCAAAAAAGAATGAAACTTTATTAGTTTTTAGACATTGTGTAAAAATAATTCCTGAACGTTTTTTTGATATATTGTATAAAAATATTGACATGTTTAAGGAAGATTCAGATGTTAGTACTGAATTTTTACCAGGAATTGTTTTTAAACAATTATGGATGCTTAATATAAGTGATAATACAAAAGAAACAATATGGAAATATTTACAATTAATATTATTCTCTGTAATTGGTTCAGTTCGTACTACTTCTGAATTAGGAGATACTGCTAAATTATTTGAGGAAATAAATGAAGAAGAACTTAAAAAAAAATTAGAAGAAACTCTGGAAGGAATGCAAAATTTATTTGAGACCAATGGTTCTTCTGGAATGGATTCGTCATTTAATAATATTAATATGGAAAATATACCTAATGCTGAACAACTTCATGGGCATATTAATTCAATGATGGGTGGTAAATTAGGTAAGTTAGCATTAGAATTAGCTGAAGATACAGCAAAAGATTTAAATTTAGATGTGGATAATACTGGAGAGGCAAAAGATGTTTTTCAAAAATTATTTAAAAATCCTGGAAAAATGATGAATATGGTTAAAAATATTGGAAGCAAAATTGATGAAAAAATTAAATCAGGCGAAATTAAAGAATCTGAATTAATGGAAGAAGGTATGGAATTGTTAAATAAAATGAAAAACATGCCTGGAATGGAAGATATGCAACAAATGTTTTCTCAAATGGGCATTCCTGGTTTGGGTAAAGGTGCTAAAATAAATATGGGAGCAATGGAAGCTCAATTAAATAGAAATATGAAAAATTCTAAAATAAAAGAAAGAATGAGAGCAAATGTAGACGCTAACGCAAAAGCAAAGGAACTTGCGTTATTATCTAATAATAATGATGCCGAAGGTGATGCCGAAGGCACACATGTTTTTAGTAAAGAACAAGAAGAAGAATTATTAAAAATTTTTAGCACAGGAGAACCTGTAGAAAAAACTCCAAGAGGAACCAAACCACCTAAATCAAATAAAAAAAAGGGAAATAAATAAACTCTAAATGTATTTATAATTATTGAAATAATTATAATACTTATAATAAATTTTATAAGTATTAGTAAAACAAATTTTTAAAATTCTATATAATATATAATGACAACTCCATTTTGGTTCAATGACCCAATAATATTATTTAATAAAGAAAGTATTCTAGAAATATGGCCTACTCAACAAATGAGTTTTGAGGCTAAATTAAACGCAATAAGCAGAATAGTTATATTTATGTCTCTTTTAGGATTTATTTTTACAAGAAATTTGAAATTAATTATAATTGGAATAGTAACATTAGCCATAATATTTACTCTTTATAAATTAAGAAAACAAAGTATTATTAAAGAAGGGTTTTCTGTTAATCCATCTATGCAACCATCTCCTTTATCACCAGCTCCTATGACTACTAATCCAGTAAC
>Ga0209443_1002569_pt1 | contig 10678 bp, 10 predicted proteins | sample LauGreBMM110DCMD_2_FD_187571 | JGI IMG/M metagenome (GOLD analysis project Ga0209443, IMG submission 187571) | Freshwater lake microbial communities from Lake Michigan, USA - Su13.BD.MM110.DCMD (SPAdes) (version 2) | ecosystem: Environmental > Aquatic > Freshwater > Lake | place: Lake Michigan... | reverse complement strand
AAACACAAAAGAATTGGCTGAGGGAGAATATTTCAACTGTCTACGGCTGCTGTAACGGCGATTCACATAGCCAGCGGCGTACACCCTGCCTTTTCGCTGGTCGATTTCTGGCGAATCAATCACCTTTGAAATATCGCGGCCGTTGTCGATATCAACCCAGTTCCACACACAACGCATGTCACCGCTCCATGGAATAGCGAAAAATCCACCGAAAGTCGGCCCACTGTTTTTCCGTGTTCGATACGTGACGAAATAATCAATCACTCCATCATTCGTGTAGTCAGAGCTGTACACCTTCAACGGATACTTGCCGCGACCACCACCTAATACATCGGACTTGTCTGACCACTGCACGCCATCCCACGAATAAAAAGTAAGGCTCTCCTCAGTTACCAGCACGGCAAAAACTCCACACTCACTTTCAGAAATTTCTGAAGCGTCAACAACCGCAAATGTTGTTAACCACGCTGCCCATGCAACCTCTGGCGCACCCTTCTCCCAGGGAACAGTGGTGGAAATAGGAACTGTTGTTGTCGTAGTTTCAGTTACTCCATCAGAATCTGTGCTTGGAGACGCTGAGGAATTGGTACATGCAGACAACACAACTAGGGCAAGTACGAATGCAAGACGAGATTTTCTAATGAAATTACTCATGAAATGCTTCTCCCCTCTCGGAACCTTCTCAGGACAAGTACGCAAGACGAACTTGCATTGAAGCCATGTTTGCTAAGCGCTCGATTGATGCAATCACATCACGGCGACGTACTGCAATAGTGACGTCTTGCGTGCCAAGGCGAGAAGCCGCATCAACAGCAAAACTTACACAGTCAAGGTCAATGCCATGCACGAACACCGCCGTTGATAACCGCTTTGCGCCCGTAAGACCAATAGCAACGCACGGCACAGAATCTTTTACGTTCGTGCGCAGCATTGGCGGGTCAGCGGGAGCAAGAGTAGAAAAACCAATAGACGACGGATCTTTGATTGCCTTCCATCGGGAAAGGCGTTCAACACCAAACTGATTAAACGGATGCGAGTCTGCGCCTTCAGTCCGATGTGGCAGTACCGCATCGATCACTTGACGCATTGCCTGGGCAGTCGGCAGTTCACCATGAATCATGGTGAACGCTTCGCGATCGTGGCGCCCCATGCCAACTTCTAGACGCACCTCACCAGTGGTGGCATCATCAACAACTCGACACATTTCGAGGCCGCGTACCTCGCCCACAACAACACCGTGCTCAACTAGCGCATCAGCACCAGACGATTCGATGATGTCAACAAACGACAGATGGGCGTCAGTCGCAGAAGCTGAGACGGTGTGTGGTTCAACAATCGCTCGCGTAATGGTGTGGTCATCAACATGCCAGACGGAAATATCGGCATCAAAAAATGAGGCGCGTCGCGCTAGAAGGCCTGAGTTGTTCTCCACTAAGAGATTCACTGGACATTCGAATTGAGATGTCCACGCCAACACGGGACCTAACGAACGTGACGCATCGCCGTCTATCAGAACCCACATCGCATCGGCTGTGAGAAAACCAGCTCCGAGAGCAAACGATTCAGTAGTGCCTTCAAGATCAGATGTCAGAGCGAGATGTTCGCGGACAAGCGAGCGCAACTTAATAGAAAGTAATCGAGAACGTCGATCAAGATCGGCGGTGTTCACATCAGTCATAACTAATACAGATGGAGGTTTGTGACGCACGCGTCACAAAAAATCACTCTGGGCGTGCAGGTGCGTTGGCGCGCTCACCATAACGCTTGTTGAAGCGCTCGACGCGTCCACCAGTGTCGACAAGCTTCTGCTTACCGGTGAAGAATGGGTGGCACTCGTTGCACAGTTCAAGAACGATGGGAACCTTGCGAATGCTGCGTGTGGTGAAAGTGTTGCCACATGAGCACTTGACGCTGATATCTGCGTATTCAGGATGTGTTTCGGTTTTCATATCTCTGTCATCTCTTTGAAACGGACTCTGAAGTGTATCGGGACTAGGCGCCGGGCGTCTTAGCGATTTCGGCCAAGAACTCGTCGTTGGTACCGAAGGTCTTCAGGCGGTCCATCAGCATTTCCAAGCCTGGAGCGGGGTTCCCGTCCTGGGCAAGGCCACTGAGTACGCGGCGCAGTTTCCAGACCAACTGGAGTTGCTTGCGCTCGAACAGCAGTTCTTCGTGACGGGTGCTTGAGGCATCAACGTCGATTGCCGGGAAAACGCGGCGCTCTGCAATGCGGCGGTCAAGACGCAATTCCATGTTTCCGGTTCCCTTGAATTCTTCGAAAATTGCCTCGTCCATGCGGCTGTTTGTATCAACAAGTGCTGTTGCAAGAATGGTGAGCGAGCCACCCTCTTCAACGTTTCGTGCAGCTCCGAAGAATTTCTTTGGTGGGTACAACGCACCAGCGTCGATACCACCGGACATGACACGACCAGTTGCAGGAGCTGCCAAGTTATACGCACGCGACAAACGAGTAATTCCGTCGAGGATGATGACAACGTCTTCACCCATTTCGACCATGCGCTTGGCTTTTTCACTCACCATTTCAGCGATGTGCGTGTGCTCATCACTTGGTCGGTCGAATGTTGAAGCGACAACTTCGCCCTTCACGGTGCGACGCATGTCGGTTACTTCTTCTGGACGTTCGTCAATGAGTAACACGATGAGTTTTACTTCAGGGTTGTTCTTCTCAATTGATGCAGCAATGGTCTTCATCACTGTGGTCTTACCGGCCTTTGGAGGCGACACGATGATTCCGCGTTGACCTTTACCAATTGGTGCGATGAGGTCAATGATGCGAGCTGTCATGTTTGTCGGATCACTTGGATCTTCCATACGCAACTTTGAATCAGGGAACAATGCAGTGAGATCTTCGAAGCGAGGACGATGACGTGCCTTCTCAGGATCTTGACCATTGATTGTGTAAATCTCGAGCATTGCTGGGTTTTTTTCGTTGCGGCCAGCGGGACGTGACAAACCAGAAACATGATCACCCTTACGCAAACCAAATTGACGCGTGAGCTTCACAGGAATGTACGCATCTTCAGGTGTTGGCATGTATCCACCAATGCGCAAGAAGCCGTAGCCCTCGTCACGCAAGTCGAGGTAACCCTCTACCTTGACTGGCTCTGTACTAATTGGTTCATTGCTGACTTCATCACGTGATTCAAAACGATCTTCGCCCTGTGGGCCTTCATCGCGACCATTGCGACCACGACGTCGACGACTGTTACGCCCACCGCGTGCATCCCAATCGCCTTCGCCTTGTTGACGAGGACCTTGATTCTGATTCTGTTGACGATTGCCTTGGCCTTGCTGACGCTGACCTTGATTCTGATTTTGCTGACGTGGTCCGCGTTCTGGTCGATCGCCACGATCATTGCGTGGGCCGCGACCTTGTCCGGCACCTTGCTGCTTTAGTTCACCAGTACGACCTTCGTGCTGGGCTAATTCAATTTCCCATTCGGCTAACGGCTCACCATCGGCACCGACATACACAACTGGTTCTGCTGACTCGTTTGATGATTTCTCACCACGAGGCGCGCGATCGCCACGATCTCCGCGGTCATTGCGCTGTTCACGAGCGGGGCGTTCATCATCTGACTCAGTCTCATCTGCTGGCTCTTCATTTCGCGGCGTGCGGCCACGAGGTGCTGGTGCCGCTGCTGGCACGTCGTTGGCGCCAGTCTTTTCCAGAATCTTGTCGACCAATGTGGCCTTCGAGTCGCGGACACCAGCTTTGACGCCCAGCGCACCGGCGATTGCCATCAACTGATCTTTGTCCTTGGATTCAAGGGCGGATTTCTCAAGGGCCTCTGCAGCCATGATTTCCTGCTTTCGTTCAACCGTTCCACGGTTGGATCTAGGGGTTTGGGCGCACCGACAAAAGGATTGAAGGAACTACCTCATCTCGACCCCCCAAAGACTTGGGCGGGGAGAACTCGGACATCCGAGTACTCATCACACTAGCGGGGTGTGCCCCCGACAACAACGATGCCCAACATCTTGGTGTGGCCCACTGGTACGGTCAGAATCATGAAACTCGGTCCTGGCCTTACCTTCTCGTGGAAACGAGCCATTGGCGTCACCGCCGCAAAGCGCAAGGTTTCGCGTGCAACGGGAATTCCCCTCTCCCGTACAGGTCGCCGCAACAAGTTGGGCAAATTCCTGGGAATGAAGTGAGTCGTTCCCGTTCTACGGGAATCATCATCGCTTCCCTTTGTCTTCTTGCCGCATGTGGCGACTCAAGTACTCAATCCACTGCGTCATCGGTTGTTGTCCCTTCGACAACCGGAAAAGTGAATCCGACATTTGCAACGTTTTGCGAAGCATCATTGAAACTCAACGCAGCCATGTCCGGACCTCACGGTGAAAACCCGGCAGCAATTACTGATCCAGACGAAATGAAAATCGCTTGGACAAAAATCACTGACTTGTCAATTGCATTGCAAGCACTCGCTCCAAGTTCATTGAAGAAAGACGCGACCATGATGGTTGATGGCGTCATTGCAATGAACAAGATCTTCAAAGCAAACAAATATGAATTACTTGTTATCGCGAAGAAGCCAACAGTGCGTGATGCATTGACAAAAATCGGATCAGACCCTGCCATCACCGAAGCATCATCGCGATTTAATACATTCCTTACGCAGAACTGTGGCGTGTAACTAATTACTGTGCTTGTGCGGCAACAAAAGCTTCCACTGTTGCCAGATCATTTGGCAATTGTGTGGTGAATTCAGGCAAGTCAAATAAATTCGACAAGTGCTCTGGCAAGCCGGGACGTACCCCAGTTGCGCGCTCAACTGCGTCGGGGAATTTCGCCGGGTGAGCAGTCGCCATGGTGAGCATCGGAATGCCCTCTTCGGCAAACTCACGCGCAACCTTCACACCTACTGCAGTATGCGGATCAATCAACATGTCAAAGTCTTCATACACAGAACGAATTGTCGCAAGAGTATCGTGGTCAGTTGCGCGTGATGCGCGGAATGTCGGTGCAATCCATTTTTCAAACTGATCAGGTTCAACAACTAGACCCTTGTCACGGAAACGATTGAGTTGCGAGGCGGTCACTGCCCCATCGCGATCATTCATCTCAAACAGCAAGCGCTCAAAGTTGGATGACACTTGAATATCCATACTGGGGCTCAAAGTTGGATGCACACTCGTAATGGCCATTGATTGCGAATCAAAAAAGCGCGTCAGAATGTCGTTCTCATTTGATGCAACGATGAGATGGCGAATCGGAGCGCCCATCTGCTTAGCAATCCAACCGCTGAGAACGTTGCCGAAGTTGCCTGTTGGCACGGTGACATCAATGGGGCCGCCCACCTTGCGAGTGGCTTCAAAGTAATAGACAACTTGGGCCATTACCCGAGCCCAGTTGATGCTGTTGACAGCTGACAGATTGTGCTTTTCACGGAAAGGCGCGTCGTTAAACATGGCCTTCACCAAGTCCTGACAATCATCAAACGTTCCATCAATGGCGACAGTGCGCACATTCGGAGAATCAACCGTGGTCATTTGCTTGCGTTGAACATCACTGACTCGACCATGCGGGTACAAAATGATGATGTTGATGTTGGCACAATTCTTTACGCCATCAATCGCTGCAGTTCCAGTGTCGCCACTGGTAGCGCCCACAATGGTGACCTTCTCATTACGTTGCGTGAGTATGTGATCAAACAACTGACCAAGCAACTGCAGAGCAACATCTTTGAACGCAAGCGTTGGCCCGTGAAATAGTTCCATCAGGTGATGTCCTGCTTCTAGCGGAACAATTGGCACTACATCTGGGTGACGGAATGTGGAATAGGCGGTATCGCACAGACGCTGCATTGTGGCGTTGTCAATATCTGCTCCGACATACGGCACAAAAACTGATGCTGCAAGTTCTGCATACGAACCAGAAGTGACTGCACCAAGAGTTGGCCATGTTTCAGGAACATACAAGCCGCCATCGTTGGCTAAACCAGCAAGAACGACATCTGCAAAACCCAAAATGGGCGCAGAACCTCGCGTGGAAACATACTTCATGAAAACTATTCGCCAATAACGCGAATCAGGCCAGATGCACGTCGCACAGTTGGTGACTTACGAAACTCACTGACACAGGCTTGGACATCAGATTCTTTTGCGCGGTGAGTAATGAAGACCAAACGAGCGTCTTGTCCGATTCCTTCTTGTTCTGCTGCGCGAATGCTGACGCCGTGGCTAGCAAACACACCTGTGATGGCATGCAACACGCCAGGTTTGTCTTCCACATCAAGTCCAATGAGATATTGCGATGATGTTTCGTCAATTGGCAATACAGGTACTCGAGCAAATGTGCCAATAGTGCCGTGTGTTCCCTTACGCAAGTTGACAGCTGCGTCAATGACATCACCAAGCACTGCAGATGCTGTGGGTGATCCTCCAGCTCCGCGGCCATAAAACATCAAGGAACCGACCGCATCGCCTTCAACAAAGACCGCGTTATATGAATCACGAACGCTTGCAAGTGGGTGCGCAACAGGAACCATGGCCGGATGCACGCGCACCGCAACTGGATCTGACTGATTTTCTTGTTCTGCAATAGCAAGCAACTTCACTACGTAACCGAGTCGCTTCGCAATCGCTATGTCAGCAGCTGTAATACCGCTAATGCCTTCGTGGTAGACATCGCCAGCAACAATGCGTGCACCAAAAGCAATGCTTGCAATAATCGCCGCCTTTGCACCGGCATCGAAACCTTCAACATCTGCTGTCGGGTCACGCTCTGCAAAACCAAGCCGTTGAGCCTCGCTGAGTGCTGCTGAATAATCAGCACCCTCTTCTGTCATCTTCGTGAGAATAAAATTTGTTGTGCCATTGACGATTCCCATAACGCGAGTAATGGGCTCACCACGCAGTGATTCACGTAACGCACGAATGAGTGGGATACCGCCGCCAACTGCAGCTTCGAACAACAGGTCAACACCTACAGCATCAGATTGTGCCCACAGTTCGTGACCAACATTGGCAAGCAATTCTTTATTTGCTGTGACGACTGGTTTGCCATTTGCCAAGGCTGCAGAAATAAGTTCACGTGCGGGCTCGATACCACCAATCACTTCAACAATGAGATCAATAGTTGGGTCTACAACAACGGCGTGCGCATCACGTGTCAGCACTCCGTCGGGAAGCGCTACTTCACGGTCTCGGCTGATATTACGAACAGCAACATTGGCCACTTGTAAACGCACTCCGGTACGAGCTTCAATGATGTCGGCCTGGCGCTCAACGAGCTGAACGAAGGCAGCACCGACATTGCCGCAGCCAAGGACTCCGATTCGAACGATTGATTGAGGCGCGGGGGCTTTTGCCATAAGCACCAAGCCTACGGCTACGGCCACCGCCCCGAAAGGGACATTTAGAGGGCCCTACAGGTCCGAATCGAAATCGTTGTCGGCCATGTCGCCCATTTCATCGGTCCTCATTGCATCATCTCCGCCAAGACCGTCGAGGAAGTCATCATCAATGAGGTCAACCATCTCGCGATAGGTGATGCCGCAATTGGTGCACCGAATATCGTCTCCGAATCCAATGACTGGTGCTTCACATTCTGGACAAAACTCAATATCGCTCATATAACCCTCTCAGTTGCTACTGACCGTACGGAGGGGGTGTGGCAGATGAGTTACAGATCGAGACGAACGAGGTCATCGTAGGTTTCACGACGCACCACGAGGCGTGATTCGCCCTTAGAAACAAAGACCACAGCTGGTCGCATGACTTTGTTGTAGTTGCTCGCCATTGAATACCCATAGGCGCCCGTGACTGGCATAACTAACAAATCACCGACAGAAACATTCGGCGCAACGGCGGCGGACTCAACAAGAATGTCGCCACTCTCGCAATGCTTGCCAACGATGCGAGCACTGTCTGTGCGATCAGCTGACATGCGTGCAGGGTCGAAGGCTTCGTACCCACTGCCATATAGAACAGGGCGCGGGTTATCACTCATTCCGCCATCAACCGAAATGTACGTGCGAATTCCGTCAACAGGCTTCACGGTGCCAACGGTGTACACAGTGACGCCCGCAGACGCCACAATGCTGCGGCCCGGTTCAACAGAGACATTCGAACCGGCAGGCAGCGACTGCGTTGCTCGTTGCAAGACTTCTGCCCATTGTTTAATAGTGGGGGCTTCTTCGTTTTCTGTGTACGCAACGCCAAGTCCGCCACCCAATGTGAGTTCAGACAAGTTCAACGTGGAGAACAAATCAACCATTACTTTGCTGGCCTCTGCGAAGTTGTCAACCGCGAACACATTGGAGCCGATGTGGCAATGAATACCGATCAAGTCGACTGCTGCCGATGATTGTGCTCGCGCAATAGCTTTATGCGCATCGCCATTGTTTAGGTTGAAGCCGAACTTTGAATCATCCTGACCAGTTGAGACGTACTCGTGTGTGTGCACATGAACGCCTGGGGTGATGCGCAATTGAATTCGCACAACAGGCAATCCATCTGCATGTAGTTTTTCAATTCGATCAATTTCATCAAAGCTGTCAACCACAATGTGGTCAATGCCTGCGGCAATTGCCATGCGAAGTTCATCGAGAGATTTGTTATTGCCGTGCAGAACGCAACTACTGGCAGGAACTCCAGCATGAAGAACAGTGTGTAGTTCTCCACCGGTTGCAACATCAAGCAGTAATCCTTCTTCGTGCGCTAGTCGGGCCATTGCACCACAAATAAAAGCTTTCGTGGCATAGACAACATTGCCTGCACCGAATGCATTGACTGCCGCACGACAACGCGCACGCAAATGTTCTTCGTCATAGACAAAGAGTGGGGTGCCGTATTGAGCCGCAAGCTCTGCAACACGAATGCCACCTATTGATAATGAATCATCTGTGCCGATGGTTGCAGAATCTGGCAATAGTCGAAGTGGGATTGCGCTCACATTTGCTCCGGTGCTCTAATTCCGAGAAGGCTAAGCCCCTCAGACATGATTCGTGCTGTGGCATCACACAATGCCAGACGTGAATCTCTCATTGCATCATTATTGGCCTTCAGCACGGGACAGTGTTCGTAGAACGATGTGAAATCTGTTGCCAGATCAAACAAGTAGGTGCACAACTTGTGTGGACCCAAGGTGTCAATCATTTCCCATACAGCCGAATCAAAGCGCAATATGCGTAGAGCCAAGTCGCGCTCTTGCACCTCGACCAATGTTGGTACGAGATCGCGAATAGACGCCCTCTCGATGCCAGCACGACGGAAAATACTGCAAATTCGGGCGTGGGCGTATTGCAAGTAGGGCGCGGTATTGCCTTCGAATGACAACATGCGCTCCCAGTCAAAGATGTAATCCTTCACACGGTCAGAACTGAGGTCTGAATACTTCACAGCACCAATACCCACCATGGTTGCTACTGCAGTTCTCTCTGCAGCAGACATGTCGGGGTTCTTTTCAGCAACTGCCAGTTCTGCACGCTCCACTGCTTCATCAAGCAGTGCGTTCAGTTTCACTGTCTCTCCGCCGGAACGGCTCTTCAACATTTTGCGGTCAGAACCAAGCACACTGCCGAACGACACGTGATTCATAATGAATCCCTCTGGCAACCAGCCAGCTTTACGAGCAACAGCTTCCACCATTTGCAGGTGTTGTGCTTGTGGCGCACCGACTACGTAGAGAAGTGAGCGTGCACCAAGCCGTTCCACACGATCAATAACGCATGCCAAGTCCGATGTTGCGTAGTTGTAACCACCATCGCCTTTGCGAATAATCAGAGGCAATGGTTCGTTGTCTCTATTTGTAAAGCCATCAACGAAAACGACTTCGGCTCCGTCGCTTTCTTCCAACAACTTTGCTTCACGTAGACGTTCAACAACCGGAGCGAGCATAGGGTTGTATGCACTCTCCCCCATCAGATCATCATCAGTGAGCAATACATCAAGTTGGCGATACACCTGGTTGAAATAGCGGGTGCTTTCGCTGACCAGTGTGCGCCACAAACGCAACGTGTCTTCATCGCCGCCTTGCAGCATGACAACACGGGCACGGGCACGACCCTTAAATTCATCTGACTCTTCAAACTTGCGACGAGCGGCCTTGTAAAAGCCGTCAAGATCGCCAACACCCAATTCATCAGCAGCGTTGTCTTCACCCATGTCAATGAGATGTTCAATCAACATGCCAAATGGGGTGCCCCAGTCACCAATGTGATTTTCACGCACAACAGTGTGGCCAACAAACATCAATGCACGCACCAATGCATCACCAATGACACTGGAACGAAGATGGCCTACGTGCATTTCCTTTGCAACGTTCGGTGCTGAGTAATCAACAACAACAGTGTGGGGGTCTGGCGATGCACGCACGCCTAGTCGAGGATTATGCGTTGCTTGCGATAATTGTTCAGCAATGAACGCATTTGAAAAGACCAGGTTGATAAACCCAGGGCCGGCAATTTCTGTTGAGGCCAACATGTCAGACACGTCACCTGCAGCATCAAGAACCTGTTGCGCAACCTCGCGCGGCTGGAGGCCTAACTTCTTCGCTAAAGCAAGGGCGCCGTTTGCCTGCCCATCTGCCCTGTCGCTTGGGCGAACCACGGGGTCGCACGTACCGCCGGCAACAGCCGCGAATGCGGGTGCCAAGCGTTCAGCAACGGAGATAAATGGATCAGCCATGGGCTTCTATTCTGCCTTG
>Ga0209443_1002568_pt1 | contig 10687 bp, 1 predicted proteins | sample LauGreBMM110DCMD_2_FD_187571 | JGI IMG/M metagenome (GOLD analysis project Ga0209443, IMG submission 187571) | Freshwater lake microbial communities from Lake Michigan, USA - Su13.BD.MM110.DCMD (SPAdes) (version 2) | ecosystem: Environmental > Aquatic > Freshwater > Lake | place: Lake Michigan... | reverse complement strand
TAAAGAAAACCTAACTAATAAATCAATCAATGTAACTACTGATGGCGCATCAGATATAAAATATCCAAGTGTTAAATCAGTAAAAACATATGTTGATGCAAGTATTGCATCATCTACAATTCCGGATGCTAGTACTACAGCAAAAGGAAAATTACAATTATCGGGAGACTTAACAGGTACTGCTGCTTCGCCAACTATTGCAGCCAACGCAGTAACAAGCGCAAAAATATTAGATGGAGAAATTGTAGATGCTGACGTATCAGCAACTGCCGCCATTGCTGATACTAAATTAGCTACTATAGCAACAGCTGGAAAAGTAAGCAACAGCGCTACTACAGCCACTGCATTAAATACACCAAATACGATAGTAGTAAGAGATGGAAGTGGAAACCTAGCTGCAGGAGCAATTACTGCAACAGGATTTACAGGGCCATTAACTGGAAATGTTACTGGAAATGTTACTGGAAACGTAACAGGAAATGTTAGCGGAACGGCTGCCAACGTTACTGGTACGGTTGCTATTGCCAATGGAGGTACAGGTTCTACGACTCAAAACTTTGTGGATTTAACGACTGCTCAAACAGTTGCTGGAGCTAAAATATTTAGTTCAAATGTAAATGCACCAAGCGTAACTTCTCCAATCTATGTATCGACTCCACAAGCATTAACTTCAGGAGCTACAATTTCTTGGAATCCAGCAAATGGATTAAACGCAGCGGTAACTTTAACTCAAAATAGCACTTTAAGTTTTTCTTCTACACCAACTGCAGGAACGTATGGAACTTTGGTGGTTACTCAAGATGCAACCGGAGGAAGAACATTAACATTGCCTTCAACTACTAATGTCATATTAGGATCTTCATCTACCACTACGATCGGTTTATCTTCTGCAGCTAATGCAAAAGATATTTTAAACTTCTATTATGACGGTACTAATTGTTATTGGAATATCGGTCAAGGATATGGTATAGCTGCACCTGCAGTAATTACCAACTTAGCTTCAGGAGTAACTGGTAGTTTACCTGTTGCTAATGGAGGAACAGGAGCAACTACATTAACAGGAATTGTTAAAGGAAATGGAACTAGCGCGTTAACTGCTGCTGTTGCAGGAACTGATTACCAAGCGCCATTAACATTAACTACCACAGGAAGTGGTGCTGCTACTTTAACAGGTACTACTTTAAATATTCCTGCAGTGTCAGCTACTGTGAATGCAAACACTATAACTGGTATGGTTGCTATTTCAAATGGAGGAACTGGATCAAGTACAAGAACTACTGCTTTTGATGCTTTATCTCCAATGACAACTGCTGGAGATTTAATTTATGGAGGAGTAGCCGGAACAGGAACTAGATTGCCAAGAGGTATTGACGGACAGGTTTTGGTTTTAACTAGTGGAGTTCCGACATGGGCACCAGCACCTGCAAGTGGTGATTCTGTTCAAGAAGTAGCAGATGAAGCTTCAGCAACTGTAGGTCAAGTAACATTTACCTTAACTAGAACTCCATCAATTAAAAGTAAAGTTAAAATGTATATCAATGGAGTGAGAATTACTAATACAGCCTATACAATTAGCGGAACTACAGTAACTTATAATCCCGCAAATAATGGTGCTTATGCTTTAATTGTAGGAGATAGAATTCAGTTTGACTATTATTTTTAATCATAATATACAGGCTTTCTATTAGTTTTAAGATTTAAATCAGAAAAATAAATATTCAAAATGACTAATCCCTCATTAATCAAAATGAATACTATCAATTTATTGATAGGAAAATTTAAAAAATCGTACTTTCAAAAAAGAAAAAGCTTTCAACTAGCTTTTCTTTTTGTTTTTCTACTTTTTGTAAACGCATCATCGTTTGCACAATTTGGTGGCACTTTGCATTTTGATGGTGTGGGTGATAAAATAAATATTCCAAATACTGGTAATGTATTCAATTTCACATCGGGTACAGTAGAAGCATGGGTTAAGCCAGAAGCCAGCTCAGCAAATAGAATTTTTTTAGCGATGAGAACTGCCGGAAACATTCGTTGGAGCGCTCATATTAATCAAAATTCAGGAACTATTGGAATAGCTTCACCTAATTACCTTACAGTAAATGCAGGTCCTTTTTCCTCAAATACTTGGTATCATATAGCTTTAGTATTTTCCGGTTCAAACATTGCGGTTTATGTAAATGGTGTTTTTAAGGGCAATACAGGAAATAATATTAATAATGCGGTAACTTCAGTTCCATTTACCATTGGTAACAATGATGTAAATTACTCAGGTGAAGATTTTTTTGGTGAAATGGATGAAGTTAGGGTTTGGACTACTGTCCGAACTCAAACAGAAATTCAATCCAATATGACTGCTGAAATCCCAACAACAGCAACTGGTTTGTTGGCAAATTACCATTTTAATCAAGGTGTTGCTAGAGGATCAAACAGTGGAGTAACCTCTCTATTAGATTCAAGTGGAAATAGTTATGATGGTACATTAATTGGATTTGCATTAACTGGTGCTACTTCTAACTGGTTAAATTGCGCTTCGGTGTTAGATCCTATTTCAGGTTTAGATGCAGTGTGCGCAGGACAAACGATTACTTTACAAAACAATAGTTTGAACACTTCTCAACCAATTATGATTGGTTATAGTTTACGTAAATTGATAGCCGCTTATAGCGGTAATGCAGTAAGGGTAAGAAGAAGTAGTGATAATGCGGAAGCCAATATAGGATTTACCCCAACAGGTGATTTTGATGAAGCCGCATTAAGAACATTTGGTGGATCTGGTAATGCCTTTGTGACCATTTGGTACGATCAAAGCGGAAACGCCAAAAACATGGTTCAAACAAATACGGGTTTACAACCTCAAATTCTATTCAATGGAAATTTAAAATACATAAATAATAACCGACCTACTATTGATTTTTATATTAATAAAGGGGTTTTTTTTAATACCACTACCAAAATGGCGAGTGCCTCGGTAGTAATTAAATCAGAATATACGAATTGGCCAAGTTACCATGCTATTCTAGATGGTGGTGGAAGAATTGGAGGATTATTGGAAAATGGAAACAATAATTTTCATGGTAATCAAAACCCTGTTGCAGTGTGGAAAAATGGAACTTCACTTTCTAATTATTCTTTAGCCCCAACTAATTCTCCAATGGTCGTTTCTTTTACTTCCACTATTGCAGCATCTAATGGAAATGCAAGTGGCTTATGTATTGGAAATTATGATTTAGGTGGTGGCGGTGGATCTATCTTACAAAGTGAGGCGATAGCCTTTGCAACTACAGCTTCATCTGCAGACAGACAAAAAGTAGAAGTGAACCAAGGCTCCTATTATGGAATCAACAGTGTAGTTGGTTCTAATTCCGGTACTGGTGTTTGGTCAAGTGATAACACTGCTATAGCGCAAGTAAATAGCACTACTGGAGTGGTTACTGGTATGGACCAAGGTACTGTGAATATTAATTATACCTTTACTAATAGCTCTGGATGTAGTACTACTGTAACAAAAAATATAACAGTAAACATAGGACCTACGATTGCAGCAACTTCAGGTCCAAGTATTGTTTGTTCAAATTCTACCATTACTTTAACTAATGACACTCCAAATGGAGTGTGGACCAGTAGTGATGTAAATAAAGCTACTGTAAATGCTACAACAGGAGTTGTAACAGGACTATCTGCAGGTGATGTAGTAATTACTTATACTGTTACCTCAGGTGCGGGTTGCCCAAGTTTGGCAAATTACACCGTGAATGTTAAACAAACAGCACCAATTACTGCTGACGTTCCCAATATCACCGACATGCAAATTTTACTAGTTGCCGGTGGTGGTGGTGGTGGAATGGACATGGGCGGTGGTGCCGGTGGCGGTGGAGTCATCTATAGAAGTATGCCTGTCAATCCATCTTCTGTTCCCTATACAGTAACAGTTGGTGCTGGTGGAGATGGTGCACCTGCTGGAGGAACAAATGGTCAGCCGGGGGGACATCAATTTACAATTTCTGCTAAAAAAGGAGGCAATACCGTATTTGGTAATTTAACCGCTATTGGTGGCGGTGCTGGAGGAAGTTCAGTTTGGGGATATACTCAAGGAGGACCAGGTGGTAATGGAGGTTCTGGTGGTGGTGCTTCCGGTTATAATTCAACAAATTCTGCTGGAGCGGGCTCAGGAACTAATGGTCAAGGTTATTCTGGAGGAAATGCAGGAGGAAGTCACTACTCAGGTGGTGGTGGAGGTGCTGCAGGTGCAGGAATAAGTGGTCCAGCATTGCCAAATGGTGGTCCAGGAATACAATATAGTGCTATTAGCCCATTCTATTGGGGAGGTGGAGGCGGTGGCGCCGGCTACTCTATTAATGGTGGAAATGGTGGTATTGGTGGAGGTGGTGGTGGTGCCGTAGGCGTAACTACTGGTGGTTTAGGTTTAAATAATGGACAAGCTGGTGGTGGTGGAAGCACCAATTCTCATGCGAATAGACCCGGTGGAAACGCTGGAGCCAACACCGGTGGTGGTGGTGGTGGTGGTGCTCATTTTTATGCTAACAATAAAGGAGGAGATGGAGGTTCTGGTATAGTAATAATAAAATATGCTGGCACTCCAAGAGCTAGCGGTGGAACGATCACTCAAGCGGATGGTTTTACCACTCATACTTTTTCAACAGTAGGTACCTCTAGTTTTATTGTAAACGGTGGTGGTGGTAACGGAGTTTGTATTGGGAATTCAAAGACTTTAGCAAATGCAACACCTAATGGAGTTTGGACCTCTAGTAATCCAACTATTGCCTCTATCAATGCAGCAACAGGTGAAGTTACAGGAAATCAATTAGGTAGCTGTACCATCACTTATACAGTTACAGAACCAACTACGGGTTGTACCTACTCATCCAATATCAATTTTATTGTTGCTAACCCTCCTTCAATTACTGCAGTTACAAGTGGTGTAACATGTCCGGGAGCTCCAGCAATTATCACTGCGACTCCAAGTGTTTCAGGAGGTTCAATTATTAGATGGTATGACGCCTCAACAGGTGGTAATTTATTATATACGGGTGCTACATTTACTACTCCTCCTTACACTCAAAATGTGAGTTATTGGGTAGAGGTGAATAATTTTGGATGTTCAAGCGTTCGTAGAGAAGTACCTGTAACCATTGTTCAACCAACTACTGGTATTCAAACAGTATGTGTTAATACAACAGTAACCTTATCAAATGCAACTAGCGGTAACGATGGAGTTTGGACAACTAGTAACCCTGATATAGCAACCGTAAACGCAGCAACAGGTGTTGTTACCGGTATGTCTGGAGGAAATGTGGTAATCACATATACAGTAGCTACAGGAACAGCCTGTCCTGCAACTTATAATTTAACGGTAACCGCTTTAACACCAATTAAAGGAAATGGGGTAAGTACTCCACTTCAAGTATTGGTGGTAGCTGGTGGCGGTGGCGGTGGCGCAGAAATGGGCGGCGGCGGCGGCGGCGGCGGTGTAATTTATAATTCAAATATAGTCTTAGACCCTAGCACTTCAACGTATTCAGTAGTTGTAGGAGCTGGTGGAGCTGGAACTCCAGAGGGTTCAGGAAGACCTAGAGGATCAAATGGAGCTAATTCTATTTTTAATGGCGTAACTGCTATTGGCGGTGGAGGAGGTGCCTCTGGACATAACTATAACACTTCTCCGGCAGGCGTTGGAGGTAGTGGTGGTGGTGCTTCTGGTGCTGGAGGTGTTGGTAATCCAAATAATGGTGGTAGAGAAGCAGCAGGAACACCAGGTCAAGGCTTTGCTGGCGGTGCTGGTTCAGGTGATTGGTATGCTGGTGGAGGTGGTGGAGCCGGCGGTGCCGGTTCTAGCAGACCTGCCAATGGAGGTCCCGGAATTCAATACACACTCATTAGTCCCTTCTTTTGGGGTGGTGGTGGAGGTGGCTCTGGTCACTCTGGCCCTGGTGGTAACGGAGGAATAGGCGGCGGCGGTGGCGGTGCTAGAACTGCTACAACAGGTGGTTTAGGAATAAATAATGGGTCAGGAGGTCAAGATGGAGAATCTACTCCAGGTGGTAATGCAGGTGCCAATACTGGCGGTGGCGGTGGCGGTGGAGCTCATTATAACACTAATAATAAAGGAGGAAATGGTGGTTCTGGAATCGTAATTATTAAATATTTAGGTGCTCCATTAGCGGTTGGAGGTACTATCACTCAATCCGGTGGTTATACTACTCATACCTTTACCAGTGTTGGGACCAATTCATTTATTATTACTAATGGCGCAACAGGTGGAGTATGTTTGGGTAATTCTACTTTATTAACTAATGATACTCCAGGTGGAACTTGGAGTTCAAGTGATTCGACAATAGCTTCTGTTGCTGCCAATGGACTGGTAACAGGAAATCAATTAGGTAACTGTATTATCACTTATTCTTTAACAGAACCAATTACAGGTTGTGTAAATACATGGAATTTAAATTTTATCGTTTCAAACCCACCTACAAACCCAGTTATTACAAGTACTTTAGTGTGTGTTAATAGAAGTGCCTCAATAACGGCTACTTCAACTAGCCCAGGCCAATCTTTTAGATGGTATGATGCTGCTACAGGTGGTAATTTACTATATACTGGTCCAACATTTACGACTCCAGTTTTTACTCAAAACGTGAGTTATTTTGTAGAAGTAAACAGTTATGGTTGTTCTAGTACACGTACTGAAGTTCCTTTAACTACAGTACTTCCAACAGCAGGACCTTCGATTGTTTGTGTTGACTCAACAATACAATTAACCAATCCAAGTACTGGTGGCGTGGGTACATGGACTAGTAGCAACGTGAATGTTGCCACTGTGAATCCAAATACAGGACTAGTTACTGGAGTAGGTGCAGGTGGAACAGCAGTAATTTCATATACTTATCCTACAGCAACAACTTGCCCTGCAACCTATAATATAACTGTGAATGCAGTTCTACCAATTACAGGAGTAGGGGTTAGTTCAGAGATGCAAGTATTGATCGTTGCGGGCGGCGGCGGCGGCGGTTCAGACATGGGCGGCGGCGGTGGCGGTGGCGGTGTCATCTACAATCCAACATTTAATGTACAAGCATCTAGTACTCCATACACAATCGTAGTAGGCGCTGGAGGTGCGGGTACACCAAATGGAACAAATAATCCAAGAGGTACTAACGGTTCTAACTCCACATTTAATGGCTTAACTGCTATTGGTGGTGGTGGAGGTGCAAGTACCCACAATAGTAATCTTTCACCTGCTGGAAACGGTGGTAGTGGAGGAGGAGCATCAGGAGGTGGTACTCCAGCCAATGGTAATGGAGCTGCACCAGGTAGAGGCACCACAGGTCAAGGTTTTGACGGTGCTGATGGTAAAAACACCTGGTATCCTGGTGGTGGTGGTGGTGCTGGTGGAGTAGGTTTAAGTCAGCCGGCAACTGGTGGTCCCGGTATTCAATACCCAGCTATTAGTCCTTATTATTGGGCTGGTGGCGGCGGTGGATCCGGTTATTCAAGTGATGGTGGTAATGGCGGAATCGGCGGTGGCGGTGGCGGTGCTTTTTCACTGACTCGAGGAGGAGGATTAGGATTAAATAATGGAACTGGCGGTCAGTACGGAAACAATACTCCAGGTGGTAACGCTGGAGACAACACCGGTGGTGGTGGTGGTGGTGGTGCCTATCATAACTCAAATAATAAAGGAGGAAATGGGGGCTCAGGAATTGTAATTATTAAATATCAAGGATATCCAAGAGCAGAAGGCGGTTTAATATCCGTCGCAAATGGTTATACTACCCACACTTTTACTACAACTGGTGCAAATACATTTAAATTATTAGGTGGAGGAACTGGTGGAGTTTGTATTGGAAATACGGTATCATTAAGCAATGCTACTGTTGGTGGTGTTTGGAGCTCAAGCAATTCTAGTATTGCAGCTGTAGATGCTACTACAGGGGTAGTAACGGGTGTTAGTTTAGGTACTTGTACAATTACTTATTCAGTAACTGAACCAACAACAAGTTGTGTTTCTTCATCAAGTATATCTTTTATTGTTGCTAACCCTCCTACGATATCTTCAACTACAGGATCAGTAACTTGTGAAGGTTATAGCGCGGTAATTACAGCCAATTCAACCAGCCTGGTGCCTACTTATAGATGGTATGATGCAGCAGTTGGAGGTAATTTATTATTCACTGGTAAAACTTTTACAACGCCAGTATTTACTTCGAATGTAAGTTATTATGTCGAAATAGATAGCTATGGTTGTACGAGCGCTACTCGAACTGAAGTTCCTGTAACCGCTATTAATGTGACAATTGCAGCAGACAATTCGGGTTACAATTCCCCAGGAATTTGTGTGGGTGGATCGGTTACATTTACCGCTTCAGGAGCTGCGTCTTATGTATGGGAAACGAAAGCTGCTCCTTTGGATGAGGTAGCAACTACCTACAAAGTAGCAGTTGGACTTAGAAAATTGAGAAGTGCTTATTCGGGTCCTGCGATACGTTTAAGAAGAGCTACAGATAATGCGGAATCTGATTTTGGTTTTGTAGGAAATGACTTAAACAAAGATGCAATTAGCGCCTGGTTGAATGGAGCTGATGGATTTTGTGTGAAACTTTATGATCAATCTGGCAATAATAATTTTATGGATTCAAGAGCTGTTAATCAACAGCCTTTATATCTAGCCAGTAGCAGTAGCATGAATAACAAACCGGTTCTTAAATTTACTCCAAGTCAAACATTAAAAACCGCTTATAATATTAATAATCCATACACCGCTACCATTGCTGCTAGATATTCTGGAAATAGTAGAGGTAGGTTATTACAAGCCAATAATAACTGGCTTGTAGGTTGGTATAATGGTCAAAAAGGATCAGCACATTTAGATGGTTGGATTGCGAATAATGTTGGGGGTGCCGCAGGTCTAACTCCTTATATATATACAGCAACAGGAACAGGTAGTGCTTCTGCTCTTTATGAAAACTCTAATAATATTACACAAAACCCTACTGGAGGTTTAAATCCTCCGTCAGGGATTAATATCAACTTCCCTAATGAAACTTCAGATTGTGAAGTTGGAGAAATTATGGGCTTTAGTTCTGTTCTTACTTCTGGTGATAGAGAAAAAGTAGAGAAAAATTCGGGTGCCTACTATGGTATATATGGAAATTTAGCTACTACTCCAAGCGTAACGGTTAGTCCAATAGTGACTACGACTTATGTTTTGAAAGCGACCTCTTCAACAGGATGTGTGGTTCGTAAAGAAGTTACCGTTACGGTTAATCAAGTGCCTACACCAACTGTATTGGCTATTGATGGAGGTTCTTACGTTGGTTTAAATCAAACCAATACTTTAACCAATTTAACAGCAGGTGGACAGTGGTTTAGTAGTAACCCATCTGTATCTCCAATAGATATTAATACTGGTGAGGTTAATGGCTTAATGATTGGCTCAACTAATATTTCCTACATAATTACCAATAGTATTGGTTGTACGGCTGTTGCTAACTTAACACTAAAAGTAGAAAAACCAGCAATGAATAAAAATGGTAAGCTTTTGGTTACCTCATTGGTAAGTAGAAATGGTGCAATTGGTAGTGCTGGTATGACTCCTAATGGTGAACGTGTTTATTTAGAACCAGATGGATTAACAGTGGGCTCAGCATCAACGAGTGCATTGGCTATTAAGACGGCATATCCTGGTTCTGCTGATGGTATTTATTGGATTAACATTCCTGGAGTTGGACCAACACAAACCTATTGTTTAATGAATAGTATTTACAATGGTGGAGGTTGGATGTTGGCTATGAAGGCAACAAGAGGAACTACTTTTAATTATGACTCCAACTATTGGACTACCAATAATACTTTAAATCCAACGAATGTGAATCGCAACGATGGGGATGCTAAATTTCCCGCCATGAACGGTTATTTAGGAAAAGACATGATGGCTTTATTCCCAGATATACCTAATACAGGTAATGAAAGTGGAAGTATTGATGGATTAACCAATTGGAGTTGGTTGCAAAATAATTTCAATGACGGTGCGAGAATTTCTATGATTAATTTATTCTCGACGGTTAATAATAAATTTTTCGGTGACGCTGAAACCTTTAGCGGTAAAGGAACTGCCTTTTCAGGACAAACTCAAGTTCGCTTTTATGGATACAATTACACTGTAAATGGAGGAGCAAAAGTTCGTTGGGGATTTGCATGGAATGAAAATGGTCCAGGATTATTTCCAAATGGAGATCAAGGGTCTAATGACGTATCTGGTGGTATTGGAATGGGTAGTGGTTATGGAAATTATTCTGCTGGAGATAGAATCAATTGCTGTCAAAACACAACAGGTATCAATAGAACCGCTAGAGTAGAGGTTTATGTACGTTAAATAATTTATTTATTTGTCTATATTAAATCCCAATACAATTGTATTGGGATTTTTTTTTGATATTATTTTTCACCGATAGTTTTTTCATTATTAATTATAAATCTCTAAAATATCATATTTATAATTATGTATATTAATTTAAATTTATATATTTGTTAATAATTCATTAAAAAATCATAACATTTTGAAAATAATTTTATTTTTATTTATCACATTATCTGGTTTTTCCCAAACTTTACATCATCAGATGTTGTCTTCACAAGGCACTTCAACCACTGTAGGTGTTTTAAAAGT
>Ga0209443_1002562_pt1 | contig 10704 bp, 6 predicted proteins | sample LauGreBMM110DCMD_2_FD_187571 | JGI IMG/M metagenome (GOLD analysis project Ga0209443, IMG submission 187571) | Freshwater lake microbial communities from Lake Michigan, USA - Su13.BD.MM110.DCMD (SPAdes) (version 2) | ecosystem: Environmental > Aquatic > Freshwater > Lake | place: Lake Michigan... | reverse complement strand
ATCTCTCGCGATACACCGCGGCCCCGGAGACGGTGACCATCGTGACCAATAAGGACGGTTCGCTGACCCGGCTGGCGGTCTGGCAGCCCGGGACATGGGAACACCGGCAGTTCCTCGACGTGCTGGATCTCACCGATGCGGCCGAACCCGTGGTGCGAGCGCCGGTCGGGTTCCCGGGGACGCTCTCCGGCGTCTCGCACGACGGATCGTTGGTGTACGCGACCGGGCCCGACCCGAAGGCGCCGTCCGATACCGCCGTGCAGCAGCTCCACGCGCTCGCCTACGACGGGTTGCAGGCGAGCTTGGTCACGTCGCTGCCGCTGCCCGCGGCGTATCCGCGGCCGTTGCTCGTCCGACCCGACGGCCAGGTGCTGCTCGGCCTCGCTGCCGCGACCACCAATGAAACGCCGGCGCTCGAGACCTGGGCGGTGAGCAGCGCGGGCCGGTTCGACCGCTACGCCTCGCTCAAGCTCGCCGTGGCCGCCGATGACCTCCACGTCTTCGGTGATCTTCTGGTCGTCTCGGCGAGCGACCGTTTCCTGTCCTTCGGCGCGGCCGACGCGACCGCGCTGGTACCGGTCGGCGAAACGGATCGTCCCTGCGCGGTCTGGCCCGACTGGGCCGGCGCCGATGCTTCGCCTGCGACCGGCCTGTGGCTGCCGCGTGGCGGTCAAGGCCTCTGGCACGTGCCGCTCCGACCGTGAGACCGCCCCGCCATCACCGTTCCCCGCTCCCCGCTCCCCGCTCGGGTTTCACGCTCATCGAGCTGCTCACGGTCATCGCCATCATCGGCGTCCTCGCGACGCTGCTCGCCTCCGCGCTGGCCTCGGCCAAGACCAAGAGCCAGCGGACCGTCTGCCTCGGCAACCTCCACCAGATCTCGGTCGCGGTGAACCTCTACACCGACGACACCGGCCGCCGGCCGCGGTCGATGACGCGCCTGACCCTGGATCCTTCGTTGCTGGCGAGCCCGCGCTCGCTGCTCTGCCCGGCGGACCCGGTGCTGCTCCGGCCGCGGGGACCCAAGGGCGAGACCAACCAAGCCTGGGGCAACCGGGCCAACGGTTCCCAAGAGCTCTACTCCTACGACAAGAACCCCGAGGCCGGATCTTTCCAGGCCGAGCTGGCGGAGAAGACGGAGACGGTGCCGTTCTCGTATCTTCATCCGCTCGGCTGGGCCAAGCAGGCGTGGCAGAAGCTCGCGTCGCAAGGCGGCCAGGCGGGCGTGTCGGCCTGCCAGATCCACGGTGTGCGCGTGCCGTCGCGCAACGCCTCGTCGGAGCACCGCATGTACATGGATTACGAAGGCAGCACCTTCCGCGCGCAGCACGACGGCGCGGTGGTGAAGCGGAAGATCTTCCGGTCCGGTCCGACGACGGAGAAGGACCCCGAGTATCCTTGGGAGTTCTACACCGACACCCTCCCGGTCGAGCAAGGCCGCCTGTGATGCCCGCGGTGCCCGGGCCCGTGTTCCGGCGGGTCGTTCCCGAGGAGGAGGCGTCGGTGACCGAGGTCCGGCCGCGCCGGTCGGAGGCGCGATGGTGGCTGGGGCTGATGTGGGGCGAATGGTTCACGCACGCCCGGTTGCTGCTCTTCTTCCTCGTCGCGTGGCTCGCGGCCTTCTGGCTCATCCCGCTCGTCGCGCACCCGTTGTGGATCCTCATGGTCGGCATCGCCTACGCGCTGGCGGCGGGGCCGGCGTTCGGCGGCGCGGACACGATGGACGGCTGCGAGGAGTTCAGCTTCGCGCTGCCCGCGACGCGGCGGCAGCGCTTCCTGGCGCGGTTCGCCGTGGGCGGGACCGGGCTGTTGGCGTTGACGACCATGAACGTCGTCGCGCTGAACACCGACCTGGCCGACCTGCTGTTGCGGGTGTTCCTCGACAGCGGCCTCGGCGGCGTGGAACTGCGCCGGCCGGAGCTGCTCTACGGTCTGGTGTTCGCGTTCCCTTTCGCCGTGTTCGCGCTCGGCTTCGCGGTGGCATCGCTGGCGACGGGCCGGACGGTGGCCTTCACCGCGTGGGTGTGGGCCGCCTTCGGCGCGCTCGCGACCTTGCGCGGCGCGGCCGAAGCAGAGGAAGCGGTCTGGGACCGTCTCAACGGGCGCTTCACCGTGCCGGGCCTGATCCTCGTCGGATGCGCGGCGCTCGGTGTCGCGGGCCGGGCCTATGGCCGGAAGGAGGCCGCGCCCGGCGGCACCCCGCTCCGCATGCCGCTCAGCTGGTGGGGCGGCCTCGTGCTGCTGCTGCTCGCAGGGATGGCGGTCGCCTCGCTGCTGGTCTGGCTGACCGCGAACTTCAACCGCTGGATGTGATACCCAGTTGGGGTGATCTCTGGTCGGACCGTTGGCGGGTCGCCCCACGGCGACCCGCTCGGCTTGCAGGGCAAGCCGCCCACGACATGAAGCCAAGTTCTACCGGTATCCACCCAGAGTCGGTATGAGAGCGCTCACGGGACGACCACTTCGTCCCGCAGCCGCCCGACCCCTTCGGAAGGCATCCGGCGGTCGACCGATCCCGCGGCCGGCAGCTCCGCGCCGACATGGCCGTCGGCGAACCACGCCTGCGCGCGGCCGGCGTGGCGGAAATGGACCGTCGCCGAGAGGATGTTGGTGTCGAAGTAGTAGAACTCCTCCAGCATCGGGGCCGCGACCGAGGCCGGCGGCTGGAAGTCGTTCACCTGTCCGCCATCGGTCAGGATCGCGAGTCCGCTCGGACGCGAGAACTGCGCGACCGGCAGCCCCGGGAGCCCGCGCGGGCCGGCGAGGATGTCGTACGCGTAGCCGTAGGCCGCGCCTTTCGCCTTCGGTTTGAATCGGGCCGCGGTGGGATCCAGCGCCGGGCACGTCTCCACCCCGCGGCCTTGGACGTAGAGCCACAACGCGCCCTGCGCGGGATCGAATCCCCGCGCGCCTTCCGCGCCGTCGCCAAGCCAGCCGAACCAATAGCGCCATCCGCCGTTGGTGCGGACGGTCCGCTCGGAGAAGGTGCGTCCGCCATGGTCGTCCCAATAGAGCTGCGTGGCCAATCCGAGCTGCCGCAGGTTCGAGACACACCGCGCGCCCTTCGCCGCCCGCCGCGCCTTGCCGAGCACCGGAAGGAGCAGACCGGCGAGGACCGCGACCACCGCGATGACGACGAGCAGCTCGATGAGCGTGAACGCGGACCTCGAAGCGCGAGGCGTGGGTCGTGAGGCGTGATGAGCACGCCTTTCCAAGGGCCACCCATGCCCCCACACCCTGCGCGCCGCCTTTTCTCGGTCCCAAGTCATGGCCGCTCCGCGCGCACGCGATAGAACTGCTGCCCGGACACCGCTTCCCGGAGGTCGGACAGGACGAGGCGCCCGCCGTCACCCGGCGCCGCCGCGACGTCGCTCCAAGCCGAGAGATCCCCGCTGGCCTCGAGCACATAGCGCCATCCGACCGTGCTCTTGGCCGAGACCACGCCCGGCGCTGTCATCGAGACCGCGCCGAGGGGTGGATCCGGGAACTCGATGCGCAGGCGGTCGACCACGCCGTGCGCGAGCAACGAATCGATGGGGGTCGACGATCCGCTCCAGCTGATCAACGCGAAGGCATCCACCGCGAAGCTCGTGAAACCCGCGGGCAACCGAACCGCGTTCACCGTCGCCGCATCCGCCCCGTCGCGGCGCAACGTCGTCGCCAACTCGCGGGTCGTCGCCGAGTAGGCGCACCGCACGCGCCAGGTCGCGCCGTCGCCGAGGTCGAGGAAGTTGTCGAAGCTGAAAGCTCGGCTCGTGCCGCCGCCGAAGACCACCGGCGAGACCGATGCCGGGCTCTCGCCGAAGCCGGGGATCACGCTGGCCGGGAACCAATCGAACTCGACCAGGTCCTCCGCATTGCCGCGCGTCCGCGCCGGATATCCGGCGGGCAGACGTCCCATCTTCACGAGACCGAACGCCACCTGCAACGCAGCAGGCCGGCCGTCGGGATCGCGAGCCCCGGCGTCCGCGATCCGCAGGTCGATCTCGAAGGCGAAATCATCAGCGGCCGTGAGCGTCGTGCCCAACGGTCGGGCGAAGAAGCTATCAGGCCGCGCCGAATCCCAGGTGACGACCAGGACCTCGGCGCCGGCATCCCAACGCGCCAGATCTCCATCGCCGCGGACCCGCCATCCGCCCGTGACCGGATCGGAGTTGAAGCCGTCCTCGATCACCGCCGCGGACGCCGGAAGCGCACCGAAGAACCCCATCGCGGCGACGAGGAAGCCCGCGACGACTGGGGCGAGATCCGAGAAGGTCGAGCGGACCGGGCCATCGGCCTGGGTCGCGTCCTCGCAGAAGCCGAAGGGACAATGCCGGCAGCCGCTCTCGCAACATCGGCCGCGTCGGAGATGGTACGCCTCGGTGAACACGCGATAGCCGGACACCGGATCGACGTAGAAGTCCTCGTCGGCCGCACGCGAGGATCCTGCCGACACCGCCGCGGGAAGATCCCCGCTCGCGCGCGGTCGGAGCCGCTCGGCCTCGGCGTCGCACTCGGCCTGTGCCTTCTCCACGCACGAGCGGCAGATGCAGGCAAGGCGACGCTGTTCGGCCGGGACCTGTGCGAGCAATGCTTCAGGGAGATCCATCCGTTCGCACCAGCACGGTCCTTTGTACGCGTCCGCGGTGCAGAGCCGACAGGCGTTCGGCCCGTCGCAGAGCGGACAGCGCGCGGCATCGCACGCGCTGTCCGCCGGAGGATGGGGGGGCAGGTCGGGCACGGCGACGGGTCAGCGTTGGCGACGGATGACGACCAGCGCGCCGAGGCCGATCCCGACCAACGCCCAGGTGGACGGTTCGGGCACGGCGACCGCGCTGAAGCCATCGATCTCCACCTTGCCGGTCAGCACCTCCACGCGCACGAAGTTGATGCTGTCCAGCGCCACCGCGTTCCCCGTGACGTCGCGGGCCCAGGCGATGTCGTAGGCCGTTCCGCCGCCGCTACCGCCGTAGAGCTTGCGCACGCCGTCGAGCGTGAGCCCGTCGAAATCGGAGGCGCGGACCGACGGGTCGACCGGCTTCCCGAAGTCGCCGCTGCCGTCCGTGGGGAACAACGATTTGAGGCCCGGGGAGAGCGTCGGCGAGAGCGTGAAGTAGGTCAGGCCGTCGTCGCTCACGGAGATCCGCGTCGTCGAGGTCCCGAGGCCGAAGACCTGGCCGTCGGTCGCCGGAGCGCCGATGTAGTTGAAGTCTTGGTCGAAGCCGTTGGTGACGACGAAGAAGCTGTTGCCGAAGACCTGGAAGTCGGCGCCGAAAGGGTTCGCCGGCGAGTTCTTCACCGATGCGTCGAATCTCACGGTGAGCGAGCCCCCGGTGCCCACGCTGACCAGTTGGGTCTTGAGGTACGGTCCGGAGAACGGATCGACCGGACCGCCGAAGGTTCCGGGCGTCACCCGGCTTGGCGAACCGAGGGCCGAAGCAGGATCGGTGTAACCGTCGGCGAAACCGGCGCCGGTGGAATAACCGACGACCTTGGAGGCGTACTGGGCCTTGAGGGCGGGGAGCGAGAGCGCGGCGAGGGTCGCGAGCGCGATGGAGCGGAGCTGCATGGGTCTGTGTCTTTCACTACGAAGACGCGGTGTTCCGACGCGTCGACGGGTTGAGTCCAGAGACCAGTGCGAAGAAGGATGGATCCACGTCCCGGGGAGGAGAAGTGGACGCCATGCCTCCGGCGCGGACCGAGAATGAAGGCGTGTGGGCATCCACAAGTACGGGTTCGCGGACAAGCGACCCGGCTGGCCTCATCCTTCGCTTGGCGGCGAAGCGGTCGCCACCCAAGGGCGACGACCAGACGAGCATCGTCGGCGCGATGTCCTGACTCCGGGCCTAGACCTCGCCCCCGCCTTCCCAGACGTTTGTCCAGTGGCTGCCTTGCGGCTTGGGGGTCTGTGTCCCGATACAGTGGCGCTACCGTCCCCGGTTCTCACGGGGTTTCCGCACTTCCGACGATGTTTGAGACGTTGCCGCGGCAGTCGCCGCGGCGGATCCAAAGAACACCGAAGAAGAGCCATCCAACGCGTCGACACCGCAAGCACGTTCTCGGGAAATCTCCTGCGGATAGATCCTGCCGCCGCCGTCGGGGTCATGATCCGAAGTGGAGTTCAGGCACCTGGAGACGGCGCCGATCCGCGCACAGCCGGACAGTGCCGGGCAGGGCAGGGGCATCGGAACCGCCCTGCCCAGCATGATCATCCCGGATCCTCGACCCGCTCAGGTCGGGTCGGGCGGGACCCCGGTCTCTCCCGCGACCGTCGCGCAATCGGACCTCGACACCGTCCCTGCCGGACCGATCCTTCCGGCCGCCATGTCCGACTTCGTCCATCTGCACCTGCACACCGAGTATTCGCTGCTCGATGCGGCGTGCCGCTTGGACCGCCTGATGGCCAAGGCCTCCGCCCTCAAGCTCCCGGCGCTCGCGATGACCGACCACGGGAACATGTTCGGCGCGATCGAGTTCTACAACGCCGCGAAGAAGGCCGGCATCAAGCCCATCATCGGCTGCGAGGTCTACGTCGCCCCCGGCAGCCGGTTGGACAAGAAGCCCGGCTCCGGCATGCGCGACGTCTACCACCATCTGGTGCTGCTCGCGAAGGACGACGTGGGCTACCACAACCTGATCCGCCTCGTCACCGCGGCGAACCTCGAGGGCTTCTACTACAAGCCGCGCATCGACAAGGAGCTGCTCGCGAAACATTCCGGCGGCCTCATCGCGCTCTCCGGCTGCCTCGCCAGCGAGCTTTCCGAGCATGTCCTCAAGGGCGACGAGCAGAAGGCCCGCGACACCATCGACTGGTTCAAGCAGACGCTCGGTCCGGAGAACTACTATCTCGAGCTGCAGAACCACGGCATCCCCGAGCAGGCCAAGCTCAACCGCGCGCTCATCCCGTGGGCCAAGGAGTTCGGGCTCAAGACGGTCGCATCGAACGACGTCCACTACGTCGAGCAGGGCCATTGGAAGGCCCACGATTGCCTGATCTGCCTCGGTACCCAGGCCCAGCTCAGCGACACCAAGCGCATGCGCTACCAGGAGGCGCAGTTCTTCCTGCGCTCCGCGGACGAGATGAAGGCGCTCTTCTCCGAGGTCCCCGAGGCCGTGCTGAACACGGTCCAGGTGGCCGAGCAGTGCGACCTCAAGATCAAGAACGGCAAAGGCGCCGAGCATTACCCGGTCTTCCAGCCGCCCGAGACCTGGACCCGCCAAGGCTACCTCCGGAAGCTGCTCTGCGACGGCCTGAAGAAACGCTACACCATCGACGCCCACGTCGAGGGCGAGGCCGTCATCGTGGACGGGATCCAGGAGCCGAAGCGCTTGGCGTTCTTGTTCCCGCCGGTGGCAGGAAGTGATCCGTCCTCGGTGATCGGTGACCGGTCCGGGGCACCGGGGCCGATGGAGATGCCCGAGCCGGACGGGGCCGATCCGGGTGCCGACGAATCGGAGAGCTTCGAGGACGCCGTCGCCGCGGTCACGGCTCCGTTGGAAGCGGAGCGCGGGCCTTCCTCGGCCGCGGTTCCACCGGGCACCGATCCGCGGGTGCTGGATCCCTCGGATCCGCGCATCCAGGCGGCGATCAAGACCATCCTCGACCGCCTCGACCTGGAGCTCGGGGTCATCGAGAAGACGGGCTACATCTCGTACTTCTTGATCGTCGGCGATTTCATCCGCTGGGGTCGCGACCGGGGCATCGCCTGCGTGGCGCGCGGATCCGCCGCCGGATCGATGGTCACCTACCTGTTGGAGATCGCGAACGTCGACCCGTTGCGCTACGGGCTGCTCTTCGAGCGCTTCCTCAACCCCGAGCGCGTCAGCCCGCCCGACATCGACATCGACTTCGCGGACGACCGGCGCGCGGAGGTGATCGAGTACGTCCGCGACAAGTACGGCCGCGACGCCGTCGCCCAGATCATCACCTTCGGCACGATGGGCGCGAAATCGGTCCTGCGCGACGTCGGACGCGTGATGGGCCTCGGCTTCGGCGAGTGCGACCGCCTCGCGAAGATGATCACCGACGTGAAGTGGGGCCTGAAGGACGCGCTGGAGAAGAACCCCGACTTCAAGGCCGCCTACGATTCCGAGGAGGTCACCCGGGAGCTGGTCGACAACGCGCTCCTGCTCGAGGACCAGGCCCGTAGCGCCGGCGTCCACGCGGCCGGCGTCGTCATCGGCGCCCAACCGCTCGTCAACCTCCTCCCGCTGAAGCAGGACGACGACGGCGGCATCGTCACCCAGTACGCGATGGGTCCGGTCGGCGACCTCGGCCTGTTGAAGATGGATTTCCTCGGGCTGAAGACGCTCACCGTCCTCCGCAACACCGTGGAGCTCGTGAAGCGCACCACCGGCGGGGTGCTCGACCTCGAGGCCTTGCCGCTCGACGACGCCAAGACCTACCAGCTGCTCAACGACGCGCAGACGCTCGGGGTGTTCCAGCTGGAATCCGGCGGCATGCGCGACCTCTGCAAGAAGTTCCAGATCGCCAGCATCGAGCACATCACCGCGCTCATCTCGCTCTACCGGCCGGGGCCGATGGACCTCATCCCCGACTTCATCAAGCGCCGCCACGGCGAGCAGGTCGTCGAGTATCCGCATCCGCTCCTCGAGCCGATCGCCCGCGAGACCTACGGCGTGCTCATCTACCAGGAGCAGGTGATGCAGGCGACCCAGATCCTGGCCGGCTACACGCTCGGCGGCGCGGACCTCCTGCGTCGCGCGATGGGCAAGAAGAACCTCCAGGAGATGGTCCAGCAGCGCGAGGCCTTCGTGAAGGGCTGCGCCGAGAAGAACCAGATCGGCGCGCCCAAAGCGAACGAGGTGTTCGACCTGCTCGAGAAGTTCGCCGGGTACGGGTTCAACAAATCCCACGCCGCCGCCTACGCCGTCGTCGCCTACCAGACCGCCTACCTCAAGGCGAACCACCCGGTGGAGTTCCTCTGCGCGATGATGACGAACGACCAGGCCGACCTGGCGAAGCTCGCGCAGTTCATCGGCGAGGCGAAGGGCCTCGGCATCGCCGTGCTCGGGCCGGACCTGAACGAGTCCGACGTGGATTTCGCGCCGGCCGCCCCGAGCATCGCCGGCGAGACGCCGGGAGCAACGGCCTCGGAACGCATCCGGTTCGGCCTCACCGCGGTCAAAGGCGTCGGCGAGGCCGCGGTGCGGTCGGTCCTCGACGCGCGACGCGAGGGCGGGCGCTTCACCTCGCTCAACGACCTGTGCGAGCGCATCGATCTGCGGGCGGTGAGCCGCAAGACGCTCGAATGCCTGGTCAAGACCGGCGCCTGCGACACGCTCGGGGCGAACCGCGCCACCCTCTTTGCCCAGATCGAGCACGCGATGTCCCGCGCCGGCTCGCTGGCCGCCGACAAGGCCCGCGGCCAGTCGTCGCTCTTCGACGCCTTCGAGGCGACCCCGAAGAAGAAGGTCGAGAAACCGGTGGTGCTGCCGGATTGGCCGGTCGCCGAGAAGCTCGCCGCCGAGAAAGAGCTGCTCGGCTTCTACGTGAGCGGCCATCCGCTCCAACCTTACGAGAAGCTGCTCGAGCGCTACGCCCTCCATACCGTCGCCGACCTCGCCGCGCTGCCGAACCGCAGCGTCGCCCGCCTCGGCGGCCTCGTCAGCGCGGTGCAGCAAGGCGTGAGCAAGAAGTCCGGCAAGCCCTACGCCATGGTCACCATCGAGGACCTCACCGGCAACGTGCAGTTGCTCGCGATGAACGAGAGCTACGACAAGTTCCGCGAGCTCTTCGTGCTCAACGCCCCGTTGCTCGTCACCGGCGAGGTCAGCACCGGCGAGGACAAACCGAAGATCTTCCCGCAGGAGATCCTCCGCCTCGACGACGCGCCGAAGAAGTTCACCAAGCAGGTCCACTTCCGCCTCCGCGCCGCCTCGCTCGACCGCGCCAAGCTCGAGGAAGCCCGCGGCCTCGCCGAATCGCACCCCGGCACCGTGCCGCTGTTCCTCGCCATCAAGCTGCCCGGCGGCGAGACCGCGTTCCTGGAATCGAACGACCGGTACTACGTGACGCCGTCGATGCCGTTGGAGCAGGCGGTGGACGCGGCCTTCGGCCCCGGCACCTACTTCGCGAAGGCCGACACCGCGCTGCCCGAGCGCACCCCGCGCAAATGGGAACGCCGCAGCGGTGGCGGCGGTGGCGGTGGTGGTGGCGACGAATGAGCGACGGTCTCGGCCGGCGCCCCGAGGCTCGTCTCGGGGCGATCGAGAGGGGCGGACGCCGGTAGCGCAGAGATGTGCCCTGCTGTCACGAAGAGTTGCGCTCGCCGCGAGGATACCCCTCAGCGCTTGGCAAAAGGCGGAGCCCGCTGCTCGTAGGCCCGCGACACAGCACCGGCGTGGGCTTTGTAGCAAGGGAACGGCGTACCCGTCGACCCTTGGAAAGGAGGGCCTACTTCGGTCGCCCCGATCGCCTCCCGATCTGTCCGCCACTTCCGATCCCATCGGGGTTTCTGCTTGCGGTGGCCTTGGGTCGCAACTATCGAAATCGCCAGATGTCGTCCGCCGCTGATTTGGCACCGCAGTCGAAGACCGGGTCCGGGGCCGGTGCGCTCCCGATGCTTTGGCTCCTGCCGGTGGCGATTGTCTGCGCGTGGTGGGTCAACGACCTCCGTCACCAGTGGGCCTCGTTGGTCGAGTACCACTTCGGCTGGATCGTGGTGATGTTGGCGGGCTACCTCGTCTGGGAGCGCTGGC
>Ga0209443_1002557_pt1 | contig 10709 bp, 7 predicted proteins | sample LauGreBMM110DCMD_2_FD_187571 | JGI IMG/M metagenome (GOLD analysis project Ga0209443, IMG submission 187571) | Freshwater lake microbial communities from Lake Michigan, USA - Su13.BD.MM110.DCMD (SPAdes) (version 2) | ecosystem: Environmental > Aquatic > Freshwater > Lake | place: Lake Michigan... | reverse complement strand
TACCAGTGCCTGAACAATTAACTGTTCCGGTTGTAGTGCCTGTAAAATTTAAATCGGTTAAAGTAGTTGAAGGTAAGCCATTATAGTTAGTGCCACCTGAACTACACTTAATTGCAACACAACTTCCAGTAACGGTTGCTGGACCAGTAGTTGTGCAAGTATATTTTGGAGAGCCAGCATATCCGGGTTTACAAGTTAATGATGTTGCGGTTGTTGTATAATTTACCGAAGTTGTATCCAATGTTGTGTTGATGGTTGGAACGGTACAAGTGATTGAGGTACAACTTCCAGTACCCGTTACAGTTCCTCCGCTAGAAGGGCAAGTATAATTTATTGTTCCACTATAACCTGCAGCATCGCAAGAAAAAGTACTCGAACCAACTGGCAATAGCGTTTTTGCAGTATATCCAATTCCGGCTGAGACTGAACAAGTGTTTGCGGTACAAGATCCACTAGTTGTTGCAGTTCCTCCGCTAGAAGGGCAAGTATAATTTATTGTTCCAGTGTAACCTGTATCACAAGAAAATGAAGCCGAACCAACTGGCAATAGCGTTTTTGCAGTATATCCAATTCCGGCTGAGACTGAACAAGTGTTTGCGGTACAAGATCCACTAGTTATCGTCGCAGTTCCTCCGCTAGAAGGGCAAGTATAATTTATTGTTCCACTATAACCTGCCACATTGCATGCAAAAGTACTCGAACCAACTGGCAATAGCGTTCTTGCAGTATATCCCGCTCCTCCTGTGACCGAACAGGAGTTTGCGGTACAAGATCCACTAGTTGTTGCAGTTCCTCCGCTAGAAGGGCAAGTATAATTTATTGTTCCACTATAACCTGCAGCATCGCAAGAAAAAGTACTCGAGCCAACTGGCAATAGCGTTTTTGCACTATATCCAGTTCCGACTGAGACTGTGCAAGAGTTTGCGGTGCAAGATCCACTAGTTATCGTCGCAGTTCCTCCATTGGTAGTACAAGAATAACTTATTATTCCGGTATAACCTGCATTACAAGGAAATGTTCCTGAATCCGACAATTGCGATTTTGCACTATATCCAATTCCTTCTGAGGACGAACAAGTGTTTGTAGTCGATGCTTCTTCAAATTTCTTCATCTTCCATTTTTTGTATAAATATTCTTCAATATCAGATTTGTCTTTAATATTTATATTGCGATTATAAAAAACCGCTTCACCAACGTCGCCATTAACAAAATTGGCTGGAGTGCTTCCACTTCTGCAACCAATTGACAATTCAGCATTGTTCAAAGTCGATGAGGTGAGGGTATCAGTTTCAGTTGAGCTTACTCCGTCAATAGCAATTTCAATTTTTGAGCCTTTAATTCTTGAAAGGCGAATTAGGTTTGGAGTGTTGATTTGGGGTTTAATAGACCCGATAACACTGATAGTGCTGGTAGAATTTTTAATACTAAATTTATAAAAACCCGAAAGTAATTCTAAAGAAAAAGGGAATGTGGTCGCGCTGGTATTGTTCTTTTCAATAATAATTCCATCATCTAAATTTTTGGGGTTAAAGATTAAATATAAAGTAAAATCTTCGGAACTGTTAAAAAAAGATTCGTTTGAAACCGTTACACAATTACCAACCAACGCGCTAGTTTTGTTAAAACTTACCGCGGGCAATTTATTTATTGCCGATAAGGTATAAGATGGATAAAGACTTGCCGAAGATGAGCTTGAGGAAATTATTGAGGCTGCAGAAGCATTGGTATCCTTCCAAACAGAAACTGTGGAATTATCGACTTTTTCTTTATCAAAAGCTTCGCTTGAGGCGGCATCAAGCCAAAGAGTTAAATCTTCGATTCGGCTTACTCGCGATAATTTTGAAAGATTACGAGCGCTTTTTAATGAAGCCTCAGAAAACATTTCCGCTGCTTGCACAATAACCGCAATTAAACCGCCGATTATGATTAGGGCAACAGATATTTCAACTAAACCAAAAGCTTTTCTCTTTATTAGTTTCATTTGTTGATAAAAATTCTTTAATAATTTTAGAAACTTAATTATTTACACAAAATACATACAAAATTCCTGATATTTCAATTAAGATAATTTGGTTGTTTGGAGAATCAATATTTATTAACTTTGCAAAAAAAAACAAAAAAACTTTGATTCAAAATAATGGTAAATTAACGGGTAAGTTTAGTTATTTCTATGTTTGTTGTTGGAATGCTATTGTGAATATTTTTTATTGGAAATCTTATAATCCATAACTTAAAAATAATTAAAATTTACTCATAGTTTCATTTTATCCAAAAAAAAATTACAGGTAAAGATTTTTGATTAGAAAACTTAAATTTTTAGCTGTTTAACACGCAAGTGCCAACTAAAAACGATCAATTTTGAATACATGTCCCAGAGGTCGGTAGAAGAGTTGAGGCATCAACCGAACAATTATATGTAAGGGTTCCAGTAAAGCCATAATCACAAGTAAAAGTATTAGTTCCATAACCTAAAATTCGTGCATATTTGGTAAGTTCGTGGGTGCCATAAATATCAAAGTTCCCAGGGGAGCCATACTGTTTAATGGCTGATGTATATGAGGTTTGGGGGAATTTACTCATATCTATTGCGCCATAATTTGCCCAAACCACATCACCACTTTGGTAGCTAAGTGAGCCGTGATAAACATCGTACAATTTAAGTCTATTAACTAAGGGAAGAAGCATTGCTGATTGACCCGCGGCATGAATTCTTGTATCATCAATATTGGCGTACATAATATCCTGCGAATCCGCATCAATAACAATCGTATCTAAATAGTTTGTTCCACGAAAACCAGTCATATCTATAGCGTAGCATTTTATTGGGCTTGCGGTGCAAGAGCCACTTATTGTTGCAGTTCCTCCGCTAGAAGGGCAATTATAATTTATTGTTCCTTCGTAACCTGCATCGCAAGGAAATGAATCCGAGCCGACTGGCAATAGGGTTTTTGCAGTATATCCCGCTCCTCCTGTGACCGAACAGGAGTTTGCGGTACAAGAGCCACTAATAATTGTTGCAGTTCCTCCGCTAGAAGGGCAATTATAATTTATTGTTCCTTCGTAACCTGCATCGCAAGGAAATGAATCCGAGCCAACTGGCAATAGCGTTTTTGCTGAATATCCAGCTCCTCCTGTTACCGAACAAGTGTTTGCGGTTGGAGTACAAGTAGTTCCAGCTGAGGTATAAGTTCCGGGATTGGTCACTCCAGTACAAGTATAAGATGGAGAGCCAGTGAATCCATTTTTACAGGTTAATGATGTTGCGTTAGTTGTAAAATCTACCGTATTTCCATCTGAATTTGTGTTGGCGTTTGGAACAGTGCAAGTGATTACGGGCGATGGGGTGGTTATCGCCGGTAATGTCCCTTCAAATTTCTTCATCTTCCATTTTTTGTATAAATATTCTTCAATATCAGATTTGTCTTTAAAATTTAAATTACGATTATAAAAAGCCGTTTCACCAACATCGCCATTAATAAAATTGGCTGGAGTGATTCCATTCCTGCAACCGATCGCTAATTCTGCATTGTTCAAAGTCGATGAGGTGAGAGTATCAGTTTCAGTTGAGCTTACTCCGTCAATAGCAATTTCAATTTTTGAGCCTTTAATTCTTGAAAGGCGAATTAGGTTTGGAGTGTTGATTTGGGGTTGTCTTGCACCCGAAACACTGATAGTGCTGGTAGAATTTTTAATACTAAATTTATAAAAACCCGAAAGTAATTCTAAAGAAAAAGGGAATGTGGTCGTGCTGGTATTGTTTTTTTCAATAATTATTCCATTATCTAAATTTTTGGGGTTAAAGATTAAATATAAAGTAAAATCTTCTAAGTTATTAACAAAAGATCCATTTGAAACCGTTACACAATTACCAACTAAAGAGCTAGTTTTTTTAAAACTTACCGCGGGCAATTTATTTATTGCCGATAAGGTATAAGATGGATAAAGACTTGCCGAAGATGAGCTTGAGGAAATTATTGAGGCTGCAGAAGCATTGGTATCCTTCCAAATCGAAATTTTAGAATTATCGTCTTTTTCTTTATCAAAAGCTTCGCTTGAGGTGGCATCAAGCCAAAGAGTTAAATCTTCGATTCGGCTTACTCGCGATAATTTTGAAAGATTACGAGCGCTTTTTATTGAAGCCTCAGAAAACATTTCCACTGCTTGCGAAATGCCGGCAATCAAAATGGCGATTATGAGTATAACAATAGATATTTCAACTAAACTAAAAGCTTTTCTCTTTATTAGTTTCACTTTATAAATCTCGCTTGATATTAAAGAAATCTTTGTAAGGGTTAAATATTAATTATTTACGCAAAATATATCCAAAATTTCTGATGGTTTGAAGGTAATGCGGTTGTTTAGGATTAATTTCAATTTTCTTGCGTAAGCGAGTTATGCTAACATCGATACTTCTTTCGTCAACTCCGCCGAGCATTTCCGATAATTTGTTGCGAGCAATTGCGTTGCCTTGATTTTCGGCAAGAATTTTTAAAATTTTTGCTTCACCTTCTGTTATATGAATAAATTCTTCATCTTTTTTTAAGCGCAATTGTTGAGTATTAAAATTAAAACTGCCGAAGGAAATAATATTTTCGCAAGAGGGCTTTTCTTCAATTTTATTAAAAATATTATTTTGTGTTCTTTTTAAAATATTATTGATGCGAAGAAGAAGTTCTTTAGGTTCAAAAGGCTTGGGCATGTAGTCATCGGCTCCAGCTTCAAGACCTTTTATTCGATCATCTTGTTCGCCTCGCGCGGTGAGCATAATAATTGGAGTGCTGTCCAAAGAGAGTCGAAGATTGTTAGTAAATTCAATACCGCTTTGATTTGGAAGCATCACATCAACTATCAATAAATCATATTTTTCAGTTTTTAAAAAATTCTTTGCTTCTGCACTATCTTTTGCCAAGAAGGTTTCAAAACCATTTTCCTCTAAAAATTTTCCAAGAAGATTACGAAGGCGCGTATCGTCATCAATTACTAAAATTTTTAATATTTTTTTCATATCTAAATAATGGTAAAATTATTTTAAATTTTTAGCGATCTCGTCAAGTTTTTTAAGTTTTGTAAGAATGCGTTCGAGCGAATCAAGTCTAAGCATGCAAGGCCCATCAGAAGGAGCATTATCAGGGTCTTGATGCGTTTCCATGAATAAGCCAGCAACTCCAACTGCGGTTGCTGCACATGCCAAAGTTTCGACGAATTCTCTTTGTCCGCCACTTGCGCCACCAAGCCCACCAGGTTGTTGAACTGAATGCGTTGCATCAAAAATAACGGGGCAACCAGTTTTTGCCATAATTGGTAAACTGCGCATGTCGGAAATTAGAGTATTGTAACCAAAACTAACGCCACGCTCAGTAAGCATAATTTTGTTATTGCCATTATGGTCAATTTTTTGAACGATATTTTGAGCGTCCCAAGGTGCTAAAAATTGTCCTTTTTTAACATTAATAATTTTATTAGTTTTAGCAGCGCATGCAAGTAAATCGGTTTGGCGACATAGAAAGGCAGGGATTTGCAAAATATCAACATCATCGCAATTGGCCAAGAGATTACATTGTTCTTCATTGTGAATATCGGTTAAAATTGGGCAATCAAAATTCTTTTTAATTTCAGCAAAAATTGGTAAAGTATTTTCTAATCCCATACCTCTTTTACTAGAAACGCTAGAGCGATTTGCCTTATCAAATGAAGATTTATAAATAAAATTTATCTTTAATTTATCGCAAATATTTTTGATATTTTCAGCCATCATCATTGAATGGTCGCGGGATTCAGTTTGGCATGGTCCGGCAATTAAAACGAATGGTAAATTATTTGAAATTTCAAAATTTTTAAATTGAATTGTGCGCATTTTTATTATGTTGAATTAGAAAATAAAGTTTATTATAGTTTTAACGCAATTAATACTAAAATATAAATTTCAAATAACAATTTATTTTCATTTAAAAAATGTTCGCCAAGCCATTTAGTTTAATATTAGTTTTTATAATCACATGTTTTAATTTATTGTTTATTTTGTCGCCATTTTTAGCAATTTTATTACCATTTATTGATTATCAAAAAGGCGAATTTATTATTTCTGGCTCAATACTGAGCAAACTCATAGATGTTTTTGGAATTGCTATTTTTCTCATCAGTTTTTTAATGCTTTTTTATTTATTTTTAGATTTTATTTTTGGTTTTTCCGTAAGGCATTCTTTAAAAAAATGTAAGAAATATGAGAAATATAAAGAGTATGATTTTTTAACTCCAATTTTCTCGCAAGTTAAAGAAAAATTCGGTGAAAATTCAGTTAATTTATACATAAAAAATTCAAGCGAAATAAATGCTTATGCCGTTGCTAGCCTTGGTTCACGAGCGGTCGTTATCACTCGTGGAATGATTGATCATTATTTGGTTTTGTGTCCCGAACCAAAAATGTTTTTATCAGCAATTAGAAGTATTATTTCTCACGAAATGTCGCACTTAATTAACAAAGATTTTTTACCAAGTTTCATTACAATGAGCAATCAAAAAGCAACTAATTTCGTAAGCAGTGTTTTGCGCTTTGTTTTTTTAGGAATTGCAAATTTGATTTCTATTTTTCCTTATGGCGGAAGGTCTTCAGCGTTTTTAATGTCAGTTGGTTATAATTTTTTCAACACCGTTTTTACCATTTTTAATTCATTTGTTGTCTATAATATTTATGAATTTTTGTCGAAAGTTGCTTCGCGCTCAATTGAATATCGTTGCGATATGCAAGCCAGTAAAGCTTTTGGTGGAAAAAATATGAGTTTTGCACTTTCAATGCTTGGTGAAAATGGCTATTTTACCATCTTTTCAACCCATCCAAAAACTATATCACGAATTAAGAAAGTTGAAAACATTAAAAGCTCTGAAGGGATAATAAAACCCGCTATAATTGATTCGATTATGAATTATTTTTCAATTTTATTTTTAGCATTTATAACTTTAATTTTTGCTAAAATGGCAAATATCGATATTTTAGTTCGTGAAATCATCCGTAACCATGAAACGCTTCATCGTAAGCTATCTATTTTATGGAATTTATTAATGAAAATTTATTAATTTTTAAAAAATTAAACTATGGAAAATTTTAATAATTTGGGTCAATTAATAAAATTCCAAAATGAGAATTTTAACAATAAAAATTTTTTAAATTTTAAAGAAAATAAAGAGTGGCGCAGTTTTTCTAATCAAGATTTTTATGGAAAAATCATTGCTTTTGCGCGCTCATTAGAAAAATTAGGTTTAAAAAAAGGACAATCTTTTGCTAATTATTCTTATCAAAATCCAATTTGGTTAATAGTTGATTTAGGCGCTATTTCACTTGGCGCAGTAACTATTCCAATTTTTAATAATATTTCTGAAGATAATCTTTTTTATGAATTAAAAGATTCGGATGCAAAATTTTTCTTCACCGATAATGAAAAAATTTGTGAGAAAATTAAAGAAAAATTCCCAGAAATTGTAATTATTGGATATGGCTTTAAATCAAGCATTTCGCTCGATTTCAACGATTTAATAGCTAGCGAAGAAGCAAATATTGGCGATGAAATTTATGTTGAAAATTTAGTCGCTAAAATTCAAGATGATGATGTTGCTACGATTGTTTATACCTCGGGAAGCACCGACCGCCCTAAGGGTGTTGAGATTTCTCATCGAGCTTTAATTTCGCAAATAAAAGATTCTGAAAATTTTTTTCATCTTGATAATCTTGAAGTGGTTTTATCTTATCTGCCCTTGGCTCATATATTTGAAAGAATGGTGATGATGTATTATATTTCGAAAGGGCTGACGATTTATTTTGTTGATGATATAAAAAGTTTAGGAATATTTTTAAAAGAAATTAAGCCCAACTTAATGACATCAGTGCCTCGCGCTTTAGAAAAAGTTTTTGCTAAAATTTCTAACGGCGTTGATGAGGCGAATTTTTTAAAAAAAACTATTGGTAAAAAAGCTTTAAAACGCGCATTAAAAAAGGATCCGCTCGCTCCAAATAATTTTATTGATAAAATTTTTGATAAAATAATTTACCAAAAATTTCGTCAATCATTGGGTGGCGAAATGCGCATGATAATTTGCGGAGGATCAGCTTTATCGCAAGAATTAGAGCGATTTTATTGGAATGTTGGAATTAAAATTTATTGCGGATATGGTTTAACGGAATGCTCCCCCGTGCTAGCAACTAATTCTCCAAGTCAACATAAATTTACTTCGGTTGGCAAAGCATTTCCGTCGGTTAAACTTAAAGTTAGCGAAAGCGGAGAATTGTTAGCTTGTGGCGTAAATGTTATGAAAAAATATCACAATAATCCGCAAAAAACCGCAGAAACTTTTGAAGGTGAATGGTTTAAAACTGGAGATTTAGCAAAAATTGACGAGGACGGTTTTGTGAACATTGTCGGCCGTAAAAAAGAAGTTTTCAAAACCAGTAGCGGTAAGTTTGTTCATCCAATTTTTATTGAACAAAAATTAGTTCAAGAATTGAGTTTTCTAGTCGGAGCGTTGGTTATCGCCGAAGGTAAAAACTTTGTAAGCGCATTACTTTTTATTGATTTTGAATTGCTTAAAAATATTAAAAATAAATTGAAATTTATTGGAGAGGATAATCAGTTTTTAAGTTCATTAATTTTACAAAATTTTGTATTGCAAAAAATTTCGATCATCAATAAAAAACTTGATCATTGGGAGCAAATTAAAAAGTTTAAAATTATTATCGAGCCAATTGGCGTTGAAAGCGGAGAAATTACGCCTTCCTTGAAGTTGAAAAGAAATGTTTTAGAGCAAAAATTTGCGCAAGAAATTGAAGATTTATACAAAGATTTGCAAGAATAAATGCATTTTTAAAACTATTTTTTCTTGCTAAGTTCGCGAAGCGATTGAGTGATTAAATTTTCAAGTGTAATTTTTTCATCTTGAGAAAAAACATAATTAATAATTTTTAGACAATCATGTTTTTTATAACCTAGATTTTCTAAGGCAGAAACCGCATCGCCAATGATTTGGTTTGATGAGAAACTTTGACTTGTAAGATTTTCGTTAAAATCAAAAGACACATTTATCCCAAGTTTTTTTGCCGATTCTTTAAGCTCCGTAGTCAAGCGTGAAGCCATTTTTGGACCAATTCCCGAAATATTATTAAAGCTTTTTAAATCGCCAACGGTTAAGGCTTTTGCGAGTTCTTCAATCGTTAAAGCGCTTAAAATTTTTTGCGCCATTTTGGCGCCAACTCCCTGAACCTTCATTAATTCTAAAAACCAAATTTTTTCAATTTCATGAAAAAAGCCATAAAGCTCGATGGCGTCTTCTTTGACAATGGTTTCAATCACTAATGAAATTCCTTGATTTGATTGATTTTGTCGAAAAAATTGGGCAGTTTTATTTGAAATAAAAACCAAATAACCGACGCCATTAACATCAATAATACATCTATCATCATTGATTTGGTCGATATTTCCGCGTAATTTTCCAATCATAAATTTTTTTGCTTTTGTTTTTTAAATATTTAAAATTTTACTTATTAATTAAATTAATCATATGTCTAAAAAGTGCAATTACAACATTGAGTGGCGCATTGAAAAAGATTTAGTAAAATACGATGAAGCCTTGCGCTTCATGGAAAAAACCGCACAAGAAATTATTGAAGAAAAGCGCGATTCTTTGATTTGGGTTTTGGAGCATTATCCGGTTTACACTGCGGGAGTAAGCGCCAAAGATGAAGATTTGTTGAATAGTGAAAATATTGAGGTTTTTAAAACTAATCGCGGTGGCAAATATACTTATCATTGCCCTGGTATGAAAATAATTTATGTAATGCTTGATTTAAAAAAGCTTTTTTATCCAAGCAAGCCAGACATTTCAAGGTTTGTTGAGTTTCTTGAATTGTGGATAATTGCAGTTTTAAAAAATTACCAAATTGATGCGGGAATTAGAAAGGGTAGGGTTGGTCTCTGGGTTGAAACCTCTACGGGTGAGAAAAAAATTTCGGCAATTGGCATAAAAATTAAAAAATGGGTGAGTTATCACGGCATTGCTTTAAATATTAATCCTGACCTTGAAGGCTTTAGTAACATAGTTCCGTGCGGTATAAAAGAATTTGGCATTACTTCATTTTCTGAGCTTGGAAGAAAAGATTTTGATCAAGAAAATTTTTATAAAATATTAAAAAAAGAATTTGAAAATTTACAAAAAATATTTTTTAACTCTTGAAATTACTCGGCTTGTGAAATAAATTTGTCTCACAAAATTTAAAATCATCAAACACAAATTTAATAAAAATATGAAACAATATAATTTTGATGTTGAGGTTGGAAAAATTCTAAATCTCATGATAAATTCGCTTTATGCTAATAAAGATGTAGCGTTGAGAGAGTTGGTCTCAAATGCTTCGGATGCTTGCGATAAAATGCGTTATTTAATTGCGCAAAATTCTGAAATTGTTGATGATGAATTGAAAATTACCATCACCACTAACAAAGAAAAAAAACAACTCATTATTATTGATAATGGCATCGGCATGAATCAAGAAGATTTGATTCAAAATCTTGGAACGATTGCTAAATCGGGCACCGAAAATTTTATTAAATCTTTAACGGGCGATAAACAAAAAGATGTGCAATTAATTGGACAATTTGGAGTTGGTTTTTATTCATGTTTTATGATTGCAAAATCGGTCGAAGTAATCACTAAAAAATATGATGAAG
>Ga0209443_1002556_pt1 | contig 10710 bp, 8 predicted proteins | sample LauGreBMM110DCMD_2_FD_187571 | JGI IMG/M metagenome (GOLD analysis project Ga0209443, IMG submission 187571) | Freshwater lake microbial communities from Lake Michigan, USA - Su13.BD.MM110.DCMD (SPAdes) (version 2) | ecosystem: Environmental > Aquatic > Freshwater > Lake | place: Lake Michigan... | reverse complement strand
ATTGTGGTCGGGGCGACGATTATCACTATCATATTGCCCCAATGTTTTTGCAATCGGCAGCCAATTTGCCTATCGCTTACGCACTTGATGGCTATGCAGTTTATGGTAGTTTAGAGCCAACAGGAGCTGCAATGGCAACACTTGATGCCAACCACGGACATTTATTTGCTGGCGTATATCATTATCACGGTACTGCAACTGTTCCTTATATGATAGGAAATATGGTGGGCGTAGTTATTGAAGATGCCAATTTGCAAATCATTCCGCAGCCGCAAGGCAGTCCTGTTCGGACTGAAAATTGGATGCCTTTAAACGGAGCATTAATCACATCGTGTGTGCCAAATGCCAACAATGGATACAACACGAGTTACAGTCTAAATCTAGTTTCGGGTTATGCTACAAATTATACTAAATTATCGGTAAGTCCTTATACTTACACCTTCCAATATGTAACCCCAACAGGTACTACGACTACAAATTATAACGGTCAAGCCAATTGTGCGGTGCCAAATTTGGCTGCTGCCAATTTTATTGCTTTGGAACAAAACATAAAATTATTTCCAAATCCAGCTACAGATATTTTGCAAATTAATCTGGGCGATTCCGATTTAGAAAAAGGCGTCCAATCTATTTATTTATACGATTTAAACGGCAGAATTTTATTTAAAACCAATCATTTTATTCCATCGTTAGACATTAAAAATGTGTCGAAAGGGAATTATGTTGTGAAAATTCAATTTGAAAATTCGGTTGTTACAAAAAAATTAATCGTAAAGTAGTAAATATGCCAAGAAGACACGAATTTTTATTTAGAAACTTCGTGTCTTTGTGTCAATAAAAATATCAAAAATAATCTCTGTGAACCTCTGTGTAACAAACCCATAGCAAATCAATAACCCAACTCAATGAAAACAATAATCTTCCTCTTTATATCTTCAATTTCGTTTGCACAAAGCATTCAAAAAACAATTAATTTATTGCCTGATACGGGGCAAACAGGAAGTTTCACAACCACTTCTGGCGAAGATAATGATTATACAATAAACGCTCCATCCTATAACAATAACGGCAACGGCACGATAACCGATAATGTTACAGGATTAATGTGGCAGCAAGCCGATGGCGGCGAAATGACCATTGAAAATGCTATAATTTATGCCGATAATTTAGTTTTGGGTGGTTTTTCTGATTGGAGATTGCCAACACCAATTGAAAGTTTTAGCATTTTGAACCATCAAAATAATAATCCTGCCATGAGCAATATTTTTACGGCAAGTGCCGCAGAATATTGGTGGACAAACAAATTTCAGTTGGGCGATGCAACCAAAGTATGGTGCACCAATGCTGGAGGCGGTATTGGCAATCACCCAAAAGCTGAAACGATGAGTGCTGGTGGCATAAAAAAATTTCATGCCAGAGCCGTTCGGGATGTTACATTGCCAACAACAATTACCAATCATTTTACCGACAATGGTAACGGCACGATTACGGATAATGTAACACAATTGATGTGGCAAAAAGTTCCCAATCCAAATTTTTTTACTTGGGAAAATGCCCTAATTTATGCTGAGGGTTTGAACTTGGCAACTGCAACAGATTGGCGTCTGCCAAACATCAAAGAGCTACAATCGTTGAACGATGAAACGGTTTCAAATCCATCGGCAAACACCTTTTTTTTTCCTGCAATAGGGGTGCATAATTATTGGAGTTCGACAAGTTTGCCTAATCAAACTACAAAGGCTTGGTATTGGAGTACCATTTTTGGAGTAACTACTTATGACACCAAAACTAACACTAATTTCGTAATTTGTGTTCGTGGCATTCCAGCAGTTTTAGCAATCAATGAAGTCGATTTTAAATCAAAAATTAAAGTTTTCCCCAACCCGTTTTCGTCCAATATAACTATTGAAAATGCAATTGGAAACGAAACATTTATCTTGTACAATCAATTGGGACAGGAAGTTTTTTCGGGCAAAAATATAGAACAAAAAGATTTTACTTATTTACAAAGTGGTGTTTATTATCTATTGGTAAAAGACAGCTATTTAAAAACAATTAAGGTAATTAAAGAATAGGTTAAAATTAAAAAACGACAAAAACGGCAGCACATAAAAGAGTCTAGGAGCAATTTGGGCATCTGGCTTAATGGAAAAATTGGTTTGTATTTGGAAGATTTGGCAAATCTGAAAATAGGGCTTAATTTAGTACTAAACTGCTTTTAGCTCGGGAACATTACGTTCTGGCTATTCTATTTTATACCACTTATATTTTCTTGGTTTTTACTAAATACATTAAAACTGCAATTGGAATTAACAAAATGCCAATAAAAATTAATCGGGATTGAAATAAACTTGGTACCAAAAGTAACGTAATTAATAAACCACCAATAGCACCACCTAAATGTGCGGTATGCCCAATATTGTCATACTTTCCTTTCATACCATAAACGGAATATCCCAAATACAAAAAGGCAAAAATATAACCAGGAATAGGAATGGCAAAAAACATTCGCAACTCAATTTCTGGATACAACAAAATGGCACAATAAATAATACCAGTCACAGCACCAGAAGCACCAATTGCAGAATAATTAGACTCATTTTTATGAATGTAATACGTTAATACACTTCCCATTAACATACTTCCGAAATAAATAATTAGAAAATTTGTCGTACTAAATTCTTGTGTTAAAAAATTGGCGAAACTCCAAAAACTAAACATGTTAAAGGCAAAATGAAACCAATCGGCATGTAAAAATCCGGAGGTAATCATACGAAATTGCTCTCCCGATTTAATTTTTGAAATGTTGAATTTAAAGCGATCAAAAAAAGCAACGTTGGACAAACCCATAAACGTAACCAAGGTGGTAATAGCGATAATAATGGTTGAAACAGAATACATATAAAATAATTTTAATGAAGCTAAAGGTACTATAAATATTGAAAAATCAATACCAAAAACATATTATGGCATTATTTTCTAAGAAGTAACAAAACATGTATATTTGTAAAAAAAATTCATGCAATTTCTATTATATATTTTAATTTACCCTTTCATTTGGATACTATCTATTTTGCCATTTCCGGTATTATACTTATTATCTGATTTTGTGTACTTTCTTGTTTACCGCATTTTTAAATACCGAAAAAGAGTGGTTCGAGGAAATATCGCGCTAGCACTACCACATTTATCTGAAAAAGAAAGAACGGTTATTGAGAAGAAATTCTACGCTCATTTGTGCGATTTGTTTCTTGAAATGATCAAAACATTATCTATTTCAAAAAAGGAAATTGAAAAACGCTATACCTTTTCAAACATGGAAGTATATTACAATTTGGAAAAAAAAGAAAAAAGTATTGCCTTATTGTGCGCGCATTATGCCAGCTACGAATGGGCAGTTTCTATGAATTATCATATTCATTTCACCGGTTATGGCGTGTATAAAAAATTAGCCAATCCGTATTTTGATAAATTGGTAAGAAAAATACGTTCTAAATTTAAAAGTCATTTAATTGATAGTAAAGAAACTATTCCTACAATGGCCTCAAATTTCAGAAATAAAAATTACAGTTTGTACGGATTAGTGAGTGACCAATCTCCAAAAGTAAGCACCACTCATTATTGGCAAAAATTTATGGGAATAGAAGTTCCTGTGCATACAGGTGGCGAAATGTTAGCCAAAAAATACGATATGAATGTGATTTTCTTGAAGACTAAAAAATTAAAACGCGGGTATTATGAAGGTAGTTTCGAAATCCTTTGTGATGAAAACATAAAAGACATTCCAAATTACGAAATCACCGATAATTTCCTAAAATTAGTAGAACAACAAATTTATGACGCCCCAGAATTTTATTTATGGACGCATAAACGTTGGAAGCACAAGAAATAAGTGAAAAGTGAATAGTGAAAAGTAAAAGAAAATATTTTACTTTAATTAAACCAACTTTTCACCATTTCAACTTCTGGTCTACTATCATTTTTATGATTGAAATCGTTTTTAGTAGGATGATACACGTAATCTTCTTGCCAAGTGGTGAAGTTTTCAGCTACATCAATAATCGCATCACAAACCAACTGAATTTCTTCTGTTGTAGTTGTTGGGTGAATTGACATTCTAATCCAACCTGGTTTATTTGTCAAATCGCCTTCATTAATGCTGCAAGTAATAGAATTTGAAGTTTCCTCGTTTACATTCAGTAAATAATGTCCATAAGTTCCTGCGCAACTACATCCACCACGAACTTGAATACCGAATTTATCGTTTAATAATTTTACCCCTAAATTAAAGTGCAAATCGGTAATGTAAAATGAAATTACCCCTAACCTATCCGTATGTTCTTCTGCTAAAATATGTATGTTTTCAATTGGGGCTAATCGTTCAAAAATATAGTCTACCAATTCGTGTTCTCTTTCTAAAATAGAAGCCACCCCCATTTTCTCTTTCAACTGAATAGCAAGTGCGGATTTGATCACTTGTAAGAAACCTGGCGTTCCACCATCTTCTCTATCTTCAATATTGTCGATATATTGGTGTTCGCCCCAAGGATTGGTCCAAGAAACCGTTCCGCCACCCGGACAATCAGGAATGTTATTTTTATACAATTCTTTATTAAAAATCATCACACCACAAGAACCAGGTCCGCCTAAAAATTTATGTGGCGAAAAGAAAATCGCATCTAAATACGCTTCTTTATCTTCTGGATGCATATTAATTTCCACGTAAGGTCCTGAACAAGCAAAATCTACAAAGCAAACGCCATTATTTTGATGCATTATTTTAGCCACTTCATGATACGGCGTTTTTATTCCTGTCACGTTAGAGCAAGATGTAATAGAAGCAATTTTAAAACTTCTATCCTTATATTGGTGTACTAATTTTGTAAAATTATTTATAGAAAACAACCCGTTTTCATCTGCGGGAATCACTACCACGTCTGCAATAGTTTCTAACCAAGAGGTTTGATTAGAATGGTGTTCCATGTGCGAAATAAAAACAATTGGTTTAATTTCATTTGGAATGGTGGTATACTCTTTTAAATTTTCAAGAATTCGCAAACCTAAAATACGCTGAAATTTATTTACCACCGCTGTCATTCCCGTTCCGTCTGTAATCAATACATCGTTTTCAGTTGCGTTTACATGGTGTTTTATAATATGACGCGCTTCATGATACGCCATAGTCATAGCTGTTCCTGTAATAGAAGTTTCTGTATGTGTATTAGCCACAAAAGGGCCAAAAGTATTCATTAGTTTTTCTTCAATTGGTCGGTACAATCTTCCGCTTGCCGTCCAATCTGTATAAACAATGTTTTGTTTCCCAAATGGCGACACAAAAGATTGATTAATTCCGATGATATCTTTTCTATACTGCTGAAAATAAGTTTCCAACTTAGATTTTGTTTCTATTGCAATCATGCTATAAAATTTGTTACAAATATACATTTTATTAAATATCTTATAAAAATTTTATTCTGTAACTTTGTAAATTATTTTAAACCCATGTCAATTCAATTTCTACATAAGTTTACCACAAATTTGCCTTCAGATCCTATTGAAGAAAACTATACACGTCAAGTCAGTAACACCGCTTTTTCTTATGTAAAACCGAAAATTCCTAGCCGTCCAAAATTACTTCATTTTGCCAAAGATGTACAACATTTAATTGGTTTTTCAGATAATTTTGTGCAATCTGAATCGTTTTTAAATTTGGTTTCTGGTGCTGAAATTATAGGAAACTCGAAACCATTTGCCATGAACTATGCCGGGCATCAGTTTGGTAATTGGGCAGGACAACTTGGAGACGGAAGAGCGATTGTACTTGGAGAAATTGAACATAACAATCGGCTTTTCACCTTACAATTAAAAGGTGCGGGGCCTACGCCCTACTCCAGACGCGCTGATGGTTTGGCGGTTTTACGATCTTCTATTCGAGAACATTTGTGTAGCGAAGCTATGTTTCATTTGGGTGTGCCAACAACTCGTTCTTTGTCTTTAATTTCCACTGGTGATGAAGTGGTGCGAGATGTCATGTACGATGGAAATGCCGCGTTAGAAAAAGGCGCAATTGTATGCCGAATAGCACCAAGTTTTATTCGTTTTGGAAGTTTTGAATTGTTTTCGTCTCAAAATGACATTGAAAATTTAAAACTACTTGCTGATTATACGATTACAAATTATTATCCTGAAATTAAAGTAGAAGGAAAAGAAAAATACCTTACATTTTTTAAAATTGTTGCCGAGAAAACAAGAGAAATGGTACTTCATTGGCAACGTGTGGGTTTTGTGCATGGTGTAATGAATACCGATAATATGAGCATTCACGGCATAACAATTGATTACGGACCATATGGATGGCTTGAAGATTACAATCCAAATTGGACACCCAACACAACAGATGCAGCAGGCAAAAGATACCGATTTGGCAATCAATCCAATATTGCTTTATGGAATTTATATCAATTGGCTAACGCACTTTATCCGTTAATTGAAGAAGCAGCACCTTTGGAAGAAATCCTAAATGATTATGCCAAAAAATATGATGAAGATTTTTTAGAAATGATGTTGAAAAAACTCGGAATTACTACTAAAAATGACGAAAACGAAAATCTGATTCAACAATTGCTTTATAATTTAGAACAGACAGAAACAGATTATACGATTTTCTTTAGAAATTTAAATCAGATTGAAAAAGCAGATAAAAGTGAAGATTGTGTGGTAAAAATTTCTGACGCCTTTTACAAACCAGAGGAAGTTACTGGAATTATTTTAGAAACTTGGCATTTTTGGTTGGCACATTATGTAACACTTTTAAATAAAGAAATGCTTTCAGACAAAGAACGAAAAACATTGCAAAATTCGGTAAATCCTAAATATGTCTTACGTAATTATATGGCGCAAATGGCGATTGAATTGGCAGAAAAAGAAGATTATTCGTTGTTAAACGAATTGTATGAGCTCCTTTTACATCCGTATGAAGAACAGCCAAAAAATGAAAAATGGTTTACCAAAAGACCAGATTGGGCAAGAGAAAAAATTGGGAGTTCTATGTTAAGCTGTAGTTCTTAGATTAGACTTCTTAGATTTTTGGACTTCTTAGATTATTAGAATAAAAAAACCGATAGAAAACTTTCGGTTTTTTTTATGCTTTTTCGTAACGTTCCATTTCGCGGTCGTAAAATTCGCCAGCAAGCGTAATTAAATGTTCCATTTCAACTTCAAGTTCTTTTTGATCTTCTTCTTCAACATCTTCTAAAAATTCAACTGAATCGTCTTTAAGATTGATGAAAAATCTTGGATATTCTAAATGAATGACAAAAATATCATCTGGAAAATCGGTGTTGTCACCTGTTACAAATTTTGGTAATTCCATATTTTAAAATTTTGAATTGTAAATTATAAATTTTGAATTTTCAAAAGTACAAATCTTTTTAAGATTTTTATCTATGTTGTTTTAATAGAAATCTAAATCTTAGATAAAGCATTAGCGCTGCAGCTGTTAATCCGGCCAATAAGCCAATCCAAACGCCTTCTGCTTTCAAATTTGTATACAATCCCAAATAAATTGATATTGGAAAACCAATTATCCAATACGCCACAAAAGTTAAATACATGGGTACTTTTACATCTTGTAAACCACGTAACGCTCCTAAAACTACTACTTGAATACCATCAGAAATTTGGAAAAAAGCCGCAATAATTAATAATTTTGATGACACAGCAAGTACTTCTTTCACTTCAGTTGCATTTAATGCCATTTCTGAGTTTACGAAAAACGAAGGAAAAATTTGACTACCTAACATAAAAATTAGTGCGAAAATAATTTCTAAAATTATAGCCATTAAGAAAATAGAATGGGCTACCGTATTTAGTTTTTTATAATCATTTAATCCTTTCTGATTGGCTACCCGAATCATTGCTGTAACGCTTAATCCCATGGCAAACATAAAAGTTAATGAAGCCAAACTTAATGCAATTTGATTGGCTGCCTGACTGGTTGTTCCAATCATACCACACAACCAAATGGCGCCTGTAAATAAGGCAACTTCAAAAAACATTTGCATAGAAGAAGGAATACCCAACTTAATAATTTTATCTGAAACACTTTTTTGAAAAGATTGCCAACCAAAATTCTTAAAAAAGGATTTGAATTTTTCGTTTTTAGACAATATATAGTGCATATAAATAACCATAAAAACACGTGCGATTAATGTTCCAATAGCAGATCCTACAATTCCCATTTTTGGAAACATAAACAATCCAAAAACCAATAAAGCATTAATAACTATATTTATAATGTTTCCGTAAATTGTGGCATACATGGAATATTTTGTTTCACTCATTCCATCTGCAAACTGTTTATAAGCTTGAAAAATTACAAGTGGCACCAATGAAAAGCCTACAATATCTAAGAAAGGTTTGGCTAATTTCACTACATCCGCAGGTTGGTTCATGTAGGACAATAAAGGTTTGGCAAAAAACAACAAAAAGAACAATCCAAAACCTAAAATGGTACATAAAATTAATCCGTTTTGAAAAGCTGTTCTTCCGCCTTCTCTATCTTTTGTACTGTCAAATTCGGCTATAATTGGTGTAATAGCTGTTGAAAAACCAATTCCAATTGACATGCCTATGAAAATAAAACTATTTCCTAAAGAAACCGCAGCTAATTCTGTAGAACCCAATTGTCCTACAAAAATATTATCTACAACCCCAACTAGCGTGTGACCCACCATTCCTAAAATAACAGGTAAAGCTAAATTGAAATTATATTTGAATTCTTTGAAGTATTTTTTCATTTTGTTACACAGAGGTTCGCAGAGGTTCGCAGAGTTACACAGAATACAAAAATAATTTTGTGAATCGTTGTGGTGTTTCTCAGTGTGTCTCTGCGTAATATCTTATTTTAATTTTTCTACTAATTCTCCTATCGAAACTATTTCTTGTGCTCCAGAAACCAAATCTTTAATTTTATATTGATTTTGTTTCATTTCTTCTCCGCCTACTAAAACGGCAAATTGAATGCCTTTTTTCTCAGCAAATTGGAATTGTTTTGCCATTTTAGCCGCATCTGGATACATTTCAACTTTAATTCCGTTTTGTCTTAATTGCGCAATGGCTTTTAATGAAAATAATGTTTCGGCTTCACCAAAATTTATAAATAACGCTTTTGAAGATGTGCTTACTGTTTCTGGAAACAAACCTAATTCTTCTAAAACCAAATAAATTCTATCTAATCCGAATGAAATTCCTACGCCACTCATATTTTTTAATCCAAAAATACCTGTTAAATCATCATAACGACCCCCACCACCGATGGAACCCATAGCTACCTCTTTTGGAGCTTCCACTTCAAAAATAGCACCTGTGTAGTAATTTAATCCACGAGCTAATGTTACATCTACATCCAAATTTGCAGATTGCAAACCTAATTCATTAATAGCATTACAGATGAATTTCAATTCTTCAACACCTTTTAATCCTTGATTTGAAGAGGCTAAAAGCGTAGTTAATTTTTCTATTTTTTCTGAAATAGTTCCAGTAAAATTGAAAAGCGGTTGTACTTTTTTAAGAGCCGATTCTGAAATTCCTTTTTCAAGCATTTCTTTTTTCACACCGTCTTCGCCAATTTTATCTAATTTATCTAAAGCAACCGTGAAATCAATTAATTTATCTGAAGCGCCAATCACCTCAGCAATTCCAGATAAGATTTTACGGTTGTTAATTTTTATGTTTACCCTTTTTAAACCTAAGGCGTTAAAAATAGTATCGTACAATTGTACAAATTCTACTTCTTGCCAAAGCGAATCACTTCCTACGACATCCGCATCACATTGAAAAAACTCTCTAAAACGTCCTTTTTGTGGTCTGTCTGCACGCCAAACAGGTTGAATTTGATATCTTTTAAACGGAAATTCTAATTCGTTTTGGTGTTGCACTACGTATCGAGCGAAAGGCACGGTTAAGTCGTATCGTAAGGCTTTTTCTGAGATTTGACTTGTAATTTTTTTGGTGTTTTTTCCTGATAAATCTTCATCAGCAACTTTTTCTAAATACTCACCAGAATTCAATATTTTAAAAATTAGTCTGTCGCCTTCCTCACCATATTTTCCTATTAAAGTATCCGAATTTTCAAAAGATGGGGTTTCAATAGGTTGAAAGCCAAACTGTTCGAAATTTGATTTTATGATAGAAAATATATAATTTCTTTTAGCTACTTCGGTAGATGAAAAATCGCGAGTTCCTTTTGGAATACTTGGTTTTGATGCCATAATAGTAATATGTTAATGTGGCAATTTGCCAATTATCAATTATTGAAATGCAAATATCTGACTTTTAAATGGATTCGCAAAAATCAATGGCAAAAATCAATGGCAATATCAATATCTGTTTTATGAATTTTCAATTATCAAAAAAAATGTAACAAAAACATAAAATCAACTACAAATAGATATGATTGGATTATTTAAAGAAAATACAAAAATTGCTATTGATTCTATTAGAAGTCAGGCACTACGCACCTTTTTGACAGTATTTATTATTGTTATTGGGATTACTTTTTTGGTAGGAATTTTAACTTTAACCAAAGCATTAGAAAACAATCTATTTGGAAATTTTGCTTCTATGGGTGCCAATACTTTTTCAATAAGTCAGTATGATTTTTCAGAACAAATTAAACGAAATGATCGTGCTCAAAAAATTAATCCAATC
>Ga0209443_1002554_pt1 | contig 10716 bp, 12 predicted proteins | sample LauGreBMM110DCMD_2_FD_187571 | JGI IMG/M metagenome (GOLD analysis project Ga0209443, IMG submission 187571) | Freshwater lake microbial communities from Lake Michigan, USA - Su13.BD.MM110.DCMD (SPAdes) (version 2) | ecosystem: Environmental > Aquatic > Freshwater > Lake | place: Lake Michigan... | reverse complement strand
TAGACGAAGCCTTAAAAGAATACAAAAAATATCGAAAAAACGAACCTGCTATTTATAAAAATGGGAATGAAGATTATAAAAATCTATTAAAAAGAGAAGATATTGATGCCGTTGTTATTTGTAGCCCCTGGGAATGGCATAGTGTACAGGCTATTGATGCAATGAATGCCGGAAAAATTGTAGGAATTGAAGTTTGTGGTGCTATGAAGTTGCAAGATTGTTGGGAAGTAGTGAATACGTCTGAAAAAACAAAAATGCCTTTAATGATGATGGAAAATGTATGCTATCGAAGAGATGTGATGGCGATTATGCATATGGTAAAAAAAGGGATGTTTGGCGAATTGATACATGGGCAAGGAGGCTACGAACATGATTTACGTGGTGTACTATTTAATGATGGCAAAACAGCATACAACAGCGGAGTTGAATTTGGTAAAAATGCTTACAGTGAAGCGCAATGGAGAACACAGCACTATATAGATAGAAATGGAGAACTATATCCAACACATGGAGTTGGGCCAGTTGCTATAATGATGGATATCAATAGAGGAAATAGAATGACCAAACTATCCTCAATTGCAAGCAAAGCAAGAGGTTTAACTAAATACATAAAAGAGCATAAAAACGGTGGTGAAAATCATTCTAATGCAAAAGTAAAATTTAAATGTGGCGATATTGTAACTACCCAAATACAATGTGCCAATGGCGAAACTATTTTACTTACACATGATACCAGTTTGCAGCGCCCTTACAATTTAGGTTTTAGAGTGCAAGGCACAGAGGGTATTTGGCAAGATTATGGTTGGGGAGAAAACAATCAAGGTTTTATTTATTTTGAAAAACAAATGAAACATAGCCACCGTTGGGATAGTACAGAAAAGTGGATTACAGAAAACGATCATCCGCTTTGGAAAAAATATGGCCTTATTGCTGAAGGAACAGGGCATGGTGGTATGGATTTTTTTGTTGATCATGCTTTTATAGAATGTATAAAAAGAGTAACCGATTTTCCGATGGATGTATATGATTTTGCAAGTTGGTATGCCATTACACCCCTTAGCGAAAAAAGTATTGCCGAGGGCGGACAAGTACAGAACATCCCTGATTTTACCAGAGGTAAATGGAAAACAAAGAAACCAGTTTTTGCCTTAACAGATGACTATTAATCACTTCAAAATTTCTACCTATTTTCTTAAATAAGTTTGAACAGCACTAAAAAATTATCACTTTCATGAATAGACGAAAATTCTTAAATCTTTCAGCACTAACAGCACCTTTGTTACTATCAAAAAATGCGATAGCCCATTCAGCACAACAAAAAAATAAACCTATAGTAATTAGTACTTGGGATAGTGGAATGCCCGTTAATGCAGCAGCTTGGAAAATTTTAGAAAAGAATGGAAGTGCCCTTGATGCAGTTGAGGCTGGAGCAATACATATAGAAAATGATATTAACTGTTGTGTGGGTTTAGGCGGTTATCCTGATAGAGATGGCATTGTTACGTTAGATGCTTGCATTATGGACCACAACGCTAACTGCGGAGCTGTTGCAGGTATAGAAAGAATTAAACACCCCATTTCGGTTGCAAGAAAAGTAATGGAAAAAACACCGCATGTAATTTTAGTAGGCAATGGTGCCCAACAATTTGCGCTAGAAAATGGCTTTACATTAGAAAGTGCAGCATTATCTACCGATGCAACAAATGCTTATGCCGAGTGGATTAAAAAAAACGAATATAAACCTGTTAGTAATATTGAACGTAAACAAAACGGCCCTTTTGCTCCTAATTTTTTTGAAGATGGAACACCTAATCATGATACGATGGGGTTGATAGCAATGGACATTAAAAATAATTTATCTGGGGCTGTAACTACTAGTGGTATGGCATATAAAGTGCATGGCAGAGTTGGCGATTCGCCAATAATTGGTGCAGGGTTGTTTGTAGACAATGAGTTTGGCGCCGCAACAAGTAGTGGCACAGGCGAAGAAGTAATAAGAATTTGTGGAACCCACTTAGTAGTAGAATTTATGCGACAGGGATACAGCCCAGAGCTGGCTTGTAAAAAAGCAGTTGAACGAATTGTAAAAAGAGATAGAGAAAAAGCAAAAACGTTTCAAGTTGGTTTTTTAGCTATGAATAAAAAAGGACAATTTGGAGCTTATGCCATACAAAAGGGGTTTGTCTTTAGTGTGAAAAGTATTAACGAAAATAAAATATATGATTCTAAATTTTTAATTTAGAAATATTTAAAGAGCAGAAAAATAAAAGTTCATATGAATGAAGAAGTTGTAAAAGCGCCTGCAGCGGTTGGGGTTTTAGAGGTTATTGGTTTTGATATTAACGGTTGTGTTGCAGCACAAAATGCTGGAGCAGATAGAATTGAATTATGTGCTAATCCAATGGAAGGAGGTACTACCCCATCGTACGGATTAATAAAAATGGCTAGAGATATTTTAACTATTGATTTATTCCCTATTATTAGACCAAGAGGTGGAGATTTTTTATATAACGATGCTGAGTTTGATGTAATAAAAGCTGAAATAAAAGTTTGCAAAGTTTTTGGATGTAATGGTGTTGTAATTGGTATACTAAATGTCGATGGTACAGTTGATAAAGAAAGATGCAAACAACTCGTTGATTTAGCGTATCCTATGCAGGTAACCTTTCACCGAGCATTTGATAGAGTTGTAGATACCTCAAAAGCATTAGAAGATATTATAGAAATTGGATGTACAAGAATACTAACATCTGGCCAAAAACCAACTGCCTTAGAGGGAGTAGATACAATTACAGATTTAATAGTTCAAGCTAAGAATAGAATTATACTTATGCCAGGTAGTGGTGTACGCAGCGATACTATTTTGGCATTAGCACAAAAAACTGGTGCAGTTGAATTTCATACTTCTGCAAGAATTTTTACAGAGAGTAAAATGAACTTTAAGGTAGATGGTATGAATGAAAATTTAAAAACAGTAGCTGTAGATGAAGGTGAAGTTAGAAAAATAAAAACCTTATTATCCTCAATAAATACATAAACTATTTTTATACAATCATAAAAGCTCAACGAAAAAATGCTGGGCTTTTATTTTATGTTATCGTAAAATTATTTCTTTAAACTATTAATAATTACTGCAAAATCTGCTGCAACTAAACTAGCACCTCCTACTAATCCCCCATCAACATCTGGTTGGGCAAAAATATCGCCAGCATTGGTAGCTTTTACACTACCCCCATATAATATTGAAATAGTATTAGCAACATCTAGTCCATAGTTGTTTGCTAAAACGGTACGTATATGTTTATGCATTTGTTGTGCTTGCTCACTACTAGCTGTTTTACCTGTACCTATCGCCCATATTGGTTCGTATGCAATAATAAAATTAGTAATTTGTTCTGCAGTTAAATGAAAAAGACTTTCTTTCAATTGCGTTTCTACAAAACTGTTCTGTGATTCTGCTTCACGAATTTGCAACGGCTCTCCACAACAAAAAATTGGTTTTAAATTATTACTTAAACAACAATTAATTTTTTCTGCAAGCATTGCATTACTTTCATTAAAAAACTCTCTACGTTCGCTATGTCCAATTATTACATATGTTATACCTATGCTAGTAAGCATTTCTACACTTGTTTCGCCCGTGTAAGCCCCGCTTTTTTTGGTATAACAGTTTTGTGCAGATACGTAACAGTTATTTTTTCCAATAAATTTATTATGTATAGCAATTAAGTATGGAAAAGGAACTCCAAAAACAGCTTGTTGATTTTCATTTAAAGAAAACGGGGTTGCTAACAATTCATCTACCAAGGCTTCTGCCTGTTGTAGTGTTAAATTCATTTTCCAATTAGCTGCAGCAATTTGTTTACGCATTGTTAGTCAGTTTAGAAAGTTTAGTTAGGATATAAATTTTTTAATAATTCTCTTTCTTCTTTTGATAAATTTTCTCCTTTCATTATTTTCCAGTTTTCAATATCGGTAAATGCTTTTGGCAATTCATACCTTTCACCTTTGCACCCCCAACTAAAATTAGGAATATATTTTGGTGTTAACCCCTCAGTAAAAATGTTACAACAAGTACCAACAACCGTTCCTGTATTAAAAGATGTATTTATTGCACTCCTACTATAATCTCCCATTAATAATCCAAATTTATTACCTGCATTTAGTTCTGCATTCGCTAATTGAAGCATAACATCGCTTCCATTATTTTTAACGTTACTCGTACTTGTGCCTGCTCCTAAATTACACCATTTACCTATTATGCTATCGCCCAAATAACCATGATGTGCTTTATTGCTAAAATTATTAATTATACTGTTTTTAATTTCGCCACCTACAACACAGTTTTTACCAATACTTGTGCCTCCATAAATGATTGCTCCCAGTTTTACAATGCTTCCTTCATTAATAAAAATTGGACCTCTTAAAATTGCACCATCCATTATTTTGCAATTTTTTGCAATATAGATAGGGCCTTCGCTTGCATTTAAAATGCAGTTTTCTAAAATTGCTCCTTCTTCTACAAAAATATTGTACGGATGTATAATTTGGCTGGAGCTGTTGAGTTCTAACGTTGCTTTATTGATTTGTTTTATAGCTACGTCTCTTACAATTGTGGCCGCATTATTTTTTACAACATCTACACAGTTTTTTACCTCTACCAAATAAGGAGACCCTATGCCAAAACTATTTCTTTCGGCAAATGAAAAACAGCCCATTAAAAAATCGCTATCATCATCTACCACTTTGGTAAATGGATAAAAATTAGTGTTATGCATACTCTAAAGTACAACTTAAATAAAAAATCCCCCCGGAAAACCGAAGGGACTTAAAGTATAGCCATGAAAAACAAATTTCGAGAGTAAATGGAAATAACTTACTCCAATTATTTTGCCTTTTTTTCGTAACGTTTTTTAAACTTATCAATACGACCTGCAGTATCTACCAATACATTTTTTCCGGTATAAAATGGATGAGATGTATTTGAAATCTCTAATTTAATTACTGGGTAATCGTTACCATCTTCAAAAGTAACGGTTTCGTTTGATGCTGCAGTTGAGCGACTTAAAAACTGAGTACCATTACTCATATCTTTAAAAACTACTACTCTGTAATTTCCTGGGTGAATGCCTTGTTTCATATAATTTTTATTTTTTATACGGATTTTGCCGTATTTTTTATTATTAAGTCCGCAAAGATAAGGATTTTCTATTTTCAATCCAGTGTTTTTGGCAAAAACTTAAAACCAATGAAAAAGTACCCTATTTATTAGAATTAGTTAAATCTTCAAAACTACACGTAAAAGCAGCAAAGCATTAGCTCTTCATATTTACAAATTGCATAGCAATACCTACATTCCAGCTTTTAGTAGCCTGCATAACTTCTTGTAAATCATCTATTTTTTTACCTGTTACACGTATAATATCATCCATAATTGCAGCTTGCACTTTTAGTCCGCTATCTTTTATTAACTTAACAATTTTCTTAGCGTCTTCTTGCTTAATTCCATTACGTACAATAATTTCTTTTTTGGTAATTTTTCCACTAGGGAAGGGTTCTTTGCTTAAATCGTAAATTTCTGCGGCTAATCCTTGTTTCATACTTCGGCTAATAAGTACATCAACAATTTGGTCAATCTTCATTTCGCTATCGGCTTCTAAGGCTACTTTAAAATCTTTTTTATTTAACTCAATTACTACATGGCTTCCCTTAAAATCAAAGCGATTGGTAATTTCTTTACTTACCACATTTATGGCGTTATCTAAGGTTTGTAAATCTACTTTACTGGTAATATCAAATGATGGCATAGCAGTGTTTTTTTACAAAAGTAGAGTTTTAATGGGGTAATTTATAAAAATGACTTATCGAATACTTTTTTGTGTGCCTTTAATGGTTTACCAGAGCAGCAACTAAAACTTAGGATTGCAACTTGATTATCTTGTCGTTGACTAAAGCTAGCTCTTGTGTTTTGAAAATCTATTTTTCCTTAAGGGCGCATGGTATTTAACACAGTTTTGCAAAGTACATTTCAATAGATTGAACAGTACTATTTATTGATAAGTGGTAAAAAGTGATGGCGTTAAATAGAAATTACATATTTGAGGGAGCTTTGGATTTTGAAATACTCCAAAATGTGAGTAAAAAACCGACTAAAATTAGTGAAATAGCAATTATTTGAGCTTGCGATAAACTAACCCCTGCAGTATCATAATGATCGTTTACTCTGATTTTTTCGATTAAAAAGCGTTCTGTACCATTTAAAATTAAGTACAAACTAAACATTACGCCAGCTATATTTATTTTTTTGCGTATTGCCCAAAGTATAAAAAAGAAGAAGGTACAAATAATTATTTCGTAAAGTGGAGTTGGAAATACAGGGCTTGGTAAAACTTTATTATGTTCATCCTTATCTCCCTTAATAAAAATACCATCTTTATTTACATTTTTTGGATAAGGGTATGCAAATAACCAGTTAGGTAGAAAAGATGGGCCTTTAAAGTATTTACGAGGCACATCTTGCAATGTGGGGTATGTACGATTGGTTACAAAAAGCTGTTTACCTGTACTATCTGCTACACTACCATTTAAAAAATAGGTTTCGTGCTGTTTTAGTTTATTTTCAAATTCATTAGACGTAGCAGCTATTATTTTTCCATTTTCATTTAAAGCGTAAGCTGAGTTATAAACTCCCCAATCGCCATCGCCTGCTACTTGGCAGCCAATGCGGCCAATGGCATAAGCTATCATTAATGCAGGAGCAGCACTATCTACTAAGTGTATAAGTTTTATTCCTTTTTTATAACCGTACCAACATATTGCTATTGACGCTAAAATTAATCCCCCGTAAAAAGTTAATCCACTTGCAGAAAAAATAGTTCCAATCGGATCTTCAATTAGGCTCTCCATATTTTCAACAGCATCAAAAAGCTTTGCCCCTAGTATTCCAAAAATTAAACCTAATACTATAATATCTCCTACTCTATCGTGTGGCCAAATTCGCACAGTTCTTCTTTCGGGCTGAGCAAGTTTTTGTTTATTAGCATCCCACCATTTTACTCCAGCTAATAAAGCTGCAATTAAAATTCCGCCAACAATATTTCCTTGTTTACTAAAAATATAATCTTGTGCATTTACTTCAATAGGTTTACTAAACAATAAGCCAATTATTTTATAGCCAAAAACAAAACCTACCACTCCATTCAATATTAAATCTTGAATAGATGCAGGTTTACCAACCATTATAACTTCATCCCTAGACGTTAATAATCCTTGCTTTTCTTTACGATGCAATTCTTTACTTATAACCCATGCAGCTGCAGCAAATGCAAATGCAACCATTAAACCAAACATATTTATAAATTCAAACTTATGCCACTCTACTCCAAACCAGTCTTTTAAAACGTAATATAAATTGGGATACATGTTAATAATTAATTTTAAAATAAATCATGAATACATTGCAAGTTAATTAATTAAAAATAGTGAAATAAAAATCCCCTTGCAAAAGCAAAGGGATTATACTTACTAACCCATTAAAATAATGGATAATCTACCGGTAACCAGCCGATAAATATCTTAATTGCAATATTGTTCAAAAGCTCCAATCAAATTCTCAGCAATCATTTGGGCGCTTCTTCCTTCTATATTATGTCGCTCTATAAAATGCACTACTTCGCCATTTTTAAATAAAGCAATCGATGGCGATGAGGGAGGATAAGGCAATAAATGCTCTCTTAATTTTTTAACCGCATCTACATCAAAGCCTGCAAAACTAGTTGCTAATTGTGTAGGCTTTATTGCACTATTATGAACAGCCATTAAAACCCCAGGCCTAGCAGTACCTGCACTACAACCACAAACCGAGTTAATAACTACTAAAGTGGTTCCTTCAATGGCTAATTTATCTTCTACATCACTCGGAGTTAACATTTCTGCAAAGCCATTTTCAGTTAGCTCTTCCTTCATTGGTAATACAATTTCTTCAGGATACATATTCGCTTGAATTTTTATTAAGGAACAAAATTACAAGGTTTATTCATTCATTCAAACATCTGTTTTAATAATTTCGGTTTTGGTAAATATCAATTTTAGTGCCTTTTTGACACTTTTAAATTAAATTAGCGTCACTATGGCATAAATTAGTTTAAAAAAATGAAATTTTAACAACTAAAAGTGGCTGGAATACTATTTGCAAATGATAAGTAAATTATTAAACACAAAAAATTATAACTATGACACTCGTAAAAACACAACACCCATTTGCAAAATCATTTGATGGTTTAATGAACGAAATTTTAAATGAATTGCCAACATCTTTTGGTAAAGCTATTAGAGAAGATGTATTACATTTTCCACCAGTGAATATTTTAGAAAAAACAAATAGCTACCACATTCAATTAAATGCACCTGGTTTTGATAAGGCAGATTTTTCTGTAAAATTAGATGCAAATATTTTAACTATAAGTGGCGATAAAAGAGAAGAAGTGAAAGATGAAACGGCAAAAAGTATAAGAAAAGAATTTACCCTAAAAACATTTAAACGCAGTTTTACAGTTGATGAAAAAATTGACTCAACAAATATTGCGGCTAAATACGAAAACGGAATTTTAACCGTTGAGCTTCCTAAAAAAGAAGAAGCAAAAATTGCGGCTAAAGAAATTATAATTCAATAAGAATTTTAGTTTTGGTTTAAAAAATACAGTTGGTTTAAAAAAATCCCCTCTAGTCTTAGCGGGGATTATTTTTTTAGTCACAATTACTTGTTCGCCGAGTATCCAAAATATATTGAATTTTCCACTCTCTATCTAGCTTTACTAATTGAAAAGAATTTACGCCGCAGCTATAAAATTTACCATCAAAGTACAATTTAAAAGGGGTCCACACAGCAGCCATTGATCCATCTATTTTTAAATCTTTAAATACAATTTGCTCATCGGCAACCATTCCTTTGGGAATACTTACAATTGCTTTACAAAAATCGCTTACACTCTCTTTTGTTAAGCCCATTTTACCATCTTTTTGTCGTACAAAGGTTTGCAAAATTGCCCCTTCGGTAAAACATGTTTTTATAAGATTGGTGTCACCATTATTCATTCCTACAAAAGTTTTATTAATAATAGCTTTAATCGAGTCTTCGGCTGTTTGGCCTTTTACTGCTACTGTAAGTGCAGTTAAAGCAACTATAATAATAAACGTGTTAAACTTATTTAGTATTTTTTGGTATTTTATTGAATTATAAATATAAAAACCTTAGCATACGCCTCCAATAAATTTATATAAGTGGTATTTTATTATAGCAGTAATAGACTTACTAATAGTAACTTGTAGTATTAAACAGCGTACAAAAAACTAGTACAAAAAACTAAGCAGGTATAAGATTTTTCTCCAAAACCATAAATTCTAGTTTTTGCAAATGCTTGCCAGTTTCGTCATCTTCAATGAAGGGTTTTCTTTCTCCCGTATCACTGTAGCCATGTCGGTTGTACCAATTTATTAATTCTGTTCGTTGGGTTATAACCGTCATATAAATAGATGAACAATTTTGTTGCAAAGCATATTCATCTGCGGCAGCTAATAATTGCTTGCCAATACCTGCATTTTGTAAAATTGGCGGTACGCTAAGCATTCCTAAATATACTTTTGTATTATGTTTTTGCAAGTTTACACAACCAACAATGTTAGAAGTTGAATCCGTAAATTTTAGCATAACGCTATTAGGCTGCTGTATTATTTTTTGTAAACTTTCGCTGCTAGTTCGTACTTCGCCAACAATTAAATCGGCTTCGGTTGTCCATCCTTTTCTAGATTCTTGGCCACGGTAAGCACTGTTAAGCAATGCGGTAATAGCTGTCGTATCTTGTATTGTGGCTATTGAAATATTTAGGTTTGAAAATGTGCTCATAAATAGAATTACTCAAAATAGCCCCATAGTTTTAAAATACCATTTTTCTTTAGCAAAAAAAGTTCTTCTAAATAATTACCTAAAAATACAATGGCTTTATTCTTTTTAATTTTATAAAATGGTTTGGGATACCACCTCTCAACTTCTCTTTTTTGCGATTCTTTTAGCTCGTATGATATTTTTCTTTTAAAAGGGATTTTTTCAGGCTTAATTGAACCGGCAAAATTATCTCTGTAATCAAACGTACGGTATCCACTTGCCCATCTTCCATTTTTGGTTTTATAAACATCTGCAAATTGGTATTTTACATGATATAGCTGCCCATCCTCCTCCCCAATTGTAACATATAACAAAGAATGCTTAAAATTTGAAAAGGCAGGAATGCCATAGTGATCATAAACAGTAAATTGTATTGTATCTAGTTTGAAATTTCCATATACCTGCTTTAAAATTTTATATTTAGCAATATATTTGCTATCAAAACTTGAAGTAATATATTCAATGTAACTTGTATCATTCCCTTTGATAATAGTATCAATTTTTACTGGATTTTTAATTTTAGGCATCTTTACAACTTCTATCTTCTCCCCTACAAATACAAAAAGGCTATCTTTTTTTGATTGCCCTATTGACTTTAAAAAAATTAAACTTAAAAAACTTAGAAAAAGTAAGGATTTGATGATTTTCATTTTTACGAATACCCCAATATTTTAAGCATACTTTGGCTAGTTTGTTCTTTGGCATAAACCCAATCTACCAACTTACCTGTTTTTGCATCTTTCTCAATAATAATATGTTTTGGCGATGGTATAAGG
>Ga0209443_1002551_pt1 | contig 10717 bp, 8 predicted proteins | sample LauGreBMM110DCMD_2_FD_187571 | JGI IMG/M metagenome (GOLD analysis project Ga0209443, IMG submission 187571) | Freshwater lake microbial communities from Lake Michigan, USA - Su13.BD.MM110.DCMD (SPAdes) (version 2) | ecosystem: Environmental > Aquatic > Freshwater > Lake | place: Lake Michigan... | reverse complement strand
TTTAGTACCTGGTCAATATTAGTCAAATAAGTATTATATATAAATGAGCAATTTCATAGTAACATGCGGAGGATGTCATCAAGGACAGGGTAAAAAGGGTGTAGATTTTGGATACACCGCGTTTTTAAAACCGTTGAACAAACTTGTTAATTACAACAGTACACAATTTGTTGATTTTAGAAATGACAAATACTTTAATGATCCAGTATACGGATCATTTGTAATGGGAAACAATATTATACACACATTTCATAAAAATTCTGACATGAATATTGCAGATACCTCTCTGATCACTCTCGGCGGAGACCATACTATAAGTTTTGGAAGTATATGCGCCGCAAGAGAGTTGTACGGGAGGATTAAAGTTATATGGATTGACGCTCATCCAGATATTAATACTCCAACCTCGTCACTGAGTGGAAATTGTCACGGGATGCCCGTTGCATATCTATTTAATATAGCTCATCATCACAATATTAATTTGACGGGTCCAGTATTATCTAAATCTGACTTGGTATATATAGGTTTGAGGAGTATAGATGAATTTGAAAGCAAGTTAATTGACAGCAATAATATTGTCAATTATAATGCATCGACTGTTAAATCGGAAGGCATCAGCAAAATACTGGAAAATCTGGAAAAACAATTTATCGGAAATGACAGCAAAAAATATAAAATCCATGTGTCCCTTGATATTGATTCAATTGATCCCGAATATACACCATCCACCGGAACTCCAGAACCAGGAGGATTAACTCCGAGCGATATTAAAGAAATTATTAACTTTGCAAATAAACATTCTCTAGGTAATTGTAATTTAGATATCACAGAAGTGAATCCTTTGTTATCTGATGTAGAAGGAGCATGTAAAACTTATTCAGTGTGCAATGATATTATGGACCACTATGTTGGAATAACTACAAATATTACATAAAGTTATATCTAGTAAATATGTCACGATATCTTTGTTGTATGATAAATATAGGGAAATATCGCTATATACAATCCATTTAATGTATTGTAAAAAATATATGGCATGATTGACTAGATAATTAAAATTTAGGGATATATGATGCGGTATTTCGAGAAAGTATGTACATTAATTGAACACCACACTTCCAGGATATCCAGCAAGCATTTTAGAAGCTTGTTCCCTCTGTTGTACAACTTCATTTATGGTTACCCAATACACAACTCTGCCACCAACTTCTTCTATCAAATCAATTGATGCCTTTAAACTTCCCCCAGTACCCTTAACATCATCTATTAATAGTACATTCATTCCGCGCACAGAAGATTTTAAGGGATTCATATTAGAGTCATCAATCTCTAATGTATTATGTTCATCATATTCAGTATCATATGTTTTAGTTTTAACGGGCGGTGGTAGTTTATTTTTTTTTCTAAGTGGGATAAATCCTATTTTTAACAGATCTGCAAGACTGTTGCCAAATAGAACACCTCTTAGTTCGGGTCCTGCGATTATGTCAAATTTTATGTTATCAGGTATCTGATTATGAATCAGATGAGTTAAAAATATACGCGGAGTGAATTCATAGAGAACCGGCATATAATCTTGGAACAGAATTTTTTCGTTAGGGAATCCATTTATTAACCTTACATGTGACATAATAGTCTCTCGCATAACAGTGTCCCAAATAGAATCAAGTTCATGTATTATCTGTGTTTTTCTGTCGGTGTTTGCAAGGATATGCATCCAATTGTCTGCAGGGACACCATACTTGCATGCTAATAAAGAGCCAATAGTCTTGCTGAATCCTACTAAAGAATTATCTTTGCTATAAACTGGATACTTACTTACTGTATCATATAATTCAAGACCGTCCGGTATTTTTATTGCATTCTTCATTACAGTATGTTCATTGGTATATATTTTACTTGTGACACGGTCTTTAACGAGTACAATACATATATCGTACACATTTGTATTTTTACATATACCATTTTCAATGGATACAATATATCTAGGAGAATCATCATGATGTCCGTTCGATTTAAGATAAGAATTTAATATCGTCATGCGATTAATTGCACATGTTAATGTGGATTGAATCCCGGTCGGTTGATCGGGGTTGTTATTGTTCATTATTTTAGGATCATACAGACTTGATACCCCTATACCATACTTCGATACATATTGTTTTATTCCGTCTACCTTTAATGGATTAGCACTTGCAACTACTATATTGTGTGGCATTTTCTTATATTAATGACACAGTTTATTAATATTTTAATATATTATCAATTTTATTTAATATACGTAATAAAAAAAGAATTTTAGGTAATGCGTCCACTATTATTCAAAGTGTGATGCAGATTACTATAAAAATTGATTTCTCTAGTCCATATATTAAATACTTGAAATAAATGTAAAGTTTAGTTTATTTAGATAAATGAAGATAATAACAATGTGCGTTGATAATCGGTATATTTTATATTTTATACTCATTTAACATACTTGTTACTTGAGCGACAAACTCCTCAATCGATAAAGTTAGTCTTTGTTTACTGACACGGACAGTTAGTGTATTATCAGTTTGTTCTTGTTCGCCAAGTGTAATTATCATGTTATATTTCAGGGTTTCCATCGTTTTAATCTGATTTCTTAAATCATCAGTTGTGTTTTTATCGAAATCAACAACAACTTGTGGTAATAAACTTTTAATCTTTTTTTGTACTGCTAATGCATATTCATTGTATTCTTTATTAACAGTTGTTATTCCAATCTGTCTGGGAGATAACCATAATGGAAGCTTGCCTTGAGTATTTTCTAATATTATTCCAATAAATCTTTCAATCGATCCAAGAACTGCCCTGTGAATAATAATAGGATGTTTCATTTGCTGGTCAATATCTCTGTAAAGAAGGTTAAAACGATCACTTGACGGTAAATTAAAATCTAGTTGAATTGTTCCGCACTGACTCTCTCTATTCTTTCCATCAACCAGCGCTATATCTATTTTTGGTCCATAAAACGCTCCATCGCCTTCCTTGATATTAAGTTTAGTCGATTTAGTTGAGACCTGAACACACTTCTTGAGAATCTCTTCAGCTCTGTTCCATGTATCAATATCGCCTATATATTTGTCGGGACGAGTCGAAACATATACTTTATATTTCATCCTGAACAGATTGTATGTATGGTCGACAAAATTCAATACTTCTAATACTTCATGTTCAATCTGATCAAGTGTACAAAATATATGGGAATCATCTTGTTGAAACCTTCTAACCCGGAGCAGACCATTAAGAGCTCCGGACGCTTCATGTCTATGTAACACTCCAAATTCTGCTAATCTAATAGGTAGATCTTTGTAAGACGGATGCATTTTGTCAAACATTATGCAATGCGACGGGCAATTATGAACAAGTATACCATTCGCCGAGAATGACTGTATAACAGGATTAACTGTAATATCGTATACTAATTTATTTCCGACACATTTTCGCCCAACTAGTTTCATATATAGAGGTTGTGCGTATCCTGTATCTACAACTGATCGTCTTTTAAAATATGTACAAGCATTTATACATTCTATGTAATCTTTGAACGAGTCTAATTGAGGATGGAGTTGACGCGTCGATTTTATATAATTTAGGTAAGAATTTATAGTGCATAGTCTCATAGCTCTTCTGAAATTATATGAAACGCCTATATATTTTGTCAAACGGGGTATGGCAGTATAGGGTATCTCCAGAATACAATGTATTTGTGCAAATGCATGAGAATAATCTGTATGTATTGAGTGACTACAATTCTTTATTCCGACTATATTAAACAGGCTAACTAGTTTTTCCACGGCATTCACCATATTCGACATGCGGTGAATCGACGAACACAATTTAATTTTTATATCTCGCGGCGTTGTTAGTATGCAATCATTTTTGGTGTTAACACCACCCAATAATCCCGATAAATACTGACATATGATATCCTGCGAAGTATCCGCATTAAAAAGAAAGTCTGGTATATTAAATGTACAGAATATACTTCGTAATCCGGATAACATAACGCCATTAATTATTTCATATAATTTGTCGCGAATACATAGTGAACCGTGTCTTACTACACCACAGTGAATGTTATCTAATATACGAATATCGTTAACGAGCTGTTCAATATCGAGTGTATGCATATGTTCAGTATATATTACATATGAATTGTCGATTTGGAATCCAGCAAATGCCAAGAAACCGCACAACCGAGCGAATGCAAAAGTTTTGTATATCTCGGTTTCATTATTCATGCTGAGTGTAATCAAATGTTGATTGTCGCGTATTAATATAGTTAACCAATTTCGATTGTCATACGGTAATATTAATGGAGGAGTCGGTACAAAATGAACATCGGATACCCCAATAACTAAATCTTTCGCCATAACCCATCCATTAGGAGTTGAAATATAGTGATCAGGTGTACATACGATGGATCGTCCATCAATAAACTCGAGTTCTACACAATTTTTAACACCATTTGAATGAAATCTGGTTTGATCAGTATATTCAATTTTTTTACTAATATCATTGAATCCAATAACCGACATTTTTTTAAAATCTCCAAGACAAACCATCCTTACACTAAAATTATGTGCAGTTCCGACAACAACATCACCACTTACACAATTCATCGGTTTTAAACTAAATAATTTTTTATTATTATTTTCCTCTTTATTTTCCTCTTTATTTTCCTCTTTATCTTCGGTATATCTTCCCTGTTCAATAATAAACATATTTTCTCTATAAACATCCCAGTGACCAGATGTCTCCCATAATTTTTTATCATATATATTAGGACCGATTACTTCGGAATATCCATTCAGAGCATAATAGTACCTGATATATTCGACGAGACGATTATATATATGTGCTCCGTGAGGTAACCAAAATATGCTTCCAGGACTTGTTTCATCCATAAAAAACAATTTTAGTCGTGTACCGAGTTCTTGGTGTGTAAATAACATTAGAGTGTTAATTATTATTATAAAAAATATCGTATCAACTGCTAATAATTTCAATTTTTGTGTATGTAAACATATACTTTACAACAAGAAATTTCTGTTACAAAATTCATAACCCATAAAAACACCCCCGTGAAGTGGTATCGCCCTGAAAAGTGCAAGAGGCATGCCTCTGTATAGTCCCATCAAGCCTTCATTTTTCATGATAATTCCGAGAGCCTCTTTAAAACCGATTGAATTGTTTTGCATTTTAGTTTTGATAGGGTCGGACGGGTATATAAATGTCCATGACGCAACGCCACAAAGCGCACCATAAAGTGCGGGCGTATATGCATTAGGGAGGCCAAAAGTATTTTTAAGATATTCATAGACAGTAAAGTATATGCCATATCCTGGGACTTCTCTGAATAGCGTGGCAGTCCATCCATTGTATAAAGCGGATATTCCGCCACCCCTTACAAGTGTTGCGATATTAGCTTGTTTCTGATTTTGCAAGAGAATTTTAATTTTTTCAACTGGCGTGACAATTGTTGTTGTTACAAGACCGGCAAATAATCCAGATACAAAAGTATTGCTATATGTATCACATGTAGCATCAAATAATGGATTACATCGTTTGAAATTATCATATACCCCAAATAGAGCGCATTTTTCGAGTGCGACTCCGATTAAGGGCGGCACCAAGCCTTTATAAAAAGACATTATTCCATTATTTTTATAAAGGCTTTTTGCACACTCCGCGATATTTTTATAAGCCCCTTCTTGATATACGACGCGAATTGTGTCAAATGGATGGCTTAATGTTATTCCGCACAATCCCCCAAATGTACCAAACAAAAAAGTTTTTGATTGAAATGATCTAATATCTGATGACATTTTGCAGTATTATTAATTGTATTAGATACTAATTAAGAAAGCATTAATTAATCAGTATTAATATCAATTTTTTGTCGGGCAATCTTGCAAATAGTGTACAAATTATATGTTTTTATTTATGAACACTAAATATAGAAATATGTGTGGCATTATAGGAATTTTAGGGAATTGCGAATGTTTTGATCCCGTAATAGCAGGTCTTCAACAACTTCAAAATAGAGGATATGATTCAGCAGGTATATGCGGAATAAAAAAAAATGACAATATCGGGGAATTTGTTATATCTAAATATGCAACTACTCCCGAATACGACTCTATATTAAGAATTAAAAATGATAGCAATATGTTTAAAATGTGTACAAATATTATAGGACATACAAGATGGGCGACACATGGACCAAAAACTGATGTAAATTCTCATCCACATATCGATTATAAAAATAGAATAGCTGTTGTTCATAATGGAATGATAGAAAACTATTATGATCTTAAGAAAGAATTAATTGATCAGCACGGCGTCACATTCAAATCTAGAACAGACACTGAAATTATAGCGAATTTAATCAGTGTGTATTATAATGATACTACTGACATTAATGGCGTGAAGCATATGGAAGAAGCAATATCAAAAGCTCTAGCCCGATTAGAAGGCACATGGGCGTTAACTATTACATCAATTGATAAGCCCGATAATATTTATTGTGCGAGGCATGGATCTCCTTTATTGATAGGTTTTGGGGAGGAGTTTTTAATGATAGCATCTGAACAATCGGGATTTTGTGGCATGGTGAATAATTATGTAAGTCTTAATAATAATGATATAACAGTGTTGCGGAAAAGAGACGGGGTTGTTAATATGCAAAATATTAGGAATTACAGTGTTATAGATATTGTAAAAAATCAGATCGATATGACACCTCATCCATGGGATCATTGGACAATTAAAGAGATAAATGAGCAATATGAATCGTCGGTTCGCGCTATAAGTTTTGGAGGAAGACTACATGATAACGGAGAGGTTCGATTAGGTGGTCTCGCAAAATATATGAAAGAATTAAAAGAGATTGACAATATAATATTACTGGGATGTGGCACCTCATATAATGCAGCGAATCACTCAGTTCAGTATTTTCACGATTTATGCGATTTAGATACAGTACAAGTATTTGATGGCCCGTCGTTTAGTGAATATAATATACCGAAAAAAGGGAATACTGCGTTAATATTTTTATCACAGTCTGGAGAAACAAAAGATTTATATCAATGTATTAAAATAGGGAAACATAAAGAATGTTTGTTAATAGGAGTTGTTAATGTAGTCGATTCTCTTATTGCGAGAGAGGTTGATTGCGGTTGTTATCTGAATGCAGGGAGAGAAGTAGGTGTCGCGTCTACAAAAGCGTTTACGTCACAGGTTATTGTTTTGTCATTAATAGCAATAAATATTTCACAAGTAAAGGGGATACATGAGAAGAAAAGAATTAGTTATGTTGATGCATTGAGAAGATTACCGCAGGATATTAAAAATACACTCTTATCAACCGAAAATGAATCTATTCATGTTGCAGAATATCTTCTTAAACACGAACATTGTTTTGTTCTTGGAAAAGGATCTTTTAAAGCAGTTGCGGACGAAGGGTCATTAAAAACAAAAGAGATAGGGTATATCCATGCAGAAGCATACGAAGGAAATGCACTAAGACATGGGCCATATGCGCTACTTGTTGAAAACACCCCAGTTATATTTATAAATCCGCATGACTGTAATAATGTATTAATGAAAAACACCATGGAGGAAGTCAAATCAAGAGGTGCAGTTATTATATTAATATCTGATGGAGATATATGCCACAATACTGATTATTTCATACGTGTTGAGACAAATGATATATTTAGAGGAATTTTACATAATATCCCAATGCAGTTTATTGCATACCATCTTGGAATAAAGAAAGGGATTAATGTTGATAAACCACGAAACTTGGCGAAATCAGTCACAGTTTGAAAAAATTGAAATAAATAATATATATATACTTCATTTTAAACAGATTGTACCAAACAATAAATATGCATGCGCGTAATATTAACCGTGCATTTATGACAGCTGGGAGTAAATCAGTACATAATATGTGTGAAATTCTCAAAAAACCGGTGTTAGGATATATATCTGATCTTCATTTAGAACGGAATACTCGGATACATCCATATGATATTGTGCCGAATATGTGTGAAATTCTCAAAAAACCGGTGTTAGGATATATATCTGATCTTCATTTAGAACGGAATACTCGGATACATCCATATGATATTGTGCCGAATAGTGATTATCTCGCTTTGTGTGGCGACAATGGAGATCCATTTAAAAATCATTATCGCGAATTACTTATATATGCATCAATGAATTTTGAACACACTGTATTTATTGCAGGGAACCATGAGTATGACGGGATTAGTAATCCCGCGATAGTTGTTGATCGATTAAATGAGATATCACATGATCTACCCAATGTAGAATTTTTGAATAGGACTGCTACAAATATTGCAGGATATACAATTATTGGCGCGACATTGTGGACTAATCGAGACAAAAGTCTTATTTCGCCATATGATAACAGGTATATTAAAAAACTTTGGACTGCAAATGTAATTAATAGCATGCATCGCCAAGATATGGACTGGTTGACACATATGATTGGTAATACACCAAACAAGAAAATTGTATTGACTCATCATGTGCCAACTTTTCAGCTACGATCATCTTTTTACAAGGAATTTCCTAATCAATTTATGTTTTACAACAATTTGGATCACCTGCTAAATAGTGATGATGTTTATGCATGGATATGCGGACATTCACACTGCAAGAATACTAAAGTTATCAACGGAACATATTGTGGAATAAATGCATATGGCGTAAATCGAAAAGTTATGCCGAAACTCGCACATATTGATATATAAGTTACGATATATTTATTTTATTTTACCGCTGTAAAAATTGAATTTTAAACCGGTAATTACTCGCTGCGTTAGGTATCAAATAAAACAAACATGGCAAATATTGTAAGAGAACATATAAAATTTTTTTCAGAGTCGGATGGAAAGATAACATCTGAACGTATCGCAGATGCGCATAAATCTCAGTGTATATTCAAAGGCGTATCAGTCAAGGCGCGCGCAATTTGTAATATTATGGGTGATAAACCGCATAATATTGAAACACTCGAAAATACACCAAATCCATCATCCACTGGTATATGGAAGCCCGATGGTACATTTGATGAAGATGAATTTAATAAATTAGTTAATAGAGGCGCACGTTCAAGCGCGCTTGGATATAAACGGATTATTACAAAACAAAATTTCTTGGATCATTTACATGAGCGTCACGGAAAAAAAAATACAGGCATTGCGTGTTATGTTTTAAAATTTATACCTGTAAGCTGGAAGCGTATAACAAACGGATCAATCGACGAGTTATTTGAATATTATAGTGACGCCGTAGTGAATAATGAAAAAGTATTTACCGAAACACGATTACGCGAATTTTATACAGATCCGAATAAAGTTATGGATGCTCGAATAGAAAGAGTAAATAAAGGAGAAAATTTAGATGATAACGACATGATTTCGTATTGCAATGTAATGTAATGTAAATGCGCAGTTAATGTAGGTAATGTCATAATTGTACTGTTTGTATTTATTTTATAAAAGTTGAATAAGTAAACATATTGAAGTCGCTCTATCAATGTATGTATAAATTTAACCAGTCAAAGAACAAAAATGAGTAAACTATTTGAATGCAGAAAAAGTTATATTGTTGTACCATACAACGAAACCCCAACGAAAGATAAGTATATGATCGATGTGTGGGTGTATGACGATTCCCTAAGCAACGAATTCGAGACAGCTCATTATGATCCGAAATTTAGTTATGTCGCATTTGTGACATTTCGTGACACAGGAGAGCCTTGCATTCATTGGAATATCAAGTCGAAATATCTGTATGGCGACGTGCTCCTCGGTAAAGTCAGTAAAGAGGAATTTGACAGAGTATATGATAATATCTACAATTATGAACAACAGCATAGTAGAGAAGTTATTGATATTGCAACCCAGTATTTTGTTCATAATTACAAGAACAAGTATCTACTGTAAATATTTTGTTTTATTCGCACATTTAAGTATGCGTTTATCTGACTTTTCCATATTATCAGATATTATTTGAATATTTTTCGTATGTTCATCAGTTATTACACCTATGTTTGATGATAATACATGTAATTCATCTAACTTGGTATTAAACATATCTAATATTATATCTTCTTCGTTGCGCGACACAGTTTTATTATCTATTCCTTCGATTGTGTAACCAGCATAGTATTTCAAATAGTTGACAAATGCGTGCATCTCGGATATTTGAACAGTTCTAAATGCATGATACTGTACAATTCCATCGCTATACATAACTTGTTTTATTTCTAATACATTGTCATATTTACATATACTATTATCATAGAGTTTATCGCCGCGACAGATATATTTGAACGTACAATCTTCTAAATTTATAATAATATCTTTTGATTTGATGAGTCGTTGATATTTGAACGTAGTTTTATCTAATGTGTATCCAGAAGTATACCAATGTTTGAAGGTTTTTGTATATTTTTTAATATTACCGCGCATGAAAAATTCGTATGTAATGAGATTTGACTGATCAGTATGTATATGTTGGTGTGTTACTAATGTATTTTTTATCTGTTTTAATTTGTATTCTGACATATCAAGTTTTGCATTTAATACACCCATATTTCTGTGAATATTGTGTATTGTATTAGTTTGTGCTTCTAAATTTTCCAATCCGT
>Ga0209443_1002550_pt1 | contig 10718 bp, 11 predicted proteins | sample LauGreBMM110DCMD_2_FD_187571 | JGI IMG/M metagenome (GOLD analysis project Ga0209443, IMG submission 187571) | Freshwater lake microbial communities from Lake Michigan, USA - Su13.BD.MM110.DCMD (SPAdes) (version 2) | ecosystem: Environmental > Aquatic > Freshwater > Lake | place: Lake Michigan... | reverse complement strand
AAATAGAATCATTCGCCATGATTTTATTTCCCCTATTTAGAAAAAAACTTTCCGCATCACGCGATTATTTCCAACTTTGTGAGACTACTTTTAAAATCATAAATTTATTTTTAACTTTGAATTATTTTGCAAATCAAAAATATTCCCCCTAACTTTAAATAAATATTCGACCTAGATAAAATACTCCAAATATTTTAAAATTGTTTAGTAATATATTTTTAAAACCTAAATTTAAGAACACTCTTTTAACTTTTTAGTTTTTTTATTTTCATGAATGAAAACCCTTGGCTTATTCCAGGCGCTTTAATTGGTATCGTTGCTGGTATTGCATTTGCACCTCTTCTCGCAGTTCCGGTCGCAGTTGCACTTGGAGTTGGAGTTGGCGGAGGCGCTTTGTCATTTAGCGCAGTTGTCGGCTGGCATCATTGCTACCTCAGGGACAATTAGAGCAGTTTATATTTTTCTTAAATGATTTATTAATTCTAAAATATCATCAACGCCTAATTTTGCCTCGATTCGCATAGTTTTTATATCATTTTGTTCGATAAATTTATCGGCCATGAACATGGCGCGGAATTTACATTTACCATCATCTAGAAGAGATTTATTAAGTAAAAAATTGCTGACCGAACTACCAAATCCACCAATTGCGCCTTCTTCAATCGTAATAAAAATTTCATGATTTTTTACCGCCTCAATTACTAAATTTTCATCGAAAGGTTTGGCAAATCTGGCGTCAATTATAGTTATATCAAAATTATATTTTTCTTTAATAATTTTTGATGCTTCAATCGCATTTTCAATAATGGTTCCGAGCGCCATAATCGCAACTCTTTCACCTTTTTGAACTATTTTGGCTTTACCAATTTCAAAAATTTCTTTATCTTCAAAATTAATTTCTTTAGAAGCTTCGGCGCGCGGAAAACGAAAGGCGCTCGGACGATCATTGATTTCATTGGCGGTATTAATCGCCTTAACTAATTCTTGACCATTTGACGGAGCCATAATCACAAAATCTGGCAAATTAATTAAATAAGCAATATCGAACGAACCCGCGTGAGTCGGACCGTCAGCCCCAACAAAACCAGCGCGATCAATCGCAAATCTAACTGGCAATTTTTGCAAAGCGACATCATGAATTACTTGATCATAAGCTCTTTGTAAAAAAGTTGAATAAATAGCACAAAATGGCTTCATTCCTTCAGTTGCAAGCCCCGCAGAAAATGTAACGGCGTGCTGTTCGGCAATTCCAACATCAAAAATTTTCTTGGGATGATTTTTAGTAAATATATCAAGCCCAGTCCCGCTTGGCATCGCCGCGGTTATGGCTAAAATTTTTTCATCTTTTTTAGCCAACTCGCTTAAACATGTTCCAAAAATTTTTGAAAAAGTTAGGAAATTTGAAACGGCTTTTTGTTGCACACCGGTTTTGGGATCAAAACATGAAACCGCATGAAGCTTATCGGAACTTTGCATAGTTTCAACAAAGCCTCGCCCTTTTTGCGTAACACAATGAATTAGAATCGGATCGGAAGATTTATCGTTGCGAATATTTTGTAAAATCGGCACTAAAATATCGAGATTATGACCATCAATTGGGCCGATATAATAAAAGCCGAGCTCTTCAAAAATATTTCCGCCCATCCACCATTCTTTAATGGATTTTTCAAATTTTCGCGGATATTTGCCAACCGATTCGGGCAATTTATGCACAACTTTTTTGGAAAAATCACGAATTTTTAAATAAGATTTTGAAGAAGCGAGTCTTGAAAAATAATGCGACATCGCGCCAGTCGGAGGCGCAATTGACATATCGTTATCATTTAAAATTACGATCAAACGGTTATCATGAAAATATTCTTCTTCAAGCGCGCCCGCATTGTTCATGGCCTCAAACGCCATGCCCGCAGACATTGCGCCGTCGCCAATCACCGCGATTACATGCGATTTTTCATTTTTAAATTTTTTGGCAACCGAAATTCCAAGACCAGCCGAAATTGAAGTCGAACTATGTCCCGCACCAAAAGGATCAAATTCACTTTCAGCGCGTCGAGTAAATCCTGCTAAGCCTTCGGGCTTACGGATTGTGTGCATTTTATCGCGTCGGCCCGTTAAAATTTTATGTGGATAAGCTTGATGTCCAACATCCCAAATTAATTTATCATGCGGAGTGTCAAAAACATAATGAAGAGCGCATGTGATTTCAATCACGCCAAGCCCCGCGCCTAGATGCCCACCAGTTTTTGAAACCGTAGAAATTGTTTCGTAGCGCAGTTCATCAGCAATTTGCTTGATTTCGCTTAAAGAATATTTTTTTAAATCCGCTGGCAAATTAATTTGATCAAGAAGCGGAGTATTTGATTTCAAAGAGTCGGTCATTCAATAAAAAATATTGTAGATTTATTTTGTAAAAGAAAATTTCTTAAAATAAACTCGATTTAATTAAATTTAAAATCATTTTTTTGATTCTAAATATTTATTTATAAAATCACAAGCAAGCAAATGTTTCAAAGCTTTAAAAATTTACTTTTCGTTCGTCAAACTAAATTTTTATATTTGAGTTTTTTTCTATTTGCAACCGCAATTGGCATTGATTTAGTAACCTTCCCATCGATTCTAAAACTCAATAATATCAACCCTTCGCAGATTGGCATCGCTTTCGCCGTTGAAGTTTGTGGCATGGCTTTTATGTCATTTTTTTTAAGCAAATTTGTGGCAAAATTTGGCATTACAAATTCTATAAAAATTGCCTCAATTCTTTATTCGTCAATTGTTTTGGTAATTTATTTTTATTCAAATTTTATATTGTGGTTATTGCTAGTTTTTATTCTTGGATGCTGTTGGCTAATATTCGCCATCTCTAGAATGTCATGGCTTAACATGTTTTTAAACAATGAAGAGCGCGGTATCGGTTTGGGAATTTTTAGCGCTTTAATTTCTGGCGGAGTCGCTTTTGGCCCCGTAATTGTTAAATTTTCTGGCTCCGAAAATTATTTAAGTTTTGTAATTTCGGCGTTATTAGTTTTGTCGGCATCTTTATGTCTAAGCCCTTTAAAAAAGCAACTTCAACCGCAAATAAATTCTCAAAGAATTTCATTAATAAAATTTTTTAAAAAAAATCCCAACAGTTTTTTTAGTCGCTTTTTTTTAGATTTTACAACTTACACAATTTTAAGTTTAGCGGTAGTTTTTGGAGCAGGACTCGGCTTCAGCAACGAGTCTTCAGGGCTATTCATTACCGCCTACATGGCAAGTGGATTTTTTGATATTTTTGTGGGCTTTATGCTTAAAAAAATCTCACCAAAAAAATTAATTAATATCGGATATCTGGGTTGTCTTTATTGCTTTTTACTCGTAAGTCTTTACCAAAAATCATTTTATTTTTTAATTTTATGCTTTTTTGTGTTTGGCTTATTTATTGCTTGCATTTATGTTTCAGTTTTTAAAATGATGAATGAAGATTACGAAGATAATGAATTAGTTTCCGCCAACTCAACTTTTCAACTTATTGGAACTTGCGGTTCACTTTTAGGAAGTTTATTGGGCGGTTTTATGATCAACTATTTTGGCAATCAGGGCTTTCCCATCGCTATTTGCTTTGGGTGTTTATTTTATTTAACTTTTCTAGTAATTTATGAAAAAAGTAAACAATAATTTATTAAAAAAATCATTAACTCCTAAAAATAAAATTCGCCTCGGCGTTAATATTGATCACATTGCAACGATTCGCAATGCTCGTGGCGGAAGCCATCCCGATCCAGTTGATGGCGCAATTTTAGCACAAAAAAGTGGTGCCGATGGCATCACAATTCATCTGCGCGAAGATCGTCGTCACATTCGCGATGAGGATTTATTGCGCTTAAAAAAACATATAAAATTACCGATAAATCTTGAAATGGCTGGCACCGATGAAATGCTTAAAATTGCCATTAAAACCAAGCCCAACGCGGTTTGCATCGTTCCAGAAAAGCGCCAAGAAATTACCACCGAAGGCGGACTCGATTTAATCAAAAATCAACAAAATTTAGAGCGTATTATTAAAAAAATTCGTCAACATAAAATTCGTGTTTCGCTTTTTATCGATGCCGATTTTAAACAAATTGATATGGCAAAAAAACTTCAAGCCGATATTATTGAACTTCACACTGGTGAATTTTGTAATTTGGTTGGCGTTGCCCAAAATCGCGAATTTGCAAAAATAAAAAAATGCGTTGAATATGCTTCCAGCTTAGGTCTAGAATGTCACGCTGGTCATGGATTAAATTATCAAACCGCCAAAAAAATTGCCAAAATTCCACAAATTTATGAATTAAATATTGGACATTTTATAATTGGTGAAGCAATTTTTGAAGGTCTTGATAAAATTATAAAAAAAATGAAACTTATTTTAAAAAATTAGTTAAATCGATTACAATTAAAATATGCATCCATAGCTCAACTGGATAGAGTGTTGCTTTCCGAAGGCAAAGGTTGTGGGTTCAAATCCCGCTGGGTGCACCAAAAATTAAGTTCTTTTTAGATTTTGAATAGCTTGTTGATAATTTTTATTTCCAAAAATATAAGAGCCAGAAACCAAAACATCAGCCCCCGCTTCAATTGCAATTCTAGAGGTTTGGTCGTTAATTCCGCCATCAACTTCAAGCTCAATTTTTTTACCAGACTTCTCAATTTTCTTGCGAATATTTTCAATTTTTTTAAGTTGCGATGATAAGAATTTTTGTCCGCCAAATCCCGGATTGACAGTCATAACTAAAATCAAATCGAGTTTTTCAAGAATGTAATCTAGCGCATCTTCGTGGGTTGACGGCACCAAAGAAACTCCGGCTTTTTTATCAAAAGATTTGATTAAGGCGAGCGATCTATCGAGATGTATTGAAGCTTCCGCGTGAATTGTTATAATGTCGGCACCCGCTTCAGCAAAAGCTTTAACATGATTATCGGGATTGTTAATCATCAAATGCACATCAAAGGGTAATTGAGTTTTTGTGCGAAGAGCTTTAACAACTTCATTGCCAATGGTGATATTAGGAACAAAGCTTCCATCCATTACATCAATATGAATATAATCGGCGCCAGCCTTCTCGATATTTTGAATTTCTTCTCCAAGATTTGAAAAGTCAGCCGACAAAATTGAAGGGGCGATTTTTATCATATTATTTGTTTTTACAATTTATAGCAATGATGTCGTAAATTGGGTGTTCAAGACCCGAAATAGAAGGGCTCGAAGAAAATGTCCAACCATAAAAAATGCGCTTTTCTAGTGTTTTTTCACTGGTTTCATTTTTCACTTCAAAAATTTCAAGAAGAATTTTATTTTCCGGCTTTTGTTCTAAAGGAGATTGCCAGCATTTATGAGCAATTATTTTAAGAGATCCGTAAGAAATTTTTTCACCAACTTTTAAATCAATAATCGAAGTTTTTGCCGTAGTTTTGTTAAGGGCTTGAACAACTGCGGTGTTGTTGAAGCGCGAAATATCTGAGTCTGGCTTAATTTCTTCAACATCACTTAAATCATCATCTTCTAAATTTTCTAATTTTTTGACATTTTTGGCAATTTTTTTTGCATCTTTTGCGGGAATTTTTTTATCTTGTGCGACAACCCCTTGATTATCAATCAAAGCTTTTTCCACTTGGATTTGTGCAAAAGCATTTAGAGAAATTGTTGATAAAAATATTATTACAATATTGAAATAATTAATTTTTTTCATCGGTATTTTCATTTTTGTTTTTGCCACTAAAAATAAATTTTCCAAGTAGATCTTCAAAATTGACTGAAGATTGAGTGAATAAAATTTCTTGCCCGTCTTTTAAATTTTCTTCATCGCCACCCACAGAAATTGAGATATATTTTGAACCAAGAAGACCTTCGGAAACGATTTTGGCAGAAGAGTCTGAAGGGATTTTGATATTGTCCAAAACATTCATTTTCAAATTAGCTTTGAAAGTTTTTTCATCAAGACTTTGCTCAACAATGGAGCCAACTTTTATACCAGAAATCTTTATATCGCTTCCGATTGTAATGCCATCAGCATTTTCAAATTTTGCAAAAATATTGTAACCTTCATTGGTTGAAATTTTAGAATTTTTAAAAGAATAGAAAAAAAATCCAATTGCACCTAGCAAAACAAGACTTCCTATTAAAAAATCAAAATAATTATGCGATTTATTCATGCTTTGAAATTATTAATATTAATTAACTTCCCAAGATTCATAATGGGATTTTTGTTGTTTTTCGTTAAAGTTTTTTGGTGAATATGCATTTTTAGTGCCAGTTAAATTGGGCAAATGAATTTTCTGCCATGACAATTTGTTGGTATTGATTTTTACGGGCGCTTGATTTGTTGAGTAATGCATCCAACCGTGCCATTCGAAAGGGATTTTAGTGGCCTCAGCTTTTCCGTTATAAATGACAAATCTTTTGCCATTATTTTTCTGGAAATATTCATTGCCGAATTCGTCGATTCCAATTTTTTTAGAATTAATTTTTATGAAAAAATGATTGATAAATCCCATTGATATTTATTAAAAAAATTATTTTGACTTACAAAGAAATAACTGCAAAAAAATTTTAAATTAGTTTAACTTTAAAGCAAGTCAAAATTTACAATCTTTTTTTAAATTTCAAATTGAGTTTTTAAAAAAATTAATTAGGATTATCTTAAATAATAAGACTTTAATATTTCATTAATTTACATTAATTCAATTAATAATCTAAGTGATGCAATTCCTTAAAAAACTTCTGACAGTTGCTTTGCTTGCTTGTTTTTTTGGCGATTTTTCTTACGCGGAAGAAAATTCATTTAAAACCGATAAATTATGGAAAAAGTTTACTCAAAATGATATTGAAACCCTTCAAAACATTAACTTAGCGCTTGCTAAAAATAATTTTGAACAAGCTATGAATTTAGCGAAAATTTTGAAAAATAATATTGGTGATGAAAAAAATTCTTTAGCCGACGCAATTATTGATATAATTTTATGGAATAAATACAGCGCCAAGATTGATTCGAAAAAAACTTCTTTCAGCGATATTTCAACTTTTGCAATCGACAATCCTTATTTGCCAAACATTAATGATATCAGAAAAAATGTTGAGCGAGTAGCAATTTCTAACAATATTAGTTATGAAGTTGCCGAAGCCTATTTTAATTCAAACCCTGCCCTCACAACCGAATCAAAACTTTATGTTGTTGAATCAAAAATTTTAAAAATAGCTACTGAAAAATCTGAACAAGAAGTTAAAGACTTACAAAGCAAATCAATTCAATCGGAGATTGCTAAAATCTGGGTTAAAGAAAATTTTTCAATCGATGCCGAAAAACAATTTATTGAAAAATATCAAAATATTTTAACAGAAGATGAGCATGCCCAAAGAATTGAAAGATTACTCTGGGAAGGCAAGAAAACAGAAGCTTCGCGGATAATGAGCTATGTTGGAAAAGATTACAAAAATTTATTCGAAACCATCGCAAAAATTGAAGATTTTCCAAGATATATTGATAATTTATTGCTCGATATTCCAAGAAGGTTAAGGTCAAACGAACTTTTAAACTATAGAAGAATGATTTGGTATAAATCAAAAGATCGTCCCGATGATGTGGTTGATTTATTAATAGATTTACCAGATAATTATAAACTTCCCGATAAATGGTGGAGCTTCAGAAGGCTCTATGGTCGCGAAATGATTAAGCAAAAGAAATATAAAAAAGCTTACCAAATTTTTTCAAATCATAATCTGCCAGTTAATTCTTCGGATTTTTGGGAAGCAGAATGGACTTCAGGCTGGGTTGCACTGCGCTTTCTCGAAGAACCAAAAGACGCTTTGAAACATTTCCAAAAAATGCGTAATAATGTAATTCAACCCGTAACTTTATCACGAGCAATTTATTGGGAAGCCATGTGTTATGAGGCGATGGGTCAAAAATCTAAAGCAATTGAGCTCTATAAATTAGGAACGAATTATCCAATTTTCTTTTATGGACAACTTTCAATTCATAAACATAAAAGCCTTGATCCGCTAGGTTCGGAGAAGGATATAATTTTACCAAAAAGCCCCGAAATTACTGGTCGCGATATTGTTAAAATTTCTGAATCACGCGCGGCACAAATCGCTTATATTCTTGGAATTTCCGGCGATCGCGCCAATGCTTCTAAAATTTTTGAATGGTTGGTCAATAACTCTCCAACTGAAGGACAAATTGCAGTTATCATGAAAATTATTGGCGAAATTGGCGATCGCCAACTTGATGCAAAAATTTCACGCATCGCCTCTAAGAAAAATGTGTTTTTCGTGCGCGAAAAATTTCAAATCGTTAAAGAAGTTTTAAATGATGAATATGCTCCATTAGTTCACGCCATAATTAAGCAAGAAAGTGGTTTTGCTCCATTGGCAGTTAGTCATGTTGGCGCCTTAGGCTTCATGCAATTAATGCCGGGAACGGCAAAATTAGTTGCCAAAGAATTGGGCATAAAATATGACCAAAAGAAATTAACGCGCGATATTCATTATAATATTCGCCTTGGCTCTTTTTACATAAAGAAACTAATTGACGAATTTAATGGCTCGGAAATGTTGGCAATTGCATCTTATAATGCCGGTCCTAATGCTACAAAGCGTTGGATAAATGAATTTTACGACCCACGACTTGAAAAAGATTATAATAAAATAGTTGATTGGATTGAGTTAATAACTTATTCTGAAACACGAAATTATGTTCAAAGAATTATTGAAAACATGATTGTTTACAAATATCTCATGTCGCGAACTAATTATGATCAACTTCAATAACTCGATTAATTTTTTTTAAATATTTATGTTTGATGAGCTTCACGAAGAATGCGGTGTTTTTGCAATTTGCAATTCGCAAGATGCCTCAATAAATACCGCTCTTGGTCTGCACGCACTTCAGCATCGCGGTCAAGAAGCCGCAGGAATTGTCGCCATGAAAGGTGATATTGCCAGCTTTCATTTTGCCGATGGTTTAGTTGCCGATAATTTTACTTCGCAAAAAATTCTAAAAAAACTCGAGGGCGATTCGGCAATTGGCCATGTTCGCTATTCCACCGCTGGTAAAAAAAATGCTCGCAATTATCAACCGATTTACGCTGAATTAAGCCTTGGCTTTCTTGCTCTAGCACATAATGGTAATTTAACTAACGCTTTAGCTTTACGCAAAAAACTGATTAATCAAGGGGCGATTTTTCAATCGACAATGGACACCGAAGTCATAATTCACCTAATCGCTCGCAGTCAAAAAAATTCTTTGGAAGAAAAAATTATTGAGGCAACTTCGCAAATCGAAGGGGCGTTTTCTTTAGTTATGATTCACAAAGATGGTATAATTGCTCTGCGCGATCCGCATGGTGTGCGCCCTCTAAGCTTGGGGCGTCTCGGCGATTCATACGTCGTCGCTTCAGAAACATGCGCTTTCGATATTATTGGCGCAAATTTTGAACGCGATATTGAACATGGCGAAATGTTAGTTATCAACAAAAATTCCGTAAAATCTTATAAACCTTTTGAACCCAAGCCTTCAAAATTTTGTATTTTTGAATATGTTTATTTTTCTCGCCCCGATAGTTTTATCGAAGGCAAACATGTTTACGATATGCGCAAAAATATTGGCGTGCAACTTGCCAAAGAAATCAAAATTGAAGCTGATGTTGTTGTTCCCGTTCCAGATTCTGGGGTCGCGGCCGCGATTGGTTACGCTTCGCAATCGCAAATTCCTTTTGAACTTGGCATTATTCGTAATCACTATGTTGGACGCACTTTCATCGAGCCAACCGATCGCATTCGTCATTTCGGCGTAAAACTAAAACACAATGCTAACCTGTCGGTGATTAAAGATAAAAGAGTGATTTTGATTGATGATAGTATCGTTCGAGGCACAACTTCTAAGAAAATTGTACAAATGATTCGCGACGCGGGAGCTAAAGAAATTTTCATGCTAATCGCTTCTCCACCAACAATTTCACCATGTTTTTATGGAGTCGATACTCCGGATAAAAAAGATTTAATTGCATCGCATTTATCGACCGAAGAAATTCGTGTAATGATTGGCGCTGATTATTTGGGATATTTATCCATCGATGGTCTTTATAAAGCGATTTCAAACACCGCCAGAAATAGCGACAATCCACAATATTGCGACGCATGTTTTTCCGATCAATATCCGATTCGTTTAACCGATAAAATTGGCACCGAAATTCCATTATTTGAATAAATCAATTTATGAGCAACATTACTGAAAAAAATATTGTTAAAAAAATCTCCAAAATGTCTTTCGAAGATTCGATGGTTAGGCTTGAGGAAATTTCGCAAATTCTTTCATCGCAAAAAATCAATCTTGATCAAATGATTGAACTTTACGAAGAAGGAAGCGCTTTGAAAGAACATTGCGCCACAAGGCTTGAGGAAGCTAAAATGAAAATTGAAAAAGTTTTGGATAATAAAAATTCTCAATAGATTTAATAATTAAAATATCTTTAACTCTTCTATTTTAAATGAGTTAAAACATTAAGCCAGAAATTTGCTCCTTCAGATTATTATAAATAAAGACCCAAAACATCTTTTTTACCTTCTTAATTTTTACAAAATTTTAATTGAAAATGTTTAATTAAATAATTGATATTTTTCTTTCTATTTATATAAATATACATAAAGATTATAATAACATTACTCGAAACATTATAATAAATATAATTTTAATGAAACA
>Ga0209443_1002548_pt1 | contig 10719 bp, 2 predicted proteins | sample LauGreBMM110DCMD_2_FD_187571 | JGI IMG/M metagenome (GOLD analysis project Ga0209443, IMG submission 187571) | Freshwater lake microbial communities from Lake Michigan, USA - Su13.BD.MM110.DCMD (SPAdes) (version 2) | ecosystem: Environmental > Aquatic > Freshwater > Lake | place: Lake Michigan... | reverse complement strand
GCTTCCTTAAGATATTTATTTTTACTATAACGTGAAGGATATAGTTGGTGCAAAAATTTATAATAATCGCGTTTATTAAAACCATTTTCTGAGCCATTATCTGAGCCATTATATGAGCCATTATATGAGCCATTATATGAGCCATTATCCGAACTATATTCCGAACTATTATCAAAATACTCAACATCTGAACCACTACTACTTGAACTTATATCTGAATTACTGTTATCATATACATAGTTCATTTTTGGAATACTAGCAGTCTTAGCTCTAGTGCAATATTTATGAGGCATAATAGTTCTATTATTAAATTATATTATATTTAATAACAAAAAATTCAATTTTTAAATTAATAAAAAATTAAAAATTGAATAAATATTATTTAAATATTATTTAACTATTATAAAAGAATGACCGATTTTGAAAATAAGAAACCATCTAAAATCATTGGTATTCAGTTTAGTATTTTAAGCCCTTATGAAATTCAAAAAGGGTCGGTTGTCGAAATAACAAACAGGGATACTCATATAAACAATAAACCGGTATTAGGGGGACTTTTTGACCCTCGTATGGGTGTTTTAGATGCGGGTATGATATGCCCAACCGATGGTCTAGATTATGTTCAGTCGCCTGGTTATTTTGGACATATTAACTTATCAAGACCGGTATATTATATTCAATATTTATCAACAATTATGAAAATATGCAGATGTATTTGCATTAAGTGCTCTAAGCTATTAATTGATAAAGAAAAATATAATTATTTGCTAGAATTAAATGCGGACGTTCGCTGGACAAAAGTATTTGCATTAGCAAGTAAGAAGCATAGATGTGGTGAAGATTCGAATAATGGTTGCGGATGCTTACAGCCTAAACTTAGGAAAGAAGGTTTAGCAACAATTATTGCCGAATGGAATGATAAAGAAGAGGAGTTTAATAATTACGATTTTAAGAAAGAAGACTCTAAAATGGCGATGAAAATTATTCCAGAAATTATGCTTAAAATTTTTAAGAAAATTTCGGACGAAGACGTGCAATTTATGGGGTTTAGTCCAATATGGTCGCGACCAGAATGGATGATTTGCCAAGTGCTTGCTGTTCCACCTCCACAAGTGCGACCATCAATTAAACACGATGCGCAACAGCGGAGCGAAGACGATTTAACACATATTATTATTAATATTGTTAAAGCAAATAAAATGTTGCAGGAAAAAATCGAGCAAAAATCGGGGTCTAATGTTATCGATGATTGGACAACAGTATTACAATATTATATTGCTACTCTTGTTGATAATAAGATTCCAGGTGTTGCAGCAGTTGCTCAGCGGTCTGGTCGTCCATTAAAAGCGATTAAAGAGCGTTTAAACGGTAAGAGTGGCAGAGTGCGAGGAAATTTAATGGGAAAGCGCGTAGATTATAGCGCACGTTCAGTTATTACACCTGATCCTAATTTATCAATTAATGAATTAGGCGTTCCGCTAAAAATTGCTAAAAATTTGACAAAACCGATTATTGTTAATGAGCAAAATAGGAAGTATTTGCGCAAATTAATTTTAAACGGTCCAGACGTTCATCCAGGTGCAAAAATCTATGAGCGGAAAAACGGGGATTGCATTAGTTTGCGTTATGTCGATCGCGAATCAATCAATCTTGAAATTGGCGACATTGTACATCGCCATATTTTAGACGGTGATGCGGTGCTTTTTAATAGGCAACCAACTCTCCATAGAATGTCTATGATGTGCCATATTGCAAAAGTAATGATGCGGGGCGACACATTTAGAATGAATGTTGCTGATACTAAACCATATAATGCCGATTTTGACGGTGATGAAATGAATTTACATATGCCACAAGACGATGAGTCGGAAATCGAACTCAAAACTTTGGCAGCGGTAAAATATCAAATTATTAGCCCGGCAAACAACAAATCAATTGTAGGCATTTTTCAAGATTCGCTATTAAGCAGTTATTTATTTACACGAGAATCAATTAATTTCAATCCTCGAACTGCAATGAATATAATGGCGCATCTTAAAACGATTGATTTAACAAAAATCAATTTTGATAATCCTTTGCAAAGTAGCTTTTCGCTATTAAGTCAAATTATTCCAAATATTACATTAAAATATAAAACAAAGCAATTTAACGAATCCAGTGAAGATTACAAAAATTCTAATAATGTATTAGAAATTAATAAAGGAGCTATTAAGCGGGGACATATTGAAAAGGGCATTCTTGGTGATACAACTCGCGGAATAATTCACAGAATTAATAACGACTATGGTGTTGATAGTGCGTGCGATTTTATCAATAATTTGCAAGACATTGTAACCGAATATATGAAAATTCACGGCTATAGTGTAGGAATTAGCGACCTTATTGCAGATAGAGAAACAAATGCCAAAATTAACGAAACAATTAATAAGAAGAAAATAGAGGTCAAGTCTTTAATAGACGAAACTCATTTAGGTATTTTTGAGAATAAAACTGGGCGTTCAAATGTCCAAGAATTTGAAACACGTATTAATAATATTTTAAATAAGGCCTCTTTTGAAGCCGGTAAATTAGGTCGCCAAAATCTCAATACTAATAATCGTTTTGTAACGATGGTAAATGCGGGGTCAAAAGGCAGCGACTTAAATATTTCACAAATGATTTCGTGCTTAGGACAGCAAAACGTTGATGGTAAACGTATTCCTTATGGGTTTGAGGATAGAACATTACCGCATTATACTAAATACGATGATTCGCCTAATGCTCGTGGATTTGTAGAAAATTCGTTTATTAGTGGATTAAACCCAGACGAGCTATTCTTTCACGCTATGGGTGGTCGCGTTGGCTTGATTGATACTGCGTGCAAAACGAGCCAAACCGGCTATATTCAGCGCCGCCTAATTAAAGGCTTAGAAGACTTAATGGTACATTATGATATGACAGTACGTAATAATAAAAACAAGATTATCCAATTTAAATACGGAGATGACAGCTTTGACCCGGTTAGGGTTGAGTCGCAACAGGTGCCGTTTGTTAATATGTCTATTGAAGAAATTTACGGGCACTATCAAATGCCTAATGATTATTCTAAAGACTCCATATATGGAACATTATACACCAAACAAGCTTATAGCAAATTTAAAAAGCAAAAGTCCGAATTAGATAAAAAATGCAAATACTACATTGATTATATGCTACAAGCACGTGAAGATGTAATTGCTAAAATTTTCAATGGTATTTATAAACCGTCTGTAAATGTTCCTGTGTCATTTACGCATATAATTAACAATATTGCGGGAAATCAAGAGGAAAACGTGATTATTGATGTTACTCCGCTAGAAGTATTTGAAATGATTGAAACTAATTATGAGAATTTAAATAAGCTAAATTATTGTAAGCCAAACAAGCTATTTAAAGTCTTATACTTTTACTATTTGAGCCCCAAAGATTTATTAATGTATAAGCGCCTTACTCGTAAATCTATTGAACTTTTAATGACGGTTATTAATAACGCATATAAAAAATCGCTAATTGCACCTGGTGAAATGGTTGGTATGATTGCGGCCCAAAGCATCGGCGAACCTACTACACAATTAACGCTAAACACGTTTCATTTTGCCGGTGTAGCTTCAAAATCCAACGTAACACGTGGTGTTCCACGTATTGAGGAAATCTTGTCTTTAAGTGATAATCCCAAAAGCTTATCGTGCTCTATTTATTTAAATAAGCCCGAAAGTTATGACCAAAATAAAGTGAAAGAATATATTACAAAGATTGAAAATACTAAATTGCGGTCCTTGGTAGAGTCAATTGAGATTTGCTTTGACCCGGATGATATGAATTCTTTAATAGCAGACGACGTGACTATGATGAAAGAATACAATGAATTTGAAAAATTATTAGATGATTGTAATACTAGTTATGATGCAAATAAGGATAAGGAAAAATCGAAGTGGATTATTAGAATGTCTATGAATAGAACCGAAATGTTAGATAAAAATATTTCGATGGATGACATTCATTTTGCTTTAATGAATAGTTATAATAATTTGACGTGTATGTATACTGATTATAATTCTGATAAGCTAGTTTTTAGAATTAGGATTAATAGAAATCTTCAACTTTTAAAGAAAAAGAAGAACAAAAATGTTTTAGAGACGCTCGACCAAAGCGATGAGATTTATTTATTGAGAAATTTGCAAGACGAATTACTAGACAACCTGATTTTACGCGGTATTAAAAATATTAATAAGGTATCATTGCGAAAAATTACGGACAATTTTGAAGAAATTGATACAAAATATATTAAAAAAGATTTGTGGGTTTTAGATACTGTTGGCACTAATTTACTAGAAATCTTGGCGCTTGATTTTGTTGATAAAACGCGAACTGTTTCAAGTCATATTATTGAAATTTATAATGTATTAGGGATTGAGGCAGCACGCCAAAGCATATTTGATGAGTTTTCAGAGGTCATTGAATTTGATAGCACATATATTAATTATCGCCACTTAACAATTTTGGCGGATAGAATGACGTGTAACGATAAGATGGTTTCTATTTTTAGGCACGGGATTAATAACGATGATATTGGTGCAATTGCAAAGGCGTCGTTTGAAGAGACACCGGAAATGTTTTTAAAAGCTGCAAAACACGGAGAACTAGATAATATGAAGGGTGTTTCTGCAAATATTATGTGCGGACAAGAGGGGTATTATGGGACAAGCAGTTTTAAGGTATTAATTGACAATGACTTTATTATGACTATTAAACCTAATAAAGACGTTGTTCCAGTGGACGAGAAGATGGATGAAAAGGTTTTAATGGACCAGCTAAATGCTGTTACTAGCAATGAGTGTAGCACTAATAATTTATTAATTGAGGCAACAGTTAATACAATGCAAAATGTTAATATTGGAAAGAGCGATGATTATGAGTTGGATTTTTAAGAATATTAACACTAGTAGAATGAAGATTATTTTTTTATTGAGAAAAAAAATTGATATAATATTTAATTAGAAAATATATTATATCAAAGATGTCAACAAGAAAAGTTTCCAACCTTACAAAGAAGAAGATTGCTGCTTGTCAAGAATGGAAATGTAAATGCTGCATTTCGTTACTAGATGAATGTTTTGAAATAGATCATATTAAGTGTATTAAAGATGGAGGAAGTAATGAAGAAGATAATCTGCAAGCACTGTGTCCTAATTGTCATCGTAAAAAAACTAATGATGATATTCACAAACCAAAAAAAGAAACAAATGAAACAAAGGAAAAGGTTACTTTACCGCAATGGTGGAATGATTATCTACAACGGAATGAGAGCCAAAACAAACTTGTATCTGAAATGATTAAATCTTCATATCCTCTGTTAGTTTGGAATAAAGATATAACTAATTTTAATAAATATAGTCTTGATGAGTTAAAAATTATGTTAGCTTCAATTAATGGGCAAGTAAGAAATGGAACAAAAAAAGAAATAGTACAATTGTTGAAAGATGAAAGCGAAAAAAGAACTACAGTATTTGCTCAATCTAATGCTCAAATGATGTCTCCTATGATGTTTAATATGATGTCTCCAATGATGAGAAACATGTAATATTAATTATATAATAGAAATCATAGTAATCTTTTTTTACTTTTTCATTTCAACTTTTTTGACTTGTCTCACTTTATATTTTGTATTTGTTAATTTTGACAAATCATAATTTGTGATGTAATTTTCTAACGGATTAATAAATAATTTAAGCTCTTTCTTAAGCTTGCTATATAATTTATAATTTGGAGTATCTAATAAATCATTTTCAATATTAATTTTGATTGACTGCTTAGTAAAAAGCAGTTTATAATTATGTTCTTTTTTGCGCGAATATTTACTAGGAACTTTGAAGAAATAATATTCCTGATTCAGTTTATTTATATTACATATAATATAATTTTCATCGGTTATTGTTAAGTCAATAGCGCTATTACATAAGAATATTATTGGTAAATTATATTCTTTTGCTAACATATAAATATCAATATAGGTTATATAATATGCGTCGCTATACATTAAGTCTTCAAAACTTAGCTCTTTATTAATAACTTTTTCGAGTATAGATTTCTTATTATTTTTCAATAAAATATAACATAATATTTCAAAATTTGCATCCTTGGTGTAAAGCTCGTATAATTTTTTCTTTATATCATTTATTGTCAAATTGCTATTTTGTATGCTATTATTGTGCTTAATAATAATTAATATTAATTGAAAAGAACATAGCTTATTGCTTAAGTGAAAGCCTAATTCATATAATGGTTCTTTAAAATTAAGGCGAATACCCTCTCTAATTAAATTTTTATAAAACTCGCACTTATAACTAGGGTCGCTATTTTGCGCAATAAATTGCAAGTTTTCTGCTATTTCAGATGTGTCAATGCTAATGCTAGTGCTAGTGTCTTGCATTGGTGTAGCAGAGTCGTTTGTTTTAGCTACATTAGGAGCTTTGATTTTTATTTGTGATTTTGCATCTATGTCAGCATCCATATCAGCATCTGTATCCGACTTATTTTTATGATAATATTCTTGAATTGTTTGTAATTTATCTTTTGTGGCAGCAATAATAATTTTTTCTTTTTTTAAATTTTTAAAATTCAAAATTTCTTTAGACTCTACAATACCTAGCGTATCAAACGTATTTTTCAAATTATTTTGACTAGTGCTACTTATTAAATCTTTCAAATATTCTTGCGTTAGCGTTGAATGAAATAGTAAAAGCTCATTTTCTAAAATAGTGTATTCTACCGACCCATAATTATATGAAATGTTATTTTCGAAAATAAAATTTTTAAACTTATTATATCTTACAAATTCGTCCGATAAACGGCTATAATATATTTCCTCATTTTGTTCTCCATTTATTAAATTTTTCTTAGGTATAATCAAAGAGCATATGTCGTTTGACTTCATACAAAAAGAGGTATTACACTCATCTGCATCAACACAAGAGCTTATTTTTTTAATAGAGGCCAATATATTTTTATCATACTTAGCAAATATTATATAATTCTCTCCAATTGTTTTTAGCAAATTGTAAATATTAGATATTTTATCTAAATAAAGCATCGAGTTAGCATTAATAATTTTAATAATGCTTGTTTTATAAAGGCTATGCTTATGCATTCCTAATATTTTTTTAAACGTATTCTTGAAGCTATTGTAAAATTGTGTTTCTAATTTTATATTATTAACAGTAGCGCTTCGTTCATTGTCTTGAGAGAGATTTGTTTGAATATTTTTATCAATATAAACATAGTTACTATCATTAATTTCTTTAAGTTCATCGCTATTATTATTAAATTCGGGTTTACTCAATTGAATAAACTGGTTACCATTAGTAAGAATGCCAATAATCAAACTATCTTCTATAATTTTGTATAAGGGTTTGCACATAATTTTCTTGTTACTGGAAGAATAAACCTTTTCTAAAATATGTTTTGTAGAATTGTAATCATTATATTCGCTTTCTGTTATTTCGTCAATCATTTTATACGGAATAGTTTCGTAAATGGACGATAATGCGGACGGATAACAAGGTATAAATCCGTGAATGGCGTTGTTATTAATTAATAGGCCTATAACTTTATTATTATAATCCATAATTTGATAATTAATTTCATATTTTAGCTGTGTTATGCTAGCGATTACATTATCTAAATGTATATTTGGCTTAAAATCGTAAAAGGCGGCATCGTTTTTTTTGGTATTTGTATTTGTAGCTGTAGCTATAGAGCCGACACAATTAGAATTTATCGAATTTCTAATGCTATTTAAAATATTTTTAAAGCCTGCTAGCAGTTTATCTTCACTGCTCTTTGCAAAACTGAAGGTTTTTACAATATAATAGTCAATAGTATTATTTATTAAATATATGGGTTCAAAATACTCGTTTTTTTGTATTAACAATAAGCATTTCTTTTTTAAATCTATAAATTCGTTACTATAACTTTGTTTAGGGCATATAATTTTAACATTATCAGTAGTGTCTTCGTTTGTAATATCTAAAATTATTAAATTTAATCCATTAGGAAACAGCAAATCATTACTTTTGCATATTATATCCCACAAATATGTATAATCAATAAAACTAGAACTTTCCAAATAAGCTTTGAAATTTTCGAAACTATTTATGATTTTTTTAATAAAAGTTATGTGACTGGGGTCATCTAGTTTTTTGGTTGTTTTTGAGACAAGTTGCTTATATAAAATGCTTGACTTATATTTATCTAATTTAATAGTGCTTACTAATTCACTAAAATTTTTAGAAATGAAAATATGCGGTAAATTGCCATTGTTGTATTTTATAAAGCTATCTATACTAATGCTAGCTACTATTATTTTTTTCATAGCATTTATCGAAATAGACTTGGAATTATTTAAAACCAATGTTTCATATAAGTCAGCTATACACGCAATAAATGATTGCTTATTACTGTTTTCAACACCATAGCGCAACAAACATTGCCGATTTGTTCTTAATAAATTGGGAGCTTGCTTAGTAACACAATCTAAATTATCAAAATGTAATATTTTTTGAATACTTAACGGTAAAAAACCAATTTTGCTTTTTTCTAACGGCGTTTTTTCGGGACCTTTAATATAGTTATAATAGTCTTTTTTGTTGTCATTAGTGCTATAGTCCAAATCTAAACATTTGCTGCGTCTTTGTTTTTGTTGTGATTTATTCCATAGCTTATTATTAAAACAGCAAGGTAGGCAAAACCCATTTCTATTGTGTTTTTCGTCTAAAAAGCCAGGAACATGATCTATATAATTTCCCTTTTCGTCAATATGATATTTGCTATCTGTAAATTCCATAATATTACCATCATATGTGCCATTTTTATTCTTTTTTGTAATGACTTTTCCATAACGCTCGCTTTCTACTTCTGCGTGTGTTAAACTAATATTTTTTTCAAGGTCCCAATATCTTGGGCATATATAATAATATTTGTTACCTTCTTTTGTGCCATATTCGTAACTTTCTGTATATGAATCTCTATGATGAGTGTCTATATATGTTTTCTCTTCTTTTGTTAAAATAACGGGCTGTTTTTTAACATTTGCTGGGCACAATCTCGAATATTCAGTATAAAATTTATTTTTATCTGTTGTAAATAGCTTTGGTTCTTTATTAATTAGTCTTTTTAATATAGGATTGCTTTTTTCTGATACTTCTTTAAATTCATCTTCGGCTAGTGTTTCTTTATATGCTTTATGTTCTTGTTGCTCGTTATTAGCGACTTCTTTTATTGTTTCTTTAGGATTAGGATTAGGATTAGGATTAGGATTAGGATTAGTTTCTTGAATTTCTTCAGTTGCAATGTATTCATTTTCTTTGTCTTCATTTTCTATGTTTTCTTCTTTGTCTTCATCTGCATTTTCTATGTTTTCTTTTTCTTCTTTTTCTATGTTTTCATCATCGTCATCATCGTCGACTTCGTCTTCTTCATTGTCTTCTTCGTCTTCGTCGCCATCTTCGTCGCCATCTTCGTCTTCGTCATCATCGTCTAGAAGTATATCCATTAAATCATTATGTGCGCTATAATCTTCGTCGTCATCGTCGTCTTCATTTTCTAATAAATGAGTAATATTTTTATTGGTGGTGGCCTCTATATTTGTAAAAGTTTTTTCTTTAGTTTCATCTAAAGGCTGTGTTTTTTTACATATATTGTTAACTTCTAAATTAAGGGTGTCATCTTCAATGTTATTAAAAAGTATTTTAGTAAGCGAATCTATATATATAGGAATAGTATCTAAATAGTTAATATTATCAATATTTTCAATATTAATAACAAGACTATTTGAATTCGTCTTCTTAAACACTGTTTGGAAGCCTGGATTATTTTTAATAGTTATTTTTTTATGATTGAAAGTATTTTGTAATAATTTGAGTGAATTTATCACATCTATTAACCTTGAACGCGCGTCTTCAAGCGACAAGTTAAAGTTATCTTTTAATTTGTGCAATATATCCATTTCACTGGCCTTTTGCTTAATAAGTTCTATTATATACGATTCTTCGGAATTCATAATGCTAAAGTTTGATACATTTTTATAACGCATAACTATTTCCTCTGAATTAGAGCTAATAGTGTTGAAAAAATAACTGCTACAATTTACAATAGCGTTAGGTTTAAGAGCGCCTTTGACTTTAATAGTTGTCATATAATTTATAGAATTTATTTCAACATTTTTGTTGAGTAAATTGTCAAATAAGTCAATACTATTATTAACAACAAATTTCCTAATAAACTTTATAATATTATTAACATTAGTAGCAATTAAAGTATTAATTTTTTCTAAATCTATAACATTTTTAAAGTCTATTTTAACATTAATAATTCCATTATCTTCTAACTCTATAAGAAATTCATTAACATTATTTACAAACAAATCCTCTTTAGAATTGACATAAAAAGAGATTGTGTGCGACTTGCCTAAAAATTTGGCATATTTTAATATTAGTGTTTTGCTTAATAGCGGGACCTTTTTGCTAGTCATTTCTTCTAAACAATAAAGGCGATACAAATTTTCCAATTTTTTGCCAGGGTTGTATTTGATAAATGGATAAAGTTCGCTACTTGTAAATAGTTTAAATAAGGTTTCTAATGATATATTGTAGTTTAGCGCACTATTAATATTAATATTAATACTTTTAATACCGCTAGATTCAT
>Ga0209443_1002546_pt1 | contig 10721 bp, 7 predicted proteins | sample LauGreBMM110DCMD_2_FD_187571 | JGI IMG/M metagenome (GOLD analysis project Ga0209443, IMG submission 187571) | Freshwater lake microbial communities from Lake Michigan, USA - Su13.BD.MM110.DCMD (SPAdes) (version 2) | ecosystem: Environmental > Aquatic > Freshwater > Lake | place: Lake Michigan... | reverse complement strand
CTCTTTTCCGTGGACGACGTTATTCACGGATTCGATTAAACCATACCCATATTGTAACACCTTGGTCTTGAATATCGAAATATGGTCGCGCTGGTCTCGTTTCCCTTCGCGCATCAACGTTAACAACTCTGTTTTGTATTCATTAGAAAGCCCCTTTAAAGACTTGAGAACAGTGAATCGGACAACTGGGGGCAGAAATCCGCGCCATTTCTGAATCGCGTGTTCCGCGGGGACCGTTTCCTCGGGATGGAGCGCCTTGTATTCGCGCTTTTTCGCGTATAGTTCGGTAATATCCGTTCTCGAAATCAAATACTCCGAAATAATAGTTTTCACGCGACCCTGTAGCACGTCCGCGGGCATTTTCTGAATCGTATTCCAAGGCTCGATCGAACTTTCCGTCTTCTTCATCACACAAACAATGTATTTCAAGCCGCTCATATCTTCTACGGATCCCTCGTCCGCGGGGTATCCACTAAACGATTGTATGCATCCAGGAAACGTCTTACGGATCTTGAACGACGGAGTTTCAGTCTGGATGGCGACCAGTAAAACCGCCGCCACAATCGTTAGCACCGTTTGCCCATGGTAGGTCTTATAAGGCGGCGGACGCTTCCCCTTTTCCTTCTCCATCTTATCCGACATTTTCTGATACGATGCCTCCGATTTCACGTTTTTCTCGATGAGTTCCAAGGTAGTGCGCAAAACGAATTCTTCCACGGATTCCAGAGGAAGCCCAATATTTCGCGAAATCGCCGCGTAAATTCGGAATACTAGTTCTGCGGTCTCGTTTTCGAAAACCCGGTCTTTTTTGCCTTTATGGAGGCTATCCATAAGCACTTGTCCCGCGTCTTTCTCCATCACTTCATTGGTCACTATTTTCATTCCGGCATCATCGAATTGGTTTTCGTCGACAAGATCTATTTTACAAATCACATATCCACTATAACGATCCACCTGCGAATCGCCATCGTCACTCCGGGTTCCCTGTTTCCTAACAATCTCGTCTTGTTTTTGTTGGTAGTTTCCGCCCGAAACAAAGGTTACCGCAAGATCTTTCATGAATTTCGGTAAAAGCGGCGTATTTGTCTCGCGACAATAGAGCCACCACTCGTTATCGCCCAATTCGTCCACCATCGGATCGCGACAAAACATATCTGAAAATCGTATCAAATCCGTCTGTTTCTTCACGAAATCGTCCTGCCCTAAGATTTTATCTCGAAGCGCTAGTTGAGGCGACCTCAGTATATCCTCCGTCTTTGCGTATTTTCCAAGCTCGAAAGCGTAATTATTGTATTTATGGGATACAACGTCATTTAATATATGAATCTTGGATAAAGATCGCATTTGTTCGGCGATTTCGGTTTTTAGCGTTTCTTGGATCGTCTCTACCGAATCCGCAAACCGGGTATCGAATTCTTTGATCATATTTCGACGCGCGATTTGACGCATACGTTCTTCCGCGCTCGGAATCGAATCGCATTGTTTGGTCGTCTGGTTCTTAAAACAAATTTTACTCATATTGCAAAAAAACGTATTGTTATCTAAAAACGCGGTGTTATCATCGATGGAATCGTCGTGCACCCACTGGTTTTTCACCCTGCGATAATATTGGATCTTCTTACGGAGTTCCGCCTCCTGTTCAATCTCGCGTTTTTCTTCGGGCTTTAAACCTGTTTTATCGACGTTTGCGGGCAATTGCGGTTTTATTTCCAAAACGGCATATTCACCCTCACGGACGCGTTTTTTACCGGCAATTAGGGTCGCTGCGAGTTCTTTGGATTGCGACTCCGGACAATCGTGTTTTTGTATCAGGTTCTCTGCCAAGAAATCCACGAAATCCTCCGGCGAATATTTCTTTTGGTCGTCCTTGTATTTCTTAAGGATCTGATAGGGCGTATCATCGTAGTCCTCGTCGTAAAATATGTCTTGTTCACCGTTATCCTTTTGTAACTCTTTCAGTGTATCATAACGTTTCGTTAAAAACCGCACAGCGCAATCCCGGGCTTTGATTTTCTCATTCTTGGACATTTCGTCGCGTTCATCGGATTCCAAGGCTTCTAATAAATTCTCCGGCGTGATCAAAGAACTCATCAAATACTGCGTTAAAATGTATAACATTTTACCATTATCCAAAGTAAATATCTTGGATAACCATTCCTCGGAACTCTTATGCTCATCGGTTTTTGCGTCTACGTCTTTCAATCGATAAGAATCCAATAACATATCTTTAAGTTCGCGCATATCACGCAGAAGATGTTCAATAGATTGCGGACGTTGCGAAACTGCGTATTTAACTGTCCTTAGAATCGCGAATTCTTCGCCGCGTTTTGCGGTATTTATTTTGAAATCTTTTATGAGTTGTTTCATATGATATCTTATAGAATTATGATGCTTGTATGTAATAGACCAGGGGTATACGCGAAACGCTTCTAATTCATCTATTATATGTTTCAAAGATAGTTGATGATTTGTATGGTTTTTCATAACGTCCTCGATTACAGTTACCGTGCTAGGTAAGGCGGATTCCAAGAATCTACGAAATCGCGCCGGATCGTTTTCTAAATTCTCATCCAATACGAATTCCTGTATATCAAGACCCGCGTTTTTCCAGAATTCCTCGTCGTAGTCTTTCGAAAAGTCCTTGATCATATTGCGTTTGGTTTCCGTGGACGACTTTAATAGGCGAAACATATAAAACGGGTTAATGGTCAATCTAGATTTCGTTAATATGGACGTTCCTGGGAGTTCAATCTTGGAATATTTCATAACGGGATGCGGAAGAGTAACGATCGATTTCACAGTGACTTCTTCGTTGGGCGTAAGTTGCTCGCGAATATATACACGTCGACCCGTTTTTCCGATTTGCGATGCTAGAATCGTCTGCCCAAGATTATATTTTTGTATAACGAATCTTCGCTTGGCGTAACCTTCCTTTTTACCTTCATAATTAAAAACCGTGCTATAAAAATCCTCCAAGTTATCCACTACCGTTTCTAATTCCGATTGTATGGTTTTGCGGGGAGCTAAAAACCCCTCTGAAAACGCAGGACTCTCGACCGGCGTCATGATTTTACTCAATTGTTTATAAAAGTCCGCGTATTTGGGTTGATCGCTTCTTTGACGATTCTCGAAATAGTCGGTATGTAATAATTCCTGCGCTTCTAGTGTATCACTTATCGATTGTTGTAAAGCATCAGGCGTGTTTTCCGGCGCTGTATCTGTATATATATTACGACGGAGTGCCACGATAGGAATCAACCATTTTATCTTATCATCCAAGGCGTGAACGCGGTCTACTAAAGGTTTATGTAAAACACCCACCGTATTTACGTCATAGACATTACCGTTACCATCGAATTTGGAGAACCGTTCGCGTAATTCGCGATATCGTTGAATCAAATAATGTATATTATCCATGACTGATTTACTTCGCTTGGACGCGGGTAACACGGATAACATCTCGTCCATCATATCGTTGACTTGTGTTTCGATTCCGAAGCGTTTCTTATGTTCGGGGATTTCGACTAGCTGCGCGATTTCTTCTAATTCGTCGCCAAATACGATTTCATTGGCATCAATATAAGCGCCGTGTAAGGTATCGCGAATCGTATCATCGGGTTTCGCGGACTTGGGAAGTCGTATTATCGACTCGCCAGTATCCATAAACTCCATCGACGCGTCTTGTTCCTCCCAATCGCGGGGTTCGAAGTCCTCGCCTTCTTCCAACTGATCGCGAATATTAATGAGCGAGGAAATCTTCGCCAGGGCTGCGGGTTTGGCGCGTATTTCGATTTGTTCCAAGGGGATACTCTCTGGCATTCCCTTATACTCGAAATCAATGTATAAAACATCCAAATCAGGATACGTGGTGATTTCGATCATATCTTCTTCTAAATTCGTGATTTCGCCGGTGATAATGACCGGGACTTCCCCACCAAAGTGTAGATTTACCCAGGTTTTTGGAACTAACATATGCTGGCGGGCGTATCCTTTTTGATCGCTTCGGCTTAATAGCGCGATTTCTTGGATCGATTCGTCCGTGATTGCGCCGTTTTTATCGAGCTTGAGAACATACGGATGAAACGTCGACACATTGGCAAGGTCAATTTTCGCGTCGTTTATATAGATGATAAAAAACGTATTTTCATGAAGCTCGGGATTCGATGGTGCAACGATTTGTATAATATCGCCGAGTTCTAGTGAAATGCCCCCCGTTTTTTTAGTAGGCGAATCGTCGTTCTCGGATATTATTGGTTCTAATTCTTTTTCTTTCTCGGACATATATCTTTCCTTATATATTGATTCTAAATAATTTTGTTGGGTTTAGATCTAAGTATCAAATGACACATCATTAATATTCCTGGATGATTAATCCATAAATAATCATTTATTTCTTACTATAAATAATTGTTAGCACAAAGATAACAATTATTCGTCGATGACTCAAAAATCCGATTTACCGAGCTATTTCGTTTTTCCGGAGATTTCAGAGGGTCCTCGGAGGTTTTGGACATTTATGTTTTTTTAGAAATGTCCAACATCGAAAAAACGATCGGAACTTTTCCCGAAAAACGTGAAAAAAGCTGTTGGAGCCAGTTGGTCATATTGACTTTTTGACCTCGAAAAAATCCTTAGCATAATTTTTTCGGACCGTTCGGAGGGACCTCTAGGCGTTTTCTCTGTTCTAAATATAGGGTCATGATTTTACGCCGTTTTACGCCGCCAAAATTCTATTGTGAGGCATGTGACTTTGGATGCAGTAAACAATGTGATTGGGACCGACATTCAGCCACACGTAAACACGATTTTAGAACAAATAGAACAAATTTAGAACAGAAAAACGCCGAAGAAAACAGCAAACTGAAATGCAGCCATTGTGGACGCATATATGCCGCAAGAAACAGTTTATGGTATCACCAACGGAAATGTAATGCAGCGAAAAACGAAACACCTATCGATGTAGAACCGCACGAGTTGTCGTCAGAACCGGGCACGAAACCCGTCGATGTTCTTTCGCGTGAGATTTTGCTGCAACTACTTAAAAACAGTCAAGAATTGGTGAAAATCAGTAAGGAAAACGCGGAATTACCGCATACGGTAAATAATACGATTACGAATAACACAGCGCATTTCAACGTGAATTTCTTTTTAAACGAAAAGTGCAAAGACGCTATTAATTTCACGGATTTCCTGAATTCGATTACTCTGAATCAGGCGGATTTACAGACGGTGATAAAACATGGACATATCGAGGGAAATACCAAGATCATCGCGGATCTCTTAGACAAACTCGGCGTATATCACCGCCCAATTCATTGCACAGACGCGAAACGTGAAACTGTATACATAAGAGAAAACAACGAATGGGAACGCGAGGATAGCGAATTGCCGCGCATCAAACGCCTGGCAAATGTAGTTTCGCATAAAGTCATCCAAGAATCGAATAAATGGCACGAAGAAAACCCGGATTTCATGCAAGATAGAGAGAAAAAAGAAGAGAGTTTGCATATTATGACACAGGTATTTGGCGGAGCTGGAGACGAGGAAAAGAAACTGATGAAGCAAATTATACAACAGGTAGAGGTGGATAAAACCCCCGAAAAAATAACTACTATCAAAAATAAAATAAAGCCATTAAAATAATAACTATTATATGAAATCGGTTATTATTTATACCTATTACAATAGCCCGTCTAGTAATTATAATTTAGAGTTTTTCTCTAAGAAAGAGTTATCGGAGAAACCCGACGTGGATTACGTGATTGTAATAAATGGTCACGATTGCGCTGTCGTTTTACCCGAATTGTCGAATTTACACGTCATAATAAGACCAAATATAGGATTTGATTTTGGAGGACATAACGCCGCGCTGGAATATTTGATTATAGAAAATAAAATTTATGATTATTATTTTTTTATGAATAGCGGAGTAATTGGACCGATTGTCCCGCATTATATGCAAAATTTTGATTGGAAAACGGCATTTATTAATAAGATAAAAAACCGAGTTAAATTGGTAGGAACAACCATTGTATGCCTTCCTGCTAGCGATTTAGGTGGATATGGTCCTAGAGTTGAAGGTTTTTGTTTTATGGTTGACCGCGAAGGATTGAAATTATTAATCATAGAAGGAACTATATTTTGTAATCATATAGATAAGGTTTCGGCTATTGTTAATGGTGAATATGGATTATCTAGATGCATTTTTAAAAATGGATATACTATCGATTGCATGCTTCAAAAATACAAAAACGTAAATTGGTTAGATATAAATAATTGGAACATGAATAATAATATTCATCCATCTCGGAAAAATAGCTTTTATGGAAGATCAATTGACCCTTATGAGGTTATATTTCATAAATGGCATTGGCACGGTAAAGAACACGTGAATTTTGATATAATTAAACAATATGTTGATGACTACATTTGATATAATAAGAAACGTATAATTTTTTATTATTGTTTGCAAAGTTCTAAGTCTAAAATGTTATTCGACACTGCGTCAAACTGTCGAAAATATTTTTCATCGCGAACAAAATCGCTGGAAGCTGTTGCACTATCACCACGAGTTGATTTTATTTTCATAAACCAACTATAGGATTGAATTGCATAATGATTCAGATGCAAATTAGATTGTTTTAATATATTTTCATTAATTTTAGCAAACGAAACGTTATTATGTATACTGTCGCACTGACCGTCCGAAGTTATGTATTTTTTCACATTTGTTTTATGGTTATGAATCCCAAAAGATATCAAAAATTTTGTTCTAACAATAGTTTTTGTAAAACTATATATTTCGTCTCTTTCTTTTATAACACCTTGGAATCCATCTTTCTTATCGTAATTTATACGCATTGTAAAGTTTTTTATTACGCATTCAGGTTGTGTTACGTTTCCATTTGAGCCAAAAATTTTCCAAGGAATGAATATCTGAGATACTTTATTATCGATCGTGCTAAGGTATTCTTTAATTGTATGAAATCCATTTCTTGCGTATATAAATTCATCTAAATCGACGACCATTACCCAATCGTAACCCTTAGATTTTTCCAAATAATGCTTATTGTATAGTTCAATCTGGGCGTGTTTTTTGGTATCTATAACTAAATCTACAATGTTTTTTTCAATATATGGCTTTAAAAAATCTAAATAATTATCATTACTATCATTGTCAATCATAAAAAATTTATCTACGCCTTGTTTTAAGTAATGCTCTATCCATTCTTTAATAATATGAGCCTCATTTTTGAACATTGTTACTAAACATAAGGACATTATTATATTTATAACAATATAATATATAATAAATGCGTATAAAAAGTTTTTATGTGATTGTTATACATAATGTACACTATGAATAAATCGATTCCGAAGAAAACAAACAGACGAATTTATTATACTAGAATGCATAGATCAGATTCTATTACAACGGCGTATTCCATTTTAACTTATGATAAAACAGCCCGAAGTTTTGACGATCCTTTGGAAACCCGTAAATATAGATCAGTGATTACAACCTTTCCGGAGAATTATACACTATCATTTTCACCACCGTCATCGACGTCGTTGGAATTATTCCAAGAAACACATCCTTGTCCTAATAATAATATTCAAATCTCGGAAATAATCGAGGGCATATTGGTGCATTTTTTTTACGATTATCGCTTATCGCAGTGGGAAATTGCCACGAAAAACGCCATAGGTGGAAATTATCATATTTTTAATAAGAAACATAAGAAACCTTTGGATAAAGAATATCCTACGGTAAGAGAAATGTTCTTGGAGTGTTTACGATTTCCAAGGTGCGCCGATTTTAAAAACGTTGGATTATTTGATTATTTATCAAAAGAACACTCCTATTGTTTTGTAATGCGGCATCCTAAAAATCCGATTGTATTAGACATAGAAACCCCGGAATTATTTTTAGTTTCTGTTTATGAAATTTCGCCTTATCAATCGGTCTTAATTCCACAATCGGCGTTTCAATCGTGGGAATGTTTTAAAGATATATCCGTGATAAGATTTCCAAGACTGTATTCTAATGATATGAATTATAGCGAATATAAAACGTTATCTATTAAATCGCATATTCCGGGAATTACATTCTTGGATTTGGGTTCTGGAGAGCGATGTAATATAACTAATCCTATATACGAAAATACGTGCGATTCTGATATGTTATATCAATATCTATGTTTGCGTAGAATTAATAAAGTAAACGAGTTTTTGAGCGCATTTCCAAATTATACAGACGCTTTTCTTAAATTCCGCGAAGACTATAAAGCATTCGTGGAAAAAATACATAGGGGTTATATTTCGACGTATGTGACGAAAACAAACCTTTCCGAGAACGTGATAACTAATTATATTTATAATAGATTACATAGGCTCTATTTAAAGAATAAAACGCCAATTACCAAAAAGATAATATATGAATTTTTAGAGGAATCGTTTTCTCCGGATGAAATACTCTACTCAGGGAACCTACGGTTCCCCGAACCCCTCCCTTTTACATAAAAAACAGAATTGGTTTATATAAAAGAACAATCACAAATTAAAGGGAGGGGTTCGGGGAACCGTAGGTTCCCTGAGTTCCCTGATTTAATCCAGTTTTTCGTGAAGTGGTTCATCGGATTCATCGACAACGGCGCTCGGTTCATCCTCAAGCGTAGATTCAACCTCGGGAGCAGTCTCAGAATCCGACGCGTCTTCATCGCTCTTAGAATCGAAATCTCCAGACTGCATATTCTCTCCCAAACCTTCCATCATTTTTGATAACATTTGCATCATCGGGTTTTCGCCCATTTGCATATTCGGTGCACTTTCGCCTCCATCACCCTTCAGCATATCATTATTCATAAAAGCACCTAGCATGTTTAGAATATTATTAGGATCGAATTTTTCACCGTCGTCGCCGTCCTCATCCTCATCGTCGACGTCGACGTCGGGAGGTTTTAATGTTATAGATTCATTTAAATCATCTAGAGAAATATTGCACATTTCTTCTAAATTATTAATATTTAAATCGCTCGTTTTCGTATGCAATTGTTTCTTAAGGTCAGCGATTTCACTAAGAAGGGATTCAATATATTTATCTTTATCACTTTGCGAGAGACCGCCCGATATTTCATTGGATTTGCTGGAACAATCGAGTGCATTTAATTCTGCGTCCAATATCGCATCTAATTCCGCCTCGGATTTTGACATTATATATATTTATTATTGATAAATATTTATTACATTTTTACGCATATATATATTATAGCGCTCCGTTTGTGTATATAACCGATAATTTACTTAATATTTGAACATATTTTGAAGTGTGTTGTTTATTTTCATCGCTCATTTCACGCAATGGTAGTCGTATACGATCAATCATTTGCATAATCTCACCAGTATTTGTCAACCCAGATAAATCGGATTGATAATCCTTTTCAAAGAAGAATGAAATATTACCTTCATCAATGACGTTTTTATAAGGAACATAGACATAACTATACCATGCTTTAAGAATAGCAGTAGGATTCGCTTTTTTTATAGTTTCAAAATATTTATTAGCGGTAAGTATTTCCGCATTATCGGGAAATACCATCAATATGTCTTTCATAAAATCGAAAAATTGGGTATTAAATGTTCTTAGAATGGTGGATTTATCAGACATATTTTATTAAACTTGTCCTGAGAACTTTAAGTTGTTTTTTTATATTTTTGTATGTTATAAGACAATGAACTTTAGAAAATTAAATTTATTTTATATATTGGCAATAATAGTCGGTGCATTAGTTATTTGGTTTATATGGAATAGACTATCTGTAATCGAAGGTGCCGAAGGCGGTGACGCAGGTGCTACTGATGCAGGCGGTGATGCAGGCGGTGACGCAGGTGGCGATGCGGGTGGCGATGCGGGTGGCGATGCAGGTGCTACTGATACAGGTGCCACGGAAGCTAGTGCTACTGATACAGGTGCCACGGAAGCTAGTGCTACTGATACAGGTGCCACGGAAGCTAGTGCTACTGATACAGGTGCTGCTGCCGCCGCTGGTCCTACGGGAGCTACTGCCGGAACCAGTGATTCAAGTAAAAACGCGAGAGTTTTATACACTGATTCGCAACCGCAGTTAAATATTGATTCCTCTATACTTTCGGGTGAAAATTCAAAATTATATGCATATATAAAAAATTTGACTACAGATACTAAATTTGCTAATATTGATCAACTAATAAGACAAGCCGTTATGATTATAGGTAAAATTTATTCTAAAATTCCAGTATCAATTGCTGATGTAGTTACTGGTTCTATTTCAACTATACCATATGAGGTTGCAATTAAAGACTCAAATATATCAAATATATCAATTCAGGTGGTTCCAAAACTCGATAAAAATAACAAACAGGTTTTTTATAGAATTGATTCAGACGGAAAGGCACCTGTGTTATATACTGGAAACGTCGCATTAAGCACCAATACCGCATCAATAGTGGAAGAAAAATCTACCAACGAGGGCGCGTCTGAAAGTTCCACGCCGAACAATATATATTATATCGTATTTCCTGCATGTAAATGGATTATTAATATGAGAATACCATTAGGACCAAAGGGAGATAAAGGAAATGCCGGACCAATCGGTGATATAGGTGAAGCTGGAATTGTCGGAGATAAGGGTCAATATGGATTTCTTGGAAATTGGGGAACTAAACTATAACAAAGTTTTTAT
>Ga0209443_1002544_pt1 | contig 10728 bp, 12 predicted proteins | sample LauGreBMM110DCMD_2_FD_187571 | JGI IMG/M metagenome (GOLD analysis project Ga0209443, IMG submission 187571) | Freshwater lake microbial communities from Lake Michigan, USA - Su13.BD.MM110.DCMD (SPAdes) (version 2) | ecosystem: Environmental > Aquatic > Freshwater > Lake | place: Lake Michigan... | reverse complement strand
CCTAGTAGAACTATAAATATACGGCTGGCACCCTACTGCCTAATTAGATAGTGAGATCCCAGGTATGTGGTGTGCCTGGGATTTCGTGTGTTTGGCGGCGGGACCAATGGCCGGGACTGGTAGAATTGTTTCACCCGCAGGGGTGCTAGGGAACGGGATTGGAGAGTGGTTTTGGTGGTGCCCAGGTGGTCCTGGAGGCGTGGAGAGGGTCCGGATGCTCCTGGAGGGTGACCCAACTCAGCGAGAGGTTTAAGGCCCTTAGAGGAACATTGACTTGGCCCAATGAGGAACATTGAGAGACTTACTGGGCCTGGAGCGTCTGGTATATATCATTTTAATAGAAAGGGTAGAACTGGGGTACCTGGTTGACTGGGGATTGAAAGGGGTGGGGAAGGGTTGAATGGACCATAAGGGGCTTAGAATCTGGACAGGTATGGGGAACGGGAAGGGAGTAGGATTCCTTATAGGGGGTTTATATCCTTATCTAGTTGTATATCTATATAGAGATGTTCTTGTATCTGAAGGAGATGTATTAGAAGGTTTAGGAGGTTTTTCTGTTTTATGTTTTTATTTCTATCGGTTTTTTATTGTGGGGGACGGGGAGGTCGGACGTGCCGGACCTGATAAAAATGGGGACCTGGTTAGGGGTTTATTCTCCTGTTCCTTTGTAAAGGAGTTTGAGATGCTTTGCTGGTATCGGTTCGAAAGTGATTATACGTCTGTCATCCAGTATGAAATTAGGGTCTACATACCATTTAGCCTTTAGGTTGGTGGTGTCAATTTGGTAGATATCGTCGTCGTATGTAGAATCCCACCAGTCCTTTTTGTCTTCACTGTTAACTGCGAAAATGACCTTGCCGTTGATGTTGGTATCTGATAGCCAGGTCTCGCTCTTCCCTTTTGGGATTAATCCCTGTTTAAGGATTGCATCACGGTGATGGGGATTTGATGTGTGGTAAATATACCTATCTGTTTCGACCGGTATTAGGTGAGAATTGGATTTTTCAGTGATGAATTCCTCAAAGGGTTTTATGGGTTTCATGGGTTTGAATTAATTATTTTCATACGGATTTGAGTGTTACCTTTTAGGATTTCTGCAGCTACCCTGTGGTGGCCATCATGGAGTATTACCCTACCATCTGGGAATTGGACTCCTAATGGTTCTTTACGGAGGGGCTTATTTAGGTTCCTGTGGACTTGGTCCATTCTGAGGTAATCTTGATTGGGTACTATACTATCTGTATGGATAATCTGGGTCTTGGCATTTCGGAATAGGGATTCCTGTTTTTTAGGGTTATCCCAATCATCACCTAGGTGTTTTCTGAAGAAATCTACCATATCGTAATGAGAGTCTATATTGGCCCTTTGTAGGAATATATCCTGGTCTTGTAGTTGATTCTCTAGTAGTATTACCGACTTTTGAGGTTTTAGGGAGACTACATTAGTTGTTCTTATGTATTTGTTACCTTTTACTGGGTGGCTTCCTGCATCCATGATATTTTCAAAGATTATTCCATCAAATCCTTTATCTATGGCTGCTCTAACAAAATGGTCAGTCTTTATTGATTTAACTTCTGGGAATTGCTTGTACTTGTTAAAATCTTCGGGTTTCATACCGAATTTTCGGCATTCCTTTTGTGCGGCCTCTTCAGGTAACCACCAACCTTCAGCTGTACTGTAGTCAAGAGTAACAAATTTATTAAGGGTAATTTGGTATGGACCTGTAACCTCTCCGTATGATTGTGCTATTATAGGACTATTTGTAAAGTACATTGGTTTATTAAAATCAACGGCCCCTCCATGGTATAATGAACCTGTATATTTAGATTCATTTATGAATTCCTCAAATAGTTTTACAGGTTTCATGATTAGACTATTCTTCGTCACGCATATCTGCTAGGTATGCTGCTGTTAGGTCAGTGATCAGGTCTAGTAACTTGTCTTTACTGGATGCTACTACAAAATCTGCGGTATTAATAATATCGTCTATTTGTTTTGCGATATCTTTTACCTCCTTGTCAGAGTTTCTGTAATAATCTTTTAGTGACATTGCCTCGTTTACTGAGTTGGTGTCCTTGAAATCTTCGAATACTTTAATGTGTTTCATATTATAAATTCTCTAATTTAGATGTAATATCTTTTAATTTAGCATTTGACCATCCATGATCTATGATTAAAGATTCTACAGCAACAGGATCTTTTTCGTTCTTATCAGAAATTAATTGACAAATTTTAATAAATTGTTGAGCCTTTTCAGATAAACCTTCATTTAGATGCTCTTCGAATACTTTAATGTGTTTCATTGTTATGATTTTTTATTTAGTAGTTGGGCTATTTGAGCTGTTTGACTTTAAAGTTTTTATTAAAGTAGCAATAGCGCCATCTTGATTTTTCCATGCAGTAGTTTTTTCAACTTCTTCTCCTACTTTTGGTTTTTTTGGATTGTTAGGATGATTAGTTTTACCAAATCTACCTTTAGAAGAAACACCAATCATAGAACTTGTTGAATTTTCTGGTCCTTCTCTCCAATAAATTTCAACAACATAATCAAATATAATTCCATCAAAACCATTTTTTTCTTGAGTAGTTTCACTTGTAACTTCTGCCCATGGACATTTTTTAGCAACAGCATCGATTATATGCTTTCTAAATTCCTCAGAGTTTAGGTTCAATTTTTCATTTAAGAAATCTTCAAATACTTTAATATGTTTCATGATTTGGTTTTATTTTATTCTATTTATCCATTTTTAGGTAGAGTTCTATAATTGAATGGTGTGTTAGGTAGACCTGTATATGACGAGTATCAAGAATCATATTGTGCTTGATTCGAGTTACTATCTCTTTTATATATTTTTGAGGTACATAACCAGTGTCAACGTAATTGTTCCATTCTTTCTTAGTCATCCAAATTATGGTCTATTGTAGGCTCTTTAATAGTTCTCTCTACAAAATATAAAGATGATGTTGAAACCGCAGCTGGTACGAAATCAGTTGTAATGTTTATTGTATTTTTACGGAAGACGATATAAACCAGTCCAGCATGAATTTGGTCTACTGCAGTTTGCATGTCTACTTGTAGGTCTTTTGGATTTCTGACATATTTTAACCTTTTTAATTCTGCTAGAATGTATGTTCCTGTTTGGTCTCCTTTTGCAATATTAAAAGTAATTGTATCTCCTGTTACTTGAGTTGGGTCCAGTAGGTCAATACTCAATTCGATTGGCTTTGAATTTGGTCCTCTTAATATCACATTGGTATATCCTTGTAGAGTATTTTCAACCTTAGAGGCCAATTCATAGAACTTATTAAGATTTTTAAAATCTGTCAAATTACATTCACCTGACATGATAGTTCCTTTTCTACCCATTAGGTAATTTGCAGTAGTTGTCATTTCAGCTGAGAAGTATTTGCTTATGTCAAATTTAGGTTTTCCAGCAGAATATCCTGTTAGTTTATCGATTCTTGATAATGTATCACTAATCTCTCTCCAAAATTCAAAGTTACTAACCTTTGATTTTACACCAGCTCGGATTGCTGAATTTCCAGTACTATAATCTTTAACTTCAAAAGTGTCCTTTCCATTAATGATAACATCATAGCTTTCTCCACCACCTTGAATTACTGCACCTTTAATTAACCATGCAATAAGTGCTTCTCCTTTTCCAAGTCCAGTTGGTTTTTGGTCAAATAATCTACCAAGTACTGAATTTCTATTAGAGTACATGTTTGTTTTTAAGTCCTTTGGCGCAGTTGCTGAATATAAATATCCTGCAAGTTCTACTGATTCCTTTGGATTTAGCGATGCAAAATAATTTAAGATAAAAGTTGTTGGAATTCCGTTTGGATAGTTTTTTGCAAACTCTTTATAATCTCCAATTTTTCCTAGCGTGTTAATTGCATTAATTAAGGCCATATTTCCATGAAGAGAACCTGGGTTATCTACCTCTCCTTGCATCGAATCTGCATTAACCTTTTCATTTAATGTTTGGTCAAAAGAATTCACTATTGCAGAATCTATTGATGTGTTTAATGCCGCTTCAAAACGGGCTTTAAAATCTCCTACTGTACTCATAATTTCCTAGTGTTTAGCAAGATGTGTCTTGATCGTTGTACCAAGTTCACTCTCCAATTGTTTTATTAGTTTTATATTGTTTCTATCGTCGTCGAAAAACGTGATGTCCGTGTAACCCTGGTCAATAAACCAGCGCATTGCATCCTGTTTTCTTTGTTGTATATTTCCGGTAAGTCCGTGGGTTGGGTCATTAACTGCCCAAATTAGTTTTTTATCAATATGGAATCCTAAGTGAAAGCGGAACCATTCATATATCATCTCTCTATTGTCTCTTGCTGTAATAACTCCAATTGCAACTCCATTCTTGTAGTTTGTTGTAAGTACCTTAAAATATTTATCGATTAGCCGTCCAGCTTTCATAATCTCTAAGGATCGGAACTGGTCAAAGTTAACAAGATGTGTTTGACCCTTCTCATAAGAATTAAATTCTTCAGGAGTCAGTTCAAATGATTTTCCTGTTTTTGTATCGGTGACAACAATTTTAGCAGGTGTTATTGCGATGGTATCGTCAATGTCGAAAATTAAGATTTTATCTGTAGTATATGCTTCTTTTATCATAGATTTATATATTATACAAATATTTTTAATTTTGTTTAAAGATTAGTTATCGGAAAATTAAGAAATAATATTCATCTCAATTCCATGGAAAATATCATCTATTGAGTCTTTATTGACTAACATGAAATCGGAACCATTGGTACCACCTTGATTCATTATAGCTCCTGATATATTAAAAACTTCTGTTCTCCATTCATTAGTTCCAGTTCCTGTAAAGGGTATAGTCTGAAGACCTGAGGACTTTCTGTATTCAAAAGCCCATGTAGAACCTGCTGTTTTATCCAACCAAATAATGGTAAACTTTAATGTTTTATTGTTTACTTGTAATTCAGGGTCTAATTGAAAATACATCGTATTTTTAAAGGTGCTATTCTCAAAAGAACGGGCAAAACGATCATACTTTGAAGAAGTTGAAGTTATAGGGCCTCGTACTCTAAACAATCCTATAGAGGTACCATCAGGATCTATTTGAGTCATAAATCGCTCAATATTTCCTTCGCAAATATCCCAACCTGCATCGTTATACCCTGTTTGACTATCACGCTGAAATACTTGGTCTTTTACTACAGCAATCGGATCATCTATACTGGCTCCTCTATTAGCATATGCGGCGCATATCGCTTGATAACGGGATAGCTTGGTTTTTCTAGCATTTCCATAAATAGATTCAGGAAATTTAACTGTATCAGCTGAATTAAGTCCTTCGTGAAAAACAGAAAAAGCAGTTGTGGCAGTTGCCGGATAAACCTGTTGAGAATATCTGTTGTACATTTTGAAAATGTCAATAACCCACGGATTAGCCAATGCGTACTCCATAGCGCTGTCCGCGACATTTGTGCAAGAAAGGCCCGTATTAATACCGCCAAGGGCTGACCAATAAAAACCTATTTCATAGTTCAAAGCAAAATAAGGTTTCTCCCAAGACTGATCGAATTCTGAAGCTGAAAATAGTTTTAATCCATTTGGATTACCGGTACTTACCTTTGGATTAATTAAATAAGGAGTCCATTGCTCTTTATATGTTTGCTCATCCGATAAATGATGTCCTCTGTTAAACGCCTGTCCTTTTATACCAAAACCAATTGTGGGATCTATTTGGGTCATGACGAAATTATATGCTAAAGGGTCATCAATTGGATCGACATTATTGAATGATAAAACAATTTTCTGATAGGTAACGTCATTAAAATATTCCTTAAATTTAGCAAATGCCTCTAAACGAAATGCTTCCCAATCTGCTGCTGTTATGTCATAAATAGGATTAATAACAGTTCCTTTATAAGGAACCTCGTCTCCTGTACATCCTGTTTTTACTTGTACAAACGCAATACGTTCGAACATTTCTTGAGATTGTAATCTTAAAAAAATGGCAAATTTTCGAATCATTTCAAAATAGTAGGCTTTATACTCTGGATCTAGATAATAAGGGTTTCTATTTGCAAAAGCATCATTCTTAGGAGCGTCACTTATTACTTCCACCATTGGAACACCATTATCAAAAAGCCACAAAGGGCATTCCGGACCAACAGAGATACTAAATCGAATCAACTTCTTATTGGCAACAGCAGTATCTAACATTTCTTGAAAAACACTAAAGTCCCAATCTGTTGGTCCATTAGGTTGAATATCTTCCCAATTAATGGAAGCTTCTATACCTATAATAAAATCTGTACTTGGATCAGAATAGTCTACAACTGTATCACCACGATCCCAAACCCCATAAAAAGAATTCGGTAATGTTTGCTGAGGAATAATTACTGGAATGTAAATTGGCTCTGGACCTTCTTCTATTGGATCTGGACCTTCTTCTATTGGATCTATTGGATCTATTGGATCTACAATTTCAAATACCGTTTCTGGTTTAGTTGCAAATGTATGGTCAGGTGTATTAGGAAAAATCTCATTTTCAAAATTAATAATATCTTTGCTCATAACATCATAATGATAACCATCTTTGTAAATATTAGTAGTTATTTGGTTAAAGTCATCATCAAAAGTTCCATACGTTCGAATTAATTTACCGAGTTCTACAATACAAAGAATTCTTTCTCCATACCCTAATGTATCGACTTCATCGATATTTTCTATTACATAAACCCCTTTAGCTAATAAATCAGCCATTGCAGTTTCTTTGTCGGTGTATTTTAGTTTTTGTATATTCATTTTATTGTTAAATTATATTTATCAACTGTGTTACAGTTCTAGTTGTAAATAATTTCTGAATTTTGTGATTGTTCTGGCATTTTTGTTTGTTTTTATTTATTTTACGTTTGATTAATTAATCTTACTGACTTTCCCGCTGTCATACCAAAGGCATAACCACCCACGTTTGGAAAACTATTACTCATTGAATATCCAACCGCTTGATTCGGATCAAGTACACCACCTGCATTTACAAACTGAGTGGACGTCCAAAATGTTGCTTGACTGCCAAAAACTACAAAGGCACCATCATAATGTCTCCTAGTTCCTGCAGGAAGAGCAGAAAAACCGCTAGTATTGTTAGCAATATTAGGACTAGTCCATACTGCAGATGTTGATTTCATTTTTTCACCAGCAACTGATTCCCCTCCTAAACATGTAATAAAGGTATACCAATATAGCGATGTAGGCACTGCCTTGTTTATTGGTGCAAATTGTTTTCTTAATAATGAATCACTCATAGAAGCAGCATTCCATATACCTGCTACGGCATACCAGTTATACAACTTACCATAAGTACCATTATTACCAGAACTATTATTAGGATAACACCATGCACCTGTAGTTAATGCTGCCCAGGCAGCATCGGTGCCGGTGTGTTGCGGTATTATTGTGCCATCTCTATATGTTGTGTGCGTTGCATTTGTAACATCCCACTGTTGATTAGTTAGGCAACTAGATACGTTACTCCAAGCACTTTTAGGAACTAGTTGTAAACTTGTATATGTGCTTAAATTGGTTGCATCGAGGTTATATTTTGCCTGCATTGCAGTTTTATCCATACATTGATTAGCATTTGGAAGTGTTGTAAAATGAGATTGCCCCGACAGTAGAGGAATTCCACTTGTCGACGCATCAAAATAACTAACCATTTGGTTACTTGCAACATCATTCCATGCCATTATTTCTCTAATTGTTTTATTCTATTCTCCAATTCTTGTATTTTTGCAACCAGGACTTCAATATAATTTACTGTCAGCATTCCGCTAGTATCTTCACTGACTTGGTCAGGGTATTTCTCTTGAACCTCTTGTGCAATATATCCTATATGTATCTTAGAATCTCGTTTATCCTTCCAGGTGAATTTAATAGTATCTCCGTCACGCTCAATGATATTCTTTAACCTAGTATCAGATGGGTTAAAGAACCCTGCTGCCGTTACGTTTCCTGAAAATGTAGCTGACGTTCCGTTTAATGAACCTGTTAGCGTACCACCTGCTAAAGGTAGTTTTGTGGAATCAGTTGCTGAAGTGGCTGTTGCAGCATTACCTGATATATTAATACCCCATGTTCCACTTGCATTAGTACCATCAGTCCATGCTACGTCTTTAAATGAAGAATATGCTGTTGAAGATCCCCATGCCTGTTGCCAAATACGCATTCCTATTGCATCTTTTCTGAACATTACTAGATTATCATTTCCTCCTGAAGAATCTTGGTAGCTTCTCAGATGTATGAAATCTGCATAAGGTGTAGTATTATTATTTGCCCAAGAAGTAAAACCAAACTTAAGTCTGTTTGCTGCTAATTCACTTGGTGAAATTATCCTATTATCCTCTGCTGTTAGTAGTCCAGAAGTTACTGCAGTTGTAGCCGATGAAGCAGTTCCTGTAAGATTTCCTGTAACATTTCCTACAACATTTCCTACAACATTTCCTACAACACTTCCACCAGACATTGTTAAAGAACCAGTTATATTTGTGTTTCCGTTTACATTTAATCTGTATGCTCCAGGGTTGGTAGTTCCTATTCCTACGTTTTTTACCAGTAATTTTATATAATTACTATCCTCTTGTATATTACTTGTATATTCCATTATTTTGTTAAAGCGATACACTCTGCATTCGATAATTGCCTGCTAAACACAAGTGCTTTTTTTATTTTTGAGTGTGCCCAACTGCTGTTTTGACCTCCTCTGTGAAAATATAACCATGCCGGAATTGCACCAGGTAGGTTAGTTGGGTTAGTTATAGGAAAGATAACACTTCCAACAGCATCTAAACGTTGAAGCGCCGTTCCATTGACATATCCAAAAATACCCGATGGACCCCAAGATATTAATATTTTATTAAAATTGGTAAGTGTATGTCCATGTGAGTTATATCGGTAACGTATACCTGCTTGACTGTCTCCGGCTATATTTACATCAAGTCTCAATTGACCACCTGGTTGAAATTGAATTGAAACAAATACATCCGGAGCGCCACGTAAACTAAAAACTCTAGAATCGATGTCTTGCTGCGCAAAAGCAGCTGCTTCAATCATAAAAGTTCCGGTAGTTAGGATATCTAAAACCGGCTGTCCTCCAAATACATACGTTTGAATATTATCAACAGGTCTAGTAACAATGACGTTTGTTGTTGGGATATATGATGTTGGGTATAAATAATCTTCTAATTGAGCACCGTAGATATATCCGCCAAAACTTTGATTGCCGGCAAAAGGCAGAGTTCCACCTGGTGAAAACGCTATTGAAGGTGCAACGAGTACTCCAGTTGCATAGTAAGAAACACTACATCTATACCAACCATTACAATACGAAATTTTTGTGGATTGGACTGATCCAGTTGTGGTACCAACAGTTCCCGTACTTAAGTTAAAAACAGCAGAAAAAACCGCGCCGATTGGGTCAAGCATGGTTAAATAACCATATTCTCCTTTTTTTGCAAAAACACTAAATGTAAAAAATCCCGAAGTAGTACTGTTGTAGTTGTACATAAGATGAGAGGCATTATTAGCATCGGCAACTAATTTAAAAGCATTGGCCGTTCCATCCGGACTTATGTAAACTCCACCGCTTCCAGAATACACAGTTACATTCGATTTAACCCAAGCAACATTTTGGAATTGGTTGCTATAAGTAAATTGATTAGTTCTACTCGGCTCTACCAATAAACTTGGAGTACTTCCATCTGAATAGTCTAATTTTGCAAAGCTATCAGCAATTGTTTCAATTCGACCAATTGCATTTACCCGTGTAGATGCTGAATATCTTAATACAGTCATATTTCTAAAGTCTGGCTTATTTAAAGCAAGTTCACCGGATTTTATGGCTTGAGGTATTAAAACAAGATTTGCTTCATTTAATAGGTTTAGTTGTATTAATTTTGCATATTCATAACCGGCACTATTAGGAGAGACTATATATCCATTTCTAAAATAATACTCATTAATCATATTTGCATAAGATTCTCCTAACGATATATTTTGAACTGTAGGTTCAACTTTAATCAGACCAGTAGAATCAACAGCCAAACTTCCATTTGCATAATTTGATAGTGTCGTAGCTCCAGTTATTAAAACACTACCATTTACATTTAGAATTTGACCCGTGTTGACTACCGTACCAATTCCTATAAAAGATCCACTATCATAAATAATAGAATCACCTATGGTTGTTCCAGTACCTGTAAATTTAGTTACTCTATTAACTGTTCCGGATAATGAACCTCCTCCACCTGAACCGGCAGGTCCTTGATATCCTTGGAACCCCGTTCCTTGAAATCCTTGGTCTCCTTTGAAACCTTGGGCACCTTGGAATCCTTGTCGTCCTTGGGCTCCTTGGAATCCTTGGTCTCCTTTAACTCCTTGAGCACCTTGAGCACCTTGAAATCCTTGGTCTCCTTTGGCACCTTGAGCACCTTGGAATCCTTGGTCTCCTTTGGCTCCTTGAGCGCCTTGGAAGCCTTGGTCTCCTTTGGCACCTTGAGCACCTTGAAATCCTTGGTCTCCTTTGGCTCCTTGGAAGCCTTGGTCTCCTTTGGCTCCTTGGAAGCCTTGGTCTCCTTTAACTCCTTGTGCACCTTGGAAGCCTTGGTCTCCTTTAGCACCTTGAGCACCTTGGAATCCTTGTCGTCCTTGAAAACCTTGAAAACCTTGGGCACCTTGGAAGCCTT
>Ga0209443_1002537_pt1 | contig 10742 bp, 8 predicted proteins | sample LauGreBMM110DCMD_2_FD_187571 | JGI IMG/M metagenome (GOLD analysis project Ga0209443, IMG submission 187571) | Freshwater lake microbial communities from Lake Michigan, USA - Su13.BD.MM110.DCMD (SPAdes) (version 2) | ecosystem: Environmental > Aquatic > Freshwater > Lake | place: Lake Michigan... | reverse complement strand
GCTACGCGGTTTATTTGTTTAACGCTCAGGCGGACCGCGACGCGGCGTGCGCGCTGCCCGGTTTCAGGCCCGTTGAGCCTTACGTGAGCGGGTGACCGAGGCGGCTTGGTCGGGGCGCAAAAAAGCCCGATGGGGACATCGGGCTCCACCGGCGGAAGGCTCGGGGACGACGAAAACTCAGTTGTCGGCGCCCGTGGCGCGACCGCCGTGTTTGATGGGAGTGGCGAACTTGTATTCGATGTCCCACGGGAAATGGATCCACTTGTTTTGCTTAAATTCCTTCACGCAGGTGTCGACGATGGGGCGGCCGGCAGGCTTGGCGTAGAGGGTGGCGAAGTAGGCTTTGGGCAGCAGTTGGCGGACGACTTTGGCGGTTTTGCCGGTATCGACGAGGTCGTCGATGAGCAAGTAGCCATCGCCGTCGCCGGGGACGCCTTTGAGGATGTTGATGCTGCCCTGGACCTGAGCGGCCGTGTTGCCCTCGCCGGCCTCGTAGCTGGTGACGCAGATGGTGTCGATGAGGCGAATCTCGAGCTCGCGGGCCACGAGAGCGGCGGGAACGAGGCCGCCGCGGGTGATCGCGATGATGCCTTTCCATGAGCCGATGCGGTGGAGCATTTCGGAGAGATAGCGGGCGTCGCGGTGAAGCTCGACCCAAGAGATGATGATATCGTCGGCGTAGGGATTGCGGGACATGGTGGGGCTGTAGTTGAGCGGGAGGGAAAGAAGAAAGCCGGGCAGTGCCGGCGGTTGGCGGCAAGCGGAATTCGGCGCAGACTCGGCCGCTAGAACCAGAGGCTGCGAAATTGCCAATAGGCTTGGAGCAAGGCGACGGCGAGCACACCCCGGAACCACCAACGGGTGCGGGCCGGCAAGACGCGGTCAAGCAACCAAGCGCTGGTAAAGCCCGCGGCCCAAAGACCCGGCACCACGAGACGCGAGAGCCAGTAGCCCCACGTGTAGGCGCTGCGCAGATAGGGCAGAATCAGCATGATCGGCAGGAACCATACCGCGCCATGCAGAGCGAAGACGGCGAGACCGGTGGTGGGTGCGAGCGAAGGCCGGATGAGGGCCGCGAGCAAGAGCGCGGCGAGCGAAAATGCCGAGACCACCGCGAGGACGCTCCAGATCATCCCGCCACGCACGGAGAGGATCGCGTAGGAGCGTTGCGGCTCGGGGCGCGGGGTCGCCGCAGGATAGCCGCCTTTCGGTGCGTAGTTCAGCACATCGGTGAACACGCCGAGATGCAGCAGCGCCGGGTAGCTGTGGACGCCGGGCTGAACGAGTACGAGTTGGTTTTCGGGGTTTTGGTCCCAATAAATCGGCGCATTGAGCACGGCGCGGTCGGCGGGACGGAACCAAAGCAGACTGCGCCAACTCATCTCACCGTTGCCATCCCACCAGAACGCGTGGCGCTCTTCGGCTTGGGCGAGTTCGCGTTGGTTGCGTTGATGGAGGGCGCCGCCGACCAGCAACGGCACGACCACCGCCAGCAAGGTCGTAAGACCGGCTTGGGCGGTGCGGATGCGGCCCCAGCGCCAGACGAGGACGATCGCAACCAGTGCGGCGACCGGGAGCATCAGGAAGCTGACCTTGAGAAAATTTCCGACCGACAAACTGAGTCCGGCGTAGGCGGCGTAGCGCAGGGCGGTTCCGCGCTCGGTGGTGGACAAGCTCCGGGTCAACGCCCACGCGGCGACGGTAAATGGGAGCATGACGGCGATGTCGCCCGCATAGACCACGCCGGCGATCAAGTGCGCCGGCAGTAGGGCGATGATGGCCATCGCGGCGACCCGGAGCTCGGGCGCGCGGACGGTGGTGAGCAGCGCCCGGTGGAACAAAAGCAGCGCGAGGGCGCCGAGCACGATCCAGATCTGCGAGTGGAGTTCGTAGGTGTATTTGTCGTTGGTGTAAGTCTTGCAGATGCTGGCCAGCCAGTAGATGCCGGGCCGGTTGGTCCCATCCATCGAGAACCATTTGGCCCCGTTGCTGGCGCGGATCTCTTCCATGATGGCCGTGTGAGTGCCGAAGTCCTGGCCGACGTAGCCCTCGCGCCGCACGAAGGCGAATTGAACCACGAGGTAAACCGCGAGCAGTAGGCGCACGGCCCAGATCTCTCAGCGCGGTGCGACGGGGAACGGCGCCGGGGCTGGGACGGAGAGTGGAGCGGGGGAGGAAGAGTCGGTCACGGCTGGGAGTTGACAGCCGAGCACGGTTCGCGGCGATGGCGCAAGCCGGCCTTGAACGAGCATAGGGATTTACCGGCAAATGACTTGAGCCGGATCGTTTTGGCGAAAAGGTGGTCGGCGATGAGCACGGTTTTACCGATTTGGGCGGCGGTATTTGTGGTTTGTCTCAGTGCATGGAGTATCGGGACGCGGCTCGTGACGTCCAAGCAGCCGTTGGTGGCAATGCTCGCGGGCTGGGCGCTTTTTCTGGTGCTGTGCAGCGTGCCTTGGATCGTGGGACTGTCGGCGAATGCGGTGCGGCCCTTGTTTTGGATCTTCTATGCGGCGGGGCTCTGGTCGGTGGTGCGGGGTCGGCAGTGGACCGAGGCGGCGACGATGCTCGTGGTGACGGGCACGGTCGCGATGGTGCTGTTGCACCGCTGCTATGCCTACGAAGGGGCCTACGTGTTCGGCGCCCACGGGACCGACCTTTGGGGTTATGTGCAGGTGGCGGACTGGCTCACCACGCATTCCACGCGGGAGTTGCCGGATCTTGTGACGAGCCCGATGCGGTATAACTGGACATGGTATGTGCTGGCGACGCGGGATCGGCCGCTGGTGCTTGAGGCGATTGCCTGTTTCGGTGCCAGCGCGGGAATCGACGCGGTGAAGGCCTACCTGGCGTTACCGGTGGCGCTGATGGCAACGCTGGCGATTGGATTCGGGCGGATGCCGGGGGCGTTCGGATTTGGAAATTGGCTGCCAGCCGTGGCGGTGGCGGCGGTCATGGTGTTTAATCCGTTGCCGGTGTTGAACTGGATCGCGGGCTTCGCGGCGGGGTGCATCGTTGGACTGTTGTTGGGCCTGACCTTTGGGGCGGTGATGACGGCCGAACCGGGGCCGGCGCGGACCGAGGCGCTGGCGCTGACTGTGCTGATGCTGGTTTTGTGCGGGGGGCTTTACAGTCCGCAGTTCATGCTCGTCGGGTTCGGACTCGCGGGGGCGCTGACGGTGGTGGGAGGCGTATTTTTTGCGTGGCGCCATGGTTTCCGGGCGCTGGGCCGGGAACGGCCGGGCCGGCTGACGGCCGTGAGCTTGGCGCTGGCGGTGTGGTTGAGCGTCGCGGTTCGGCTGCTTTCGGGCGATGAATTCATCCGTTCGACGGGGTTGGTCTGGAACGACGAAGTGTTGGCCCAGCTGCTGGGAATTTTCGGCGGCCCCTCGCCGTATGCGTGGATGTTTTACCAGGCGATGGTGCCATGGGATCAGAATCCGTGGAAGAATCCGGTGGGGTTGGCGGCGCTTGCCGTGATGGTGATTTTGTTCGTGAGCGCGGCGTGGCACGACTGGAAGAGCGAACGCGACCTGCGGCTGCCGTTGATGGTCGCGGTGTGTTTTTTGGCGCTGGTGAGAGTCGGGGGGGACGAGCGCGCGACGATGTCGAAGGCGATGCCGATCTTCGGGCTGGCGTTCGTGTTTCTGCTTGCGGCGGTTTCGGCGCGGTTGCGCCCACGTTGGTTGGGTCTGGTCGCGGCATTGCTCTGCGCGATGCCGGCGGTGCGCTCCTACGATGAACTGCGGGAGCTGATCCGGGACCCCTATATCTCGGTCACGGACGAAAACATCGCGCTCGAACTGGGTGACGGGCAGAACTGGCGGCTCATGGGGTTTCTATATTATCGAGAGGATAGTCACGGTTTCGACTGGAAGGCCTACCCTAAATTTTTCTTTTCAATGACCTGTTTTCTGCCCGCCGCAGACCAAGTGCGCTTGGCCAAAAAACACGGCTTGCCGCCACCGTGAACGGCTGCGGGGGCGTCGCGTGCCGGCCTTTGACGGCGACGAGGGCGCCGCCGCTCCAACTCGGTTGGGTTAGGCGCTGCGCGCCGGCCGAGATCCTCCTTTGAGGTGATTTTGTTGTAGGCGGAGAATTGGGTCGAAGGGGGCAGATGGGGTCCATGAGGCCGGAGGGGCGTGGGGCCGTGAGAAAATCCTTTCGACGAAGACAATTGTGGCGGAGCTGGCGTGGCTTCCGGGCTGGGCGTCGGAGCACGATGGGCTGGCGAAGACTTTTGAGTTCGCGGATTTCCGCGCGGCGCTGGCGTTTATGGTGCGCGCGGGATTCGAGGCCGAGGAACTGAACCATCATCCGGAGTGGATGAATGTCTATAAAACGGTCGCGGTGCGGCTGAGCACGCACGACGCGGGTGGCAAGGTGACCGCGCTGGATGTGGAGCTGGCGCGGCGGTTGGAGAAGGTGGCGGGGTTGTGATAGGAGCGGGCGGCTGAAAGGCTGCGCTCGTGCAGGTCGATGGGTTCGGTTCGTTCGCCGGAACCGGTGTGCTGCTCCCGAGGGCATTACGGGTAGTGATCACGACGGCCATTTAGCTCCTTGGCTCATTCCTGCCATCCCATGTCACTTTCTTTCGGTCCCTCCAAACTCATGCGCGTTTAGCTGCAAGCTTTGCGATTGCTAAACAAGCGACTTGCTTCATCCGAAATAATCGAGTGCAGCAGCCCCGACTCACCCTAAAAATCTTGGCCAAGCGACTCGGTGTTTCGCACACCACCGTATCGCTTGCGTTGCGGGAGCATGCTTCGATTCCAAAAGAGACCCGGTTGAGGGTAAAGGCTATGGCTCGAAAGCTCGGTTATCGGCCGGATCCGATGTTGAGCGCCTTGGCGGCATATCGGAATGGACTGAGGCCCCAAGCGTTTCAAGGTATGCTGGGCTGGCTGACCAATTACCCGACCGAGAAGGGCTGGGCCATCGGGCAACAGGTGGGCTATCACGCCGGAGCTCGGCAAAGGGCTCAAGAGCTGGGCTACGAACTCGCCCATTTTTGGCTGAATGAACCGGGGTTATCCCGCTCGCGACTGAGACAGATCATGGCGGCCAGGAATATCCAAGGTCTGGTTGTGGCGCCACAGCCCCAGCCGCGCACCCGGATTGAGTTCGATTGGTCCGGCCTCGCGGCGGTAAGCTTGGGCTATTCCCTGGCCGAACCGAAGCTTCATCTCGTGATGAACCACCAGTTCCGCAACATGGTCGCGCTCATTCAGGAATTGTTGGGCAGGAAATGCGAGCGCATCGGCCTAGTCATGCCCGCATCGCGCGATGATCGCGTGGAGCACAATTATCTCGCGGGCTATCTGGTGGGGATGCACTCCGCACCCGGACCAGGCGCGTTGCCCCCTCATTTTCCGGAGCAACTCGTGTTCGATGAATTCGTGAAGTGGTATGTTGCCCAGCGCCCCGAAGTCATCGTTTCCGAAACGGGCTCTGCCGCGCTGATCGAAAGCTGGTTGAAGGCCGCGCGGCCCCCGGGAATGGCGTCTGCGGGATTGGCACTGACAAACATCCCTTACCGCCAGACGCGTTATTCCGGCATCGACGAGCACCCGGAGTTGGTCGGAGCTGCCGCCGTCGATGTTGTCGTCGGCATGATTCATCGCAACGAATTCGGCGTGCCCGAAAATGCCCGCCACATTCTCATCCAAGGCAAATGGCACGAGGGCCGTAGCCTTGGCCGAACGCGCCAGGCTAAGTCGGATTCACCCGACCCTCAAAAAGCGTAAGCGCGGTTTCACTTTACTGTGAAAGCTACGGGCGAATTGCCGCGGGGCGCGCGCCGTGAATCGTCGTGTCGATGTTAACCCCCGACCTCTACCGAGGCGTCATTGCCTACCCGCCGACGCCGTTCACCGATAATTTTGCATTAGACGAAGAGGCCCTGCGCTCCAACCTGCGCAAGCTGATCCGTTGCGGCGTTGACGGCATCGCTCTCGCCGGAACGTCGGGTGAATTCTACACCCTGTCGCTGCAAGAGATCCGACGCATCGCAGTGATCCTGCGCGAGGAAACCAAGGGCACGAAAGTTTACTCGATCATGGGTGCAGTCGGCCTTTCGACCGATGACGCGATAACTCGCGGCCGCATTTCCATGGAAGAGGGAATCGATGCGATCCTTGTTATCCAGCCTTACTACACGCCCCTCACCCCGGAAGAATTACTCCGATTCTGGGAGCAGCTTTGCCGGGCCTGCCCGACGATCGGCGTGATCATTTACCACTATGATTGGGTGCGTCAGCCCTACACCGTGGATATCTACCAGCAACTCACCCACCTGCCCAACTTTATTGGAAGTAAGGAGGCACACTGGGATTTCAACGTCTGGCGCACGATGCATCAAAAAGGGCCGCTGGCTCATATGAGTTCTACCGACATCGGTTGGTTGGTTGAATTGCACCGTCAACGCGCGGTAGGTGTGGGCAGCCTGCAGCTATGCTGGATGCCGCACAAGGTGCTGGAAATTTTGGACCTGTGCACACTTGGCAAATACGATGAAGCGGAGCGCGCTCAATCAGATTTCACCGAATTCACCGCCCGGATGAAGATGGGGCAGGGGCGCCCGCACATTTTCCCTTCGGAGCTTGAGGGGCTAGAACGCTACAGCCACCAAGCGCGCCATAAGGCCGTGATCGAGGCTTTCGGGTTTCTGCGGGTCGGCCCTCCGAGGCGTCCGGCGATTCCTGTTCCGACGGAGCTGCAAAAACGCATCCGCGGATTCATCGAACGGCGATACCCCGAACTCCTGCTGCCGCCGGATTTCAGCTCAGTTTCCCGCCCCGCTGGCACGCTATGGCGGCTGCCCGACTAGGTTTATCACTCTCTGCTTTCCTAACCTCAAAAACCCAATGAATATCCCATCTGCCTATCGTTTGCCGCTAGTGCTCTCTTTGCTCGCGTGTTCCGTATCGGCTTCCTTGTTTGGTCAGGCTCCCGCACCTGGCACGACCGAGGAAACCGTCGTCTTGTCGCCGTTCAGCGTCCTCGCCGCACCTGACGACGGCTACCGTATGGACTCGGCGACCGTGGCGTCACGTTCGAACAAACGACTCATCGATATTCCGCAAACGGTGAATGTGCTCACGAGCGAGTTCCTAAAAGATACGTTCTCCTTCAATCAGGACGATGCCATCAAATACGTTTCCAACGCGTCCGTGCGCAATGCGAGCGTCGCGGGCATCGACCCCGGGATGTATATCCTGCGCGGTTTTGAGAACCGAAACGCCTACGTTGAGGGCGTGCTGGGGCCGGCTTATCGACGGGACTTGGTCGGCTACGACCGCATGGAAGTCATCAAGGGCGTGCCCTCCGCCGTTCTTGGGCGCGCCGACGCGTCGGGGGCCATGAATTTCGTCCTCAAGAAACCGTTGCTCAACAAGACGTTCAGCGAGTTGCGCGGTATCGTCGGAAACGACAGTTTCTATCGTTTCGAGGCGGACCACAACCTGCCGCTTTCCAACGACGTGGCCGCGCGCTTCGTCGTGGCGGCCGAAGACTCGAACGTGTTTGTGCGCGAGCCAAACGACCAGCGTTTCTACCGGTTCTTTCCCTCGTTACGTTTCAAGCCATCCGATAAGACCGAACTGAACGTCAACGCAGAAGTGCTGAGCACAAAGAGCATTATCGCAGCCTACGGCCAGGGCTTTACCATCATGCCCGCCAAGTTTCGCCGGCTTTTCCCCGCGACCATCGGTAGAGATACCGATCCGATCACCGCGTTGAATCTGCCGTGGGATTTTTATCTCTCGCCATCCGAACTTCAGGAGGACGTTGCCAACGTTATGGCCACGTTCACGCATCGGTTTAGCGACCACGTGGACTTCCGCCAAATCGTCAGCTACATCTCGGTCACTCAGGAGCAGGAGTTTTACAACTCCGGCGGTAATCTGCCAGACACCAACCCGTTCGACCCGACCAATGCCAACGGCTTATACAAGGCGCTGCTCTACGATTTGAACAAGATCGCCGAGTGGCGCTGGAACGCGGTCGGCGACGTCTTGGTGCGTTATGGGTGGAACAAGGCTCCGCTGGACCTCAAGTTCAGCACGATGGCTGGATATGCCCTCACGGCGCATCAGCAGGAGAATATCGGCCGCCGCTACCCGATTATCGGCGCAGCGCGCTTCATCAATCTACGGAACCCGCAGTTCCTGCCCGTCGGGGCCAACGCCCCCATCGACCGGGTGAACGTCGGGCAACTGTCCAACACGCTGACGCAATCGGAGACCTTCAGCTATTACATTCAGCAGGAGGTGAGCGTGTGGAAGGAGCGAATCTCGTTGGTTTACGGATGGCGCGATACGCGCGCCCAAGGTTCGCTCACCAACTATCTCAATACGACCATTCCGAAAACCGAGACTGACAGTCATCCGCCAGCCTCCACGCGTTTTGGCGGCACGTTCAAGGTGCTTGAAAACCTCTCGCTCTTCGCTTCGCGCAGCGAACAGATCGATCCGGCGTCAACGACTCTCGTTTGGGGCCGCTTGAACGCCGGCGACCCGCGCTCGCTCGAAGTGATCGTCGGCGACCCATCCACCAAATCCACGGAGTTCGGTCTGAAAGGGACTCTTTTCTCCAACCGCCTCTATTTTTCCTTGGCCTACTTCGAACTCGTTCGCACCGGCACGGTGGACAATGAATCCATCAACGTAGCGTCCCCGGTTGGCAGCGGCCAGACTGTGCTCGCGACGCGCCGCTTCCTTACGGACGGCGATACCTCGAGGGGCTGGGAGGTTGAGCTAATCGGCCAGGTCACGAAAAACCTGTCGGTGCTCGCCTCGGGTTCCATCAACGATACCGCGCAGCCTAATGTAACCACGGTGGTCGCCGGCGATACTCGCCCGATTCGTTTCGTCCCGGATTGGAGCACAAATCTGTTCGCCAAATACTCCTTCCATCCTGGCAGAAAAGATGGCTTCTCCGTGCGAGCTGGCACCAACATCATCGGGCCGGTTCCAAGCTCGGAAGTCAGTAACTTTGGGCGGCAACCCCTGGACAAGGTCCAAAAGCGGATCGACGTGGGTGCATCGTATGCCTGGTCAAACGGTCGCTACAAAGCCGATTTGCAGGTTAGCAATCTGCTCGACGAAACCTTCTTCATTGTCCGCGTGAACAATCCCCGCGAGTTTCGGCTGTCCCTCGGCGCCAAGTTCTAAACGATCAGCGCGACCTCCTGGTAAAATCGTCAGCTACTATGCCCCACCGACTGCTCCGCATTGGATACCTGGCCTTGCTGGGCAGTCTCGCCGGCCTTCTTCGCGCCGAGGCGCCTCTCTGGTCGGTCAAGCCGTTGGCACAAGAGGGAGTGGTGGTCGCGCGCTCGCCCAACCCTGAATCCATCTTTCTCGGAACCCCGAGCATTCTGGTTCTTTCGGGAAACAGGCTGGTGGCGTCATTCGACCATTTCGGAGCCGGTGTAGGCCAATTGCCGGGGTCGATTGGACGCCGGCCGCATTTTCCGCCGGATTACAACAGACTGCAAACTGCGGTTGCTACGTCGGACGACGGCGGCAAAAGCTGGACAAGGCGGGCGGCCCTGCCGTTCACCCACGCCCGCCTTTTCGCGGATTCCGGTCGCGTTTATCTCCTGGGCAACTGCGGCCGCATCATGATCGCACGGTCGGCCGATCGCGGGGAAACTTGGAGTGAACTCTCGGCGCTCACAGAAAACGATCAATGGGCCATGGGTGCGTCCAATGTGCTGGTCGCCAATGGACACCTCTATGCACCGATGATGCTTCGCACCGATCTCGGCTATCGCGGCTATTTTGTGAGCACGCTGGCACCGGTCATGTTTCGAGCGCCCGAAGGCGCGAACCTGATGGACGCCTCGGTCTGGGTGCAATCCCAGCGGCAAATGGCTTTTCGGGATTTGGTGGATGAGACCAAGCTGGACTATTTTGGCATCCCGTTTTTTCCGGTCCCGGATCGTAACGCGGCCCAGCCCTTGGCCGACAATCCGCGCATCGTCGCCAATCGCATCGGCTGGCATGAACCTTATGTCGTCCAGATCACCGATCCGAATCACCAGTTTTTCGACCCCAAACGACGCACTTTGCACATCCTGGCCCGCGGTGATGTTCACCGCTCGAACTTCGGGATGCTGTCAAAAGTGGTGGAAAATGGAGAGGGCGAGATGCGCTTCGATCTGGAACGCACGCCGGCTGGAACGGCAATGGTCTTTGTCCCCCTGCCGGGCGGGAACATTAAATTTCATGTGCTCCAAGATCCTCGAACCGGTCTTTATTGGCTGTTGAGCAACCAAGTGACCGACAGTATGCGCCGCCCGGGCACCATGCCCGAATCCCGCTTTGGACTTCCGCTCGATCAACGTGATCGCCTCGTTTTGCACTACTCCAAGAATCTCATGGATTGGGTCTTTGCCGGTTTGGTCGCCAAGGGCGCGACGCCACGCGAGAGCTACCACTATTGCGGCATGGATATCGACGGCGAGGATCTGGTCATCTTGAGCCGCACGGGTGATGCCAATGTGCGGCAACCGAAAGCGCCCCATCGCGATGCCCATGACACCAATCTCATCACCTTCCACCGCGTCCGGAATTTTCGTGCGCTCGTGTATTGAGTCTCCCTTGGGCCATAAAGATGGCGCGAACCTGCCATGACGTTGCATCCCCTCGATGTCGCGGTCGTCCTCGCCTATCTGGGAGTGACGTTGGCTATCGGACTGTATTTTTCGCGCCGTAATCACACCACCGAACGGTATT
>Ga0209443_1002533_pt1 | contig 10749 bp, 19 predicted proteins | sample LauGreBMM110DCMD_2_FD_187571 | JGI IMG/M metagenome (GOLD analysis project Ga0209443, IMG submission 187571) | Freshwater lake microbial communities from Lake Michigan, USA - Su13.BD.MM110.DCMD (SPAdes) (version 2) | ecosystem: Environmental > Aquatic > Freshwater > Lake | place: Lake Michigan... | reverse complement strand
TGACGTAGCGATGTCCAAGTGTGTTGTTGCACTTAAAACATATTCCACGTAAGTTTGCTAACTCATGTCCACCGCCTGCGTCTAATGGGATTATGTGGTCAACTTGTGTGCTGGGTTGCCGGTTGCATACGGTGCAGGTCGGTTGCTCTCGAAGTACCACCCCCCTGTTTCGCTGGTATTCGTAGTCGTCGCGTGGTCTGCTCATAACCGTACACGACCGATGTTGTGTAGTGCGTTGACATTGTTTTGACCGTATGCGAATAAACATGACGACATGAAGATTGATCCATTGCCGCCTTTTGGGTCTACAAATTTTAAGTTTTGCGGAAGTATTAGCATTGCATTTTGATCAGCCCATATCGTGTCAAACCATTTGCTTTTAGACATTGGCAGTAATGCAATGCCGTTTGCGTGTTGCATGAATTTGTTTACCCAGTCAATAGGTTTGCTAAATGGCGGGTTCATGAAGACATTGCCGTACCAGTCTGATGTTAAACCATTTGTTTGTTGATCGTAATAATTTGTTGCTGGTATCCAATGGCAGCCGTTAGGCGGTGCTGCAACATCAAGATCAAATGTAATGTTTAGTTTGTCAAATATCCATTTCGGCGTGTAGTAATCGTCGCTGGTCAATTCTGTTTGTTGTGTGTCAAAGAGTGTGTGTTGGTTCATATTTTTCCGCTACGCGGCTAGCGCGCCGCTCACGCGGCTTGCTGACGGTTTGTTGTGAGTGATGCAGGTTGGCAGGTTAGGCCGCTCGGTTTGTTTTGTTGTGTTCATAATGTTTGTTGTGTGTAAAGCCTAATGCGATTAAGCCCCCCGTCTCTTGCCTTCACCGAGACACCCGATTGCATTAACAATTTTGCCTGACCGATGCTCGCACATAGATCATCTACCCGCGTTACCGCGTGTCACCCATGCGCCATGCAACCGGCTTAGGTCTATGCCCGTAATTAGTTATCTATAAACTTTGCTTGTAAATGCGTTCAGCATAATTCTTTGCCGCCCAACGCAAATTCCTTTCAACATCATCTTTGCCTACAAAGTCAGCCAACGCAGACACCATGACAAACGCCTGCAATATCTGATCTAATTGCTCAATGTCGGTCATGTTGACTCGCTCATTTTTAACGCGTCAATAACTTTGCTTACCTCAGTTTTCGTTAATTCTTTGCTAGACATGATCGGCCTGCCAACAACATTTGTGCAAAACTCTTTTAACTGGTCATTGCTTAAACCCTGCTTGCTAGCCAAAACACGTATCAGGCCTAATTGTTTTGGGTTTGCGTACGGTGACGCGCCGTCACTCTCAAACGGTTGCTCTAGGTCGTTTATCTGTACGACTGGCGCTAGACGGCTCGTAGGTTGCCTTGACTGCGCAGCCTCTATTTCGTCGCGGCTTGCAATGCTTTTGTTAATACCAAATCCCATGTACCCTAGCGCTCGACCTAACGCTGACGTGTAGCCAACTTCGTTTTCGCTCATTTTTGTATACGGTGTGCGGCCGGGATATATTTCGCACGCTGACGCAATGGCTGGTATTGGATCGGTTTCGTCTCGCCATACGGTTACGGTGCAACGGATAAAGCATGACTTGTCGGGCATTTCTATTACTTCGCGCGCTGTTTCTTGTATGCGTAGATCAGGATATTTTTTTAACGCTAAGTTAAGTCGAGTAGGCACGTCAACATAATTGTCAAGGTTAAAACTCATGATGTTGTTTTTGTAAATTGGTCAAACATTGTTTTTATTTCCGATTGTTTATAAAACCAACGCCACGCTTCTTCAATGCTTTTTTCGCCAATGTTAACGGTTAGGTCTAATTGTTTTGGGTGAAAAAGTATAAACACAAGTACATCTGCTCGATTTCGGCAACCGATTTGTTGTAACACGTTTGCTAATCGCGTTGAAAATTCTTGTTCAAACCATTTGCGTTGTGCTTTAGTAGATGATGCAATTTCGTTGCCAAAAATGTCGTTGTAGGTCATACTGATTGCCAAACTGTTAGGCGTTGCGCGTGATCGTGTACGCCGCCACGCTCAGCATAAGTAATTGTGCCAGAGTTTTTTATTACGCCTTGACGCTGGGCAACCAGTAGTCGAGCGGTCATGCCTTTAGTAACCGGAAAGGTTGCGCCGAGTTCGTACCAAACTTGGTCGGCTGTAAATTCGGGCATCATGCGCGCCATTTTGCGTATCGCCACGTCTACTTGGTTTTGTTGTGACAATGACCATTTAGCGGTCGCGCTCGCTTGGCTTGCTGCCATTGCGACGCGCATACGTGACTTGTCGTGTTTAGTTAGCACGGTGCACTTGGTTTTCTAGTCGTCGTATTTCGGTTTCGTTTTCTCGTAGCCGTTCGCGTAGATCGTTAACGATGCTGCAAAGATATTTTATTTCTATGCGTGTTTGGTTGAGTGTGTCAATCATGTCGCTGTCGTCAAGTGCGTTGCAGTCGTCTATCAGATATTGCAATTCGCGTAACGCGCTTTTAGACGTGAGTTCGTGCATCTCATATTGCGGTACTTTGTGTTGTGTTATTTCGTCTATGACGTGCATTAGCGCTTTTAGTTGCGCCATGTCATTTCCAAATGCGTCAATGTTCTCGGTCATTGTTTGTCCTTTTAGTTGTGTCGTCGTTTAGTAAAGTACCATATCGTGACGGTGTACGCGGTAAGTACGCACGCAACCATAAAATGTTTTAGAGTGACCATGCGCGCCACCCGTTTGAGTATCGGTAAATTGCCAGCGCCGCGCGCAGGTTTGTTTCACGGTCATACAGATCGTTGCAACTGGTCAATAGCCCGTATGCCTGCAAGTAGCCGTTAGGCCAGTACCTCGACGGCTGACACCAAAACCCGTTTATTTGCATGATGCCATGACTACCGCCATTTGGGTCTTTAGGGTTAAACGCGTCCGGCTGACATCGTGACTCGCGCTGGGCAATTGCGACCAGCATGCCCAATTGGTCGGCAGGCCAGCCGATTGCCTTAGCGGTGTCAAATACCTGCTCACATAGGGTTTTAGGCGCACTAGGTTGCGTTGTAAGCGTTGTAGACGGGATCTGTGGTACTGGGACTGCGTCTACGGTGTATTCGTAGCGGATCGCCTTTTCGCTGGCTGTCGGTGTTGGCGGTTGCCTAAACACAAACAACGACATAACGCTAATAATTAGTGTTACGACGGTTTTGCTAATAAGTGTCATATTGACCTACTTTCTCGGTAGGTAAATAAGCCTAGACAACTTGTGGCGCACCTGTGGGGGATACCCCAAATACTGTTACCCAGCCTGCTTTAGCCAAGATCGGATCGTTAGCAACAGTCGGGTTTATCTCGACGTGATACCAGTCGCCTTGCTCTACTGACGGTAGCGGTTGCCATGTTGCCCGGTCACATTTCCAACTTCTTTGGGTCGCATAGTCAATACAAAGTTGCAAACCTAACGTGTCTGCGTTTTCTAAACACTTAACAATGAACGCCAACGATATTTTGCGTCCGTCTTTGCGGCCGACATTTTTTTGTGCTTGCCAACGGTACGAAAGATCTACCGCCAGCCCTCGACTATGGTTAGACACAACGCCGGGTCGTCCGCGTACGTCCCTCAAAACAAATGTGCCGTTATTCCAAAGCGATCCGTTGCTATGTTTCACGGCTTGTTTAACCCACTCGTTCATGCCTGCCAACGGCGACGCAACTATTGGCGCTGACGTAACAACGTATTTCATTTATCAGGTTTATCTATAAACAAGCACGCCAATTCGGGGTCGCCAATTTTTGTGGATATCCAAGCGAATATGGTGCTTAAAATCGGTACGAGTAACGCAATTAGCATTGGGTCAAAGTTGCCTTTGACCATGCCGTAGACGCATAAGCCGAGTGCTGCGCCTTTGGTTGACTGGTCGCCTATCTGCCTGCGTGCCTTCGACATATTTACTTATGCGTTTGTGTAGGTAACGCTTACTTCGCCGCCGTTAGCCATGAGATTGTATGGTTGCATTTCAACCCAGCCTTCGTTGCAACCTGAGAAACCTTCGCCGTTCATTTCACCGCTCATACAAATTATGTTGCTGGTAGTCCAGCCGTCGTCTGCGCCGCTGCCACCGGCTGACCATGCGACTGAGCCTTGCAAGATGCAAATGCCGTCTTGATACCAGCGCATTGCGTTAGTAATGTTTGTGTCGCCTGGTCCAAAGCCCAAACTAGTTGACGCACCTGCTACGGCTTCGGCGGTTGCCCCGTTAGATGATTGCACTCGCAGATCATATTTCGTTTGGTTATGTATGTTAAATGTAACTGGTCCCATGTTGTTTTTCCTTAACCTAGTAGTGCTTGTGTTTCGTCAGCCGAAAGACCTAACGCAGCAAGTTTATTTAATGCGAATTGCCGTGCAACCTGTTTTGCAATGCGCGCTTCCAATGACGTTTGTGCTTCCGCTATCGTTGTTTTATAGTTTGCTATTTCGTCGGCGGTCATATTGCGGACCGTGTCGCCTATTTGCATTTGTTGTGTCATGAGTCCGCCAATCCATAAACTCGATATGTTCCTGTAACGGTCGTACTAAAATTAAACTGTAAACCTGTATATGCGCCAACAACTTTATAGAAACCACCAAAAGCGCCACCTAAATCGTTGGCGTTATTGTTAAAGGTAGTACCTGAAAATGTTGTATTTCTGACATTGTTATTCGGATTAAAAACGGTCATAGCAATATTGTTACAATCAGAGGCCGCAGTTCCAAAATTAAAGGCCGTGAGACCGTTACTGCCGACATTAACCGTCGTGCCTGTGTATGCGGTTCCGATTAAACCACCAAAATAATCGGCGGTGCTTTTTGCGCCTGCGTTATCTCTAACTTGCATAGTCCAATTTGACGCTCCCGAAACGGTGTCAAGTTCCATAAACACTTGATAATTTAGGTAGGTCGCACTAAACAAACTATTAGCAAACGCAACCGTAGTTTGAGCAGTAAAACTAACTGCCGTCAAAAACACTAAACCGCTAGCCGCCGCTGGCCCTACAGTTGCCCACGCTGCGCCGTCATAATACTGCACAATGTTTGACGCGCTCAAATAGCACAATTGACCTTCAGCAAGCACCTTCTCACTAGCGCCACCAAACGCCGCATCACGCGTAACCGTAGTAGCAAAAACTGGTACACCCGTACCAGCACTAATATTCATATTTGCTGCAGTTAATACTTCGCTTGCCGCATATAGCGGAACTGATGTCTGTTCATTTGGCATAGTGTCTGTCCTTTAAGTTAGTGCATTATTTGTCGTAAGTGTGCCATACGTAATGTCGTTTAATACAAAGTCATTTAGCACCGTTGTTTGGCTTGTATAGATCGTGACCCGATGCCCGGTACTAACGTTAATGTCGTGGTCTACGCCCTCGACTGCTAGATCCTGCGTGATCGCTAACGGTGTACCAGTCGTAAACGTTTTTGTGAGTTGCACAACTTCGCCAATATCTATTGGCGCTAACAAGTTTTTTTGCGGTGTCGTAAGACTTGCAAACGTCGTACTAATAGACGTAAACCGTGGCGTAGGTGTACCGTCCAACAAATAGTTGGCCAACGTCAACGCCTGCGCGTTACTCGATAGCAGGCTGTCTGTGATTGCTAAAGCCTGCGTAAAATACTCTGCAATAGATGCCGCGTCGGACGCTGTTTGTGCAGTTCCGCCAACCTCAATTTGCACGGTCGCTTGGTTAATAATCGCCTGCTGGTCAAACTCAACGCCAAGTACGTCGTATTTTGTTTGTGTTCCGGTGTCGTTATAGGTAACGGTCGGTGCATCGAGTGTTGTGCCGATCCTTGATTGCATCACAAGTACGCCTTCACGATCACAAAAAATGCGTCCCTGCTCGGCCTGGTTAATGCGGTTGGCGTACGTGTTGGCGTTCGTGCCTTCAGGGATAACAAAGTCGCCTAACGTCGCGGTCGGTGTAGCCGTAATGCTCGTTGTGCCTGTGTACGGAATTAACGCTAATACCGCCGACAAACGCGCTGCCGATGTTTGCACCGCTGGAGTAGTTTCAGGCAACACCGCCTGCGCCAACGTATAAATGTCGTCGGCTGCCGCCACGCCGTAACGTGTTAACCCACCCAACACATAATTTTGCTGATAACTAATAACTTTGCCAACAAACAAATACTCGCTTTCTCGACTAAGTCTGATCGGACGTAACGGCCCTAGACCCGGCTGGTCGGTTGACGTGTTGTAATAAATAGACGACGTGTTAAACGGATCTAACACACGGTCGGCAACTTCGGTGAACATGGATACAAACATTTGTCCAGCGCCGAACGCGTCCTCGGGTTGTTTGCGGCCGCGCGTAATTGTAATGTTGTCCACATATTCGGTGATGTCCTCAAAGTCTTCGCCGTCGCCGTCTAATACGTCAGGCCCGTTCAACAAACTTTCGTCAAGGGTAAACGCGTCGCTGTCAAAACCTTTGCCTAATTCGAGTAGGTAACTACCGCCTGTAACAAGTGTTGCAGCCATTATTCAGCAATCGCAGTTAATGGCCCGTAAACTTGTTTGTATTGCAATAACGAGTTGTAGACGGCCTGGCCGATCTGTGCGCCTGTTGCCAGCCCACCATTTACATTAACTGTGATCGTGTCGCCTCGCGCTGCAATTCGTTCGGCGTTACCAAATGTTGTCAGGCCGCCTTGTATCCTTACTAAATCACCGCCGCCACCAATGCCGCCACCGCCACCGCCACCGCCGCCACCGGCTCGACCACCACCGCCGCCACCGCCACCGCTAATAATGTCAGGCATGGACGGCATAGTTGGCAAACTTGGTGTGATATTGTCTGTGCCACCTTCGCGTGCTTCACCGCCACCCGATACTGCTGACGCTCCACCGATACGACCTAAAGAAATTTCACTTAGTGTGCCAATGTCAGTAAATGGGCTTATTAAATTTATGCCTTTAATAATTGTATTTATCCCTTGAATAAAAGAATTTGCCATAAACTCAAACGCAGTAATTACGCTATTAACAACTACGTTTACAATGTTTCTAAACGACTCAAATTTTGTGTACGCAATAACAATGCCAGTCACTAATAAACCAATTCCCGCTGCAATTAACCCAAACGGGTTTGCAGCCATAGCAAAATTTACAGCCACAATTGCAAGCGCAATTGAACTTATTGTGCCAGCAATAATTAAAAACGCTTTAGGGTTTTTTTGCGCCCAATCAGCAAATCTTTGCAAATAAGGCAACACCGCTTGTAGAGCAGGCAACAACGCAGCACCAATGCTTTCTTGTGTTTCACTTATACTATTTTTTAATATCTTAAATTGTCCTGCAGCCGTTTTTGCTGACGCAGCGGCCGATCCGCCAAAGTTGTCTGACAAAACAGACATGACAGTATCAAGTGTTGCGCCGTCTTTTATCATGTCTTTAAGTTCAGGTGATAACGCTTGTAGACCTTTCATGTTGCCGCCGTACGCTTTAGCGAGCGCGTCCGACACCTCAGCAAGTGACTTGCCTGATCCTGCCGACACGTCCTGCGCAATCGTTAACGCGTCCGTTGCTTTCTGCACGTCATGCGTACCTAATAACAACGCGCTAAACGCTGGACGCAACTCACTATCAGCCGTACCAGTTGCCCTCGACATAGCCGAGATCATGTCCTCAGTTGCAGCAATCGTCGCCTCAGTAGCGCCAACCGTGTTTTGCATAGCGTTAGCCAACAAAGCCTGTTGCTGTTCGTCCTCGGCTGCTGCTTTAGTTGCCAAACCCAAAGCACCGGCAACCGCTGTTAACGCAGCCGCCGCAGGGATTGCCGCTTTCTTAATTGCAAACTGCGCTTTCTCACCAACGGTTTCTAGTTGCTTAAATTCTTTAATTGCTTTGTCAATGCCTTTGCCGTCAAACTCGCTAATAATCGGAATAGATAAAGCCATAGTTACAACTCCCGCTGCACGGTACGCATAGTTTTAGCAATCATCTTTGTCATCTCGGCTTCAATGCCGCGACGCGCTTTATAGATCGCAGGCCCGAGCAGTCGAGTGCGACCATTACTAACAAAACCTAAAGCGTTGCCAAGTTTGTTTGCGTTCGCACGCCCAGCAGTCTCAAAGATTGCGGCCGCTGGATCTTTCTGTTCAATAAGAATTACGCCTACTGCGTTGCGTCGCGTGTCAAATCTCATGCGTACACCGTTAACCGCTTTAGCAGTTGTGAACGGAAACAGTTTGCGATCGTTTTGCGTCCACTTATATTTCATGCCGGACAACGGCATTTTGACATAGACGGCTTTGCCTGCGTTTATTGCTGGCTGTGCGATAGCGGTTGCGTCTGCCTTAAAATCTTTTTGCAGTTGCGGATCTATTTTGCGTAGCGAATTTATAGCGTTTTTTACGCCCACTACCTCTATCGTTGTAGATACTGCCACGTTACCTCTTTTGTTGCTTATTTAATATCGTAATCACCGTGACTAGGTCGCGCGCGTCAAATTCAATTGTCGTAGGCCAATACCCTGTTGCAACTAATAACTCGGCTAGTTGCCGTCGGTAACTGCCTACGCCGTATGGTTTGGGTCTGTCTCGTCTACTGCCTCAATGGTCATGTTTGGGTTTTGTTTAACCCAGTCGCGGTAAGTTGGCGGCAGTTTTTCGCCTGCGAGTTTTAGCAGATGATAAGCCCAGCAAACTAGATCGGTATAGCCGATGCCTTTGCCGTCGGATACTTTGCGATTTTCTGTTTTTTCCCACTCACAAATTACAAACAAGTTTGTTGTGAGTTCGCGTATTTCTGTACCGTCTTTTAGATCTACTTTTAATTGTAGTCTCATGCGTTGTCCTGTTCTCGGCCAGTTGTGGCGCGTTTAATTTATGGCGTAATGTCTGCGGTGTAAGTACCGCCAAGAAGTTCTATGTCATATACGGCCAATTCGCCAAGGTTGGAATTTATGACAGGTAACGCAGAAAGGAAAGTTGCACTTAACTCAAATCCGGGGTTAGTGGCTGACAATGCAGCGGTTGTCGGTGTCACACGAATAAAGCATGACGTGCCAACAAGTGCCGACAATACCGCGTAACTTTCCGACGCAGCGTACGACGCGTAAACTGTGAGTGATGCGGAATTACTTTGCAACCCGCCCGTGTTTGTTCGTGCGGTAGAACCAAACGACGTGTTTTCTAATGCCTCGACAAGAAAATTGACGGTGCAGGCTGAAACCTGATCGGTGATGTCTGTAACGGACACGCTGGACGATCCGATCTCAACTTTGCTGTTACTTAAATATGTGCTAGTGGCCATGCTCACTCCTTGATGTGTTACTTATAGTTTTACCATAGCGCACGCCTAACCGTGTGGATACGCTCACGCGGTTTGTGCCTGCAAGCCAACTGCCACGTCGTAGCACGGATATTCTTGGCCGCCTATGTCGAGTGTGCCGGGTCGCCCTGACATTGCAACAATTGTTGACCCCAGCACGGTTGCTGTTATTTGTAAGATCTCACGCAAAACTGGTAGACCCGCTGGGCCGCTGCCAACTACCTTAATTGGAAAATCCATGCGAACAATGTTGCCGTTACCTGCAATGGTCGTAAAACTTGGTGCGGTAATAAACACGCAGTTAGGGACAAGTTTTGTTGGGTCGTTTACAACTCGTAGCCCTGTCACCGCGGTTAGTGTCGCCGTAAGATCGTCCAGCGCCTCGTTAAATAGGTCGGTGTACGGTGCTGGCATTACGCAACCGCTGGTCGGTCAATACCTAACAACTGTTTAACAATCGGTGTTAATGATTGTTGCGGTGCTGATCCCATGTTGTCAAATGACGCAAACACGTTCTCTAGACTGCCTCGACTGCGCCACAACGCCGCGCAATACATCAGCGTTCCAAGTGTGACGTCACCGCTAGGCGACGTAGCCAACGCGTCAAAGTAGCCTGCTTCGGCGCGCCTGCGACTGCAAAATTGGTTGCCAGCGCTAACGGCCTGCGTTGCCAGCGTGTAATCGTCTGACGGGTTAGTGATAGACACGCCAAGATAAGTAACAAGGTTTGCAACCGTAACCCAAGTGCAGGTCGGTGTAAACGAAACTGTGCCAGTATAGATCGGCACAAATGCAACGTCAGCACCCGTACAAGCAAACAACACTTGGTTAGGTACAGACACGTTTTCGTTGTAAACAAATTCGCCGTACTGATCTGTGCCTTCAAATAAATACTGTGGGCAGGCAAGCACCGTAAACGTGCCGTTAAACGGCGCACCTAACGCGCCTACAACTATTGTGTCGCCAACGTCAATTTCTGTCGGCTCAAGTGTCGAGACAACTGCAAAGTTGTTTAGTAGTTGTTTGCTCGCTGTATCAAATGTTGCCATGAGCGGTTATGCCGCTTACGACTAAGCAATCGCGATTGACTTGACTTGATCTGCGTCCGCAATGAACGTTGATACGTAGCCTGCGTACGAGAAATTTCTACCCAAAGTAGATGGCAACTCAACTGACATAAGGCCACGTACTTGTTCGTAGAACTCAATTGCTGAACCGCGTGCCACAACCATTGTGCTTGACGCAAAATTGTTGTCTGCAACCAGATTTAGACCAAATGGGTTGAACGTGTTCATTTGCGTAATGTTTGCAGTACCTGCAGCGTTTACGCCCATAAGTCCAGCAACTGCCGTGTATGGAAATACGTTTCGCTTGTCGCCGTCTAACTGTGCGCCGAGGTTTTTCCAAACGTTTGGACTGACAAAAACGTGGTCAGGTAAAAAGTTTGTTGC
>Ga0209443_1002532_pt1 | contig 10752 bp, 9 predicted proteins | sample LauGreBMM110DCMD_2_FD_187571 | JGI IMG/M metagenome (GOLD analysis project Ga0209443, IMG submission 187571) | Freshwater lake microbial communities from Lake Michigan, USA - Su13.BD.MM110.DCMD (SPAdes) (version 2) | ecosystem: Environmental > Aquatic > Freshwater > Lake | place: Lake Michigan... | reverse complement strand
CATCTAAGTTTTCTTGAATATACAAATTTCCACTAATATCAACATCTCCGCCAATATGTAAGTTTCCACTACAGTCAATATTTTCTTGAACATACAAATTACCACTAATGTCAACATCTCCGCCAACATGTATATTTCCACTTACGTCAATATTTTCTTGAACATACAAATTACCACTAATATCAACATCTCCGCCAACATGTATATTTCCACTTACGTCAATATTTTCTTGAACGTACAAATTTCCACTAATATCAACATCTCCGCCAACATGTATATTTCCACTTACGTCAATATTTTCTTGAACATACAAATTTCCACTAATGTCAATATCTCCAGAAACATGTATATTTCCACTTACGTCTAAGTTTCCATAAATAGTTATATTTCCACTTATATCGCTAAGAAAAGTGATATAAGAATTGGGTTGTCCAACATTTTGAGTAACAAGTAAATTACTAGTTGTATTATAATAACTAGCTACTGCGTTATGTTTAGACGCAAATTGTAATCCACCGAATTGTCTAAATGACATTATATATATAATGTTTTAAATTAAAAGTAAAAAGAATGTAGTATATTTTATGTAGAATAATTTCTACTACATAAAGTATTTTTTGTGGAAATAACAAAATGTTTAGCTTATATAAATGGGGTATAGTATTGAAGTGTCTTTTAGCATTATAAAGAATAGTAGTGTAACAGAAGTAAAAAATATGATTATAAATGGTGCGGAAGAATGTGGATGTGATTCTTTTCGTGAGGATTATGAATTCGATGCGCATACTCAATTTAAACGAAATCACTGCGTAATGACATTGATTTTTTCAAAACCGGATATAACTGAGCTGATAAGATTTTTGAGATTTATAAGGAGTACATGTGGTATACATTTAGAAACAATTTATGACGATAATGAGTATTATATTTTATATGCTTCTCAATACTATATAACTCAAAAAATGGATAAATGTCATGGAAAAACGTATAAGAATGAAAGGAGGGAAAGAAGTTATTCGGATGATGAGAATATGATTTTACAGTCAATAAAAAAATAAATTTTTTAAAATAAAGAGTAAAGTTTGGAAGTTTTGGATTTAGATCTGGATTTAGATTTATTTTTGGACTTTGATTTTTTAATTCCAGCAGCTCTAATGGTAGAAGATGATTTGGGTTTTTTATATACTTTATATGTTTTATGTGTTTTAGGTCGTTTATGTCGTCTGTGTGGTGTTAAGGTAAATCTATTACTAGTTTTGTCATCGATAGAAATGGGAGCGATTAATTCTTCTTCTGGTAATGGACTAGAGAGATAACTATTAGGAGTAATAGATTCCAACAATTCTTCAATAGATTGTTCTTCAGTTTCGGGTTCCTCTACCAAAGGTGACTTCGTTTCTAGTAAATAGGATGGTTTTCTAGGCGATACATGAGGAGTTTTAAGGTCAGGTATTTCAATTTGTAAAAATTGAGGTTTGCGTCTAAATGAGTCGTCAAAATCCATTTGTAGTCGTTTATCAATAGGTGTAGATACACTAGGAATATTAAGCATGTTAGCTAAATCTTCATTGTCGAGTTTAATATCAAAATGGTTTTTATTTCCGTCTGTATCTGAAGTAACAGAGATATTAGCATTTTGTCCGTCATAATCTGCGTCCCAATTAATTTGGTTAAACTGTTTTTGGTTATTATTATTAACGAGTGTTTGAGTGATACCTCTATTTTTAATATAAGTATTAAGCATATTTATATTAAAAGCATATTATTTTTTAATTAATATGTAAAAAAGAGTAAAAAAATATAGTTTATATAAATATGGAGCTTAATTTTTCAGAACTCGATAATATGACAACACAAAATCCATATGAACAAATTAATGAAAATGATTACGGAGTAGATAATAATTCTGAGAAATATTGGGAGCAAGCAAAAAGTGAAAAAGAACAGCAAATAAAAAAGAAGAAGGTTTCATTTACTGATATTTTATCAAATATGAATTTGGTTGTAAGTAACAAAGGTGTACTACAATTTATGAAGCAGACTCAAGAACCTCAACATCAAGATTATCAGTATGAAGAGCAATATTATGAACCTCAACAGCAACAGCAACAGCAATATGCTCAGCAATCGCAAAGGCAACGACAAAGGCAACATGCTCAACCTCAACAGCAGCAATATGCTCAACCGCAACAGCAGCAATATGCTCAACAACAGAAGCCGGTCGATCCATCAGTAAAGCATAGTTATATTTATAACAAGTATTTCAAAGATTATGCTGACGTAAGTCCGCAAGCTCCTGAGAAAAGGGTTCCAAAAACAATTGAAGAATACAATCAGATGGTTTATGAAGATAGAATAAAAAGAATTGAAGAGAGAAAGAGAATCTCAGAGATAAAATCGACAAAACTAATGTTTACAACTACGCCGGATAATTATGCTGGTCAAGTAAATCCGAGAAATATAAAACCGAGTAGAAATACTTTAAGAAAAATGAGTTTTGGGTAGGCGGTCTTTAAGCTGTTTTATAAAGTATGTAATAAATGTCCGAAAACAGCTTAAAGATATAACAATATAGAATATGTTAGGTTACAGCAATCTTTTATTAAAAATTAATTATAAGATGAAATAAAATTTAATATGTTATATATTAAATTATTTTATCACCAATTTTAACCACCTAGCCGTAAATAACCGATTTTAGCTCAGTTGGTAGAGCGTTTGACTGTAGTTGTTAGCAAATATCAAAATGTCGCCTGTTCGATTCAGGCAAGTCGGACTTTAATACGTATATTATTGAAATACTTATTAAAATTATATTAAAAATTATATTAAACCTTACCTTCATTATCATTACAAACAACATCAAAATCCATAAGTGAATTAGATGAATCGGATCTTCTACTTCGTTTTTCTTCATTTATATCGTCAAATTGAAGTTTGACATTATCGTCGCCACCTCCCAATTTAACCACATCACCTATTTTATTTTTAAAACTAGTGAGAGTTAAAATATTGTTGTCTTCATAACAATGATTACATTTGTTTATTTCTTTATAAATTTCACCTTTCTCCATTTTTTCATACAAACATTCAACTATTTTTTTATTATTTTTAAAGTATTTTAATAATTGTTTTTTATCTTCTTCTTTCTTTTTTTCTTTAAGTTCTTCTTTTTCCTTCAACTCTTCCAAATACTTATCTTGTCTTCCGTAAGGATCCATAACGTCTTCTATAAATTGACTTATTTTTCTTGGGTCAATTATCTTTTCTTTGATACCATATCCACAACAAAACCAACGTCTAAATGTCATTTTTTTTATTTTTTCTGCGTTTTCCATTTCTTTAATAAACATGTCGTCAATTATTGAAAATGCCGATTTTAAAATAAGTATGTTATTGATGTGTCTATCCTTTTCTTTTATCAATCTTGCTATTTCATTTTCTAAGTTTTTAACAGATGATTTTTTCTCTTTATTTTTTTTACATTTTAGTACAGCTATTAAATAATTTTTTTGGTTTTTTACTTCTTTTAATGAATTAATTTTACGTTTTCTTATATCTTCTATTTTTTTTATTATCAAAAATACATTTGTATTATACATAATTGGATACATTGTTCTTATTGTTTTCGGTATTATAAATTGATTAGTCTCTTTTATTTCACTGATTTTTTTCTCGGTTTCATCCAACCTCGTTTTAATTATTTCTTTAGTTTTTGAACGATCGCCTTGGTCAAATAGCAGTGTTGTTCCAGAGAGGAATTCAATAGAAGTTTGTAATTTATCATACTGGTGTGATGAAATCTTATGAGCTTCAGATGTTGCGTCAAGTTTTAAATAATTTACAACTGTTAAAAGAAAGGCAATTATACCATTAATTCCGGATAATATATACATCCCCCATAAATAATCTTTTGTAATTGGCGATACAACTACTGCCAAAGTTGATAACATAATAGCAGGCATCATTAAATAATTTAATCTTGTTTCACAATATGTTTTTGACTCCATGTAAATAAGTTTTTGACCCCTTAAATATGTAGCTAATATATCTAATGCACTTGAATGATATTCATTCTCAGGAAAATAGTTACTCCAAATTTCATCTTCTACTTCTTTGAATGTGTATTTTTTATACGTTATTTGACACTCCTTCTTTACAATTATATTTCCAGATATATCAATAACATTCCCCGAAGCATCAGTAATAATATTACCAGAAGAATCATGTTGAAGGCTACTTGTCGAGTTTGTTTCATCTTCATCTACAAATGGTGAATAATGACCGGAAGTATCAGCTTGATATACTGCTCTAGATGTTAATCTGTCTTCAAGAGAAGGACTTCTAACGAGTCTAGCAACAGGCGAAGGAGTATTTTTGCTTGATTCCTTTGTTATATATGGATTTGTTGTTTTATAAAATCCCAATCCTTTTGGTTTATTTGTTTTAGACATTTTTATATTAACCAAATAATATATAAATATGTCTAAAACACGTAAAAATGGTCGCGGTTCAGCTACAAGAGGCTGGAAAAATGAACAACCTGGTTACCATCAAAAAACAGTCATGATGAAAAATTGTGGCAAAAAATGCTTTCTTGGTCCCAAAAAATCTTTTCCTATTTGTAAAAAAAATACGTGTAAAGTAAGCTCAAAAGGTGTATACTCAGCATACATTAGAGCGCAACAATATCATCGTAAAAGTATATCGAAAAAAGCAAAAAAAATGCTAATTAAAATGGGAGCAAAACGATAAATATAAATTTAATTATAAATAAAAATTGAATTATAAATATAAAAGATTTTTATGTTTATAATATAAGACAAATTAAAATGAATTTAACTTCGACCCGGATAAATGAATACGATAATTTTGAAAATGAATGGGGGTTTTATGTAGATCTTGAAAATCCTCACATTCCGATTTCTAAATATGGTTTTGTTAACGGAAAATATAATAGAAATTGCTATAACTGTTACGATAAAATAGACGAAGAATTGGAATATTATGAATACGAATATAATAAAAAGAAAGAAGAACAATCAAAAAAGGTAGATGATTCAAACCAAATAAAAGAAGCAATCATTATTAAAACAAATTCTTTATCATTGATATTTAATATAAGCTCAGTAACATTAATTACAGCTGCTTTATCATATTGTTTTTTAGCGGCCTTATAAGTTATTTATATGACCCGGATTTAATGTGTTATATGATGCGTCATAAACCATGTATTTTTCCCAATTATTAATACCGCAAATAGTATTACCAAATAGGTTACCACTAGGGTCGATATTATATCTAAGATATGGGTCAAAAACTGTATTCATAGTATTTATGGTTGATGGAACAGTATTACCAGAAAAATCTTGTATAACAGGTACACCAGTTAAATCCAATTTTGTAATTAGATTGATATTTAAATTGGCTTTATTAATAGAATTTAAACAAGGATAAACGCGCAATTTATTGGCTCTTTTAAATAATAGATAATTACTTTCAGAACCAACTGTTAGAGAAGGAGTACAAATATTTGCGTTACAATATGTTGATTTGACCTTTTTATTGTATATATAATCTCCAGCATTTTGTGGTTGTAAAAACACTCCAAATGCTTTATTTGCTGAACTAGAATTAGTAAACGGACGTGCCATATAATGTATAATTATATTATTTAATTAATAAAATTGATTTAAATAATATAGTAAAAAATAATTTATAAATGAAAATGTTCTCTTTCCCGAAATTTAAGAATCCTTTTAGAAGTAATTCTAATACAACATCTGATACATTAAATAAAAATTTATTGAATATAAATAATGATAAACAAAATATATTATACAAAAATTATATGAGTGATGGTTCTGATATTAAATGGGAAGATACCGTAGAGTTTACATTCCCAATAAAAGGCGGTCGAGTTATTAAGGTTTATGATGCAGATACTATAACAATAGCATCTAAATTACCGTTTGATGAGTCTCCAATGTATAGATTGTCAGTTAGATTAAATGGTATCGATACCCCAGAAATGAAGGGTAAAGGTATATCAGATGAAGAAAAAGAAGCCGCCAAACAAGCTCGCGATTTTGTTAGCAATTTGGTTTTAAATAAATATGTCAAGTTAGAAAATATTGAGAGCGAAAAATATGGTCGTATTTTGGCCGATGTTTATATTGGAAATGTACATTTAAATGAAATCCTACTTAAAGAAAGATATGCGGTTAAATATGATGGCGGGACTAAAACAAAACCCAGTTCATGGTTGAACTATAAAATTACAGGTGATTGGTAGATATACTTATATCCTTAAATATAAATTTTTTATAGATCGTAAACAGTTGTTAATGTCACGCAAAAACTGAAATCCATGTTATTTAAATCTACAATTCTACCATATTCATCTAAAAGCTGTATATTCATCGTCTGAATATTAACTGGACCAAAATATTCACGTGGTGTTGTTATCACACTTAAGTTATTTTGTTCTAATATATTGAATGTGTTTGCTTGTAATGATATACGAGCCAAAATATTTTTATTTAAAATAGATGAATTAAATGCGCTATAAAAATTATTGTTTACACTATTATTATAATCATCTACAACCAAGAAGAAATATTTTGGACCAGTGATGTCAACTACACCTTCAGATACGTAATTAAAATTACCTGTATAAATTCCATTTCTAAAACCTAGTGTCCAACCAAATTTTAAAGGTAATGGTGTATTATGGTCAGGATTTCCATATCTATCTGCTTGAAAATTCAGCTCTAACTTGGTGTGAACGGGTGGTGTGGGTAAAGTAGAAAATCCAACCAAAGTTTGCCCACTTCCTGTAGTACCATTTGTTAGATTAACTGTAAAAGCAACGTCACTATATGGTGGGCCTGCGAGGGAAAGTTGATTATTTATAGCATCCATGACTGTTTCTTGGGTATAATTACCATCGGGAATATTAATTACTATTGAAGCACTCGCATCAACTGTAATAGTAAAAAAATTATTACCATATTGTTTTGATACTACATAATATGTAGTAGGTAGTTCGATAGAAGCTAACTGCATTTGTAAAACATCATTAAAATTTGTTGGTAAACTAAAGTTAAAATTTGATGCTGAATTTGTATAATAGTTCTCTCTAAATTTAGTATCAATATTTAAATTTTTTTTAATTGTTCTCTTTTTAATTGGATTTATAATGCCTGGAAAGAATTCACTTGGGTACGAAGATAAATATGGTTTTTCGGGTCTTACTTGAACCATATGTTCTTCTGGATCCTCTAGTTTTGAGGTTTTAAGTTCATAACTGGAATTATAAAAATCGTCAATTTTTTGTTGAAGTGTGCCATTTTTTTGTGGCTGAGAATCATTTAAAATTATATTTTTGGCCTTCAGAAGAAAGTTTAAGGTTTTCACTTGTGTTTCTTTGTTTATTTCTTTATTATTTATGATACTATCCTTTAGCCTGGCTTCTTTAATTTCAATAATATTTCTATCGAAATTTGAAGGTAATTCAAACATTTCAATTAGTTCATCTCTATTATAGTTCTCAATATTCAAATCAAAGTTCATATATTATATAAAGTGAATTTATTTAAGATATTATATTTAAATTTAAATTTTTTGATTTTATTATTATATTATATAAATGTCATTTGCTAGACCATTATATACTAGAAATACCTCAGGAGGAGGTGTAGGACCAGTAGGTCCTTCAGGTCCTACTGGTACTACAGGTCCTACTGGTACTACAGGACCTACTGGCAGTAGAGGCCCTCAAGGCAATTCGGGAGGTCTACTTTTATATTTAAATCAAAATGAACCATCTGGAGTATCCAGTTATAAATTACTAAGTACAGATCCTAGTCTAAATCCTATAACTACAACTACTAATGGTTTACTATCTGGTGTAGTTGCTAGTCAATTTTTAACACCACCATTAACAATTATTCAAGAAATTTTACCTGGACCAGTTAATGCTTATATATATGCTTCATCGTCAGCATTTGATTCTTATATTCGAATTGAAGGATTTATTACAAATGATAATGGTCCTACAGAAATCCCTCTATTTGATGTTTCAACTAACCTTATAAGCTCAGGTTCAACCACATTATATCAGGCTCAAGGACTTATTCACACGCCGCAAACTGTAATATCAGGAACAACAAGAGTCGGTATAAGATTAACTGTATTTGGAAATGGAACTTCTATTGTAACCATATCATATCAAACTCTTAATGCATATAGTTATATTTCAACAACGATTCCAATTCAAGGTCCAACTGGACAAACAGGAAGTACTGGATATACAGGATATACAGGAGCAACTGGACCAAGCTATTGGCAAGCCATGGGACCAACCGGAATATATTATGATGAGGGTCCTGTTGCTATAGGACAAAATAGCGGTACATATACATTAGATGTAAGCGGAAATGCTAGATTTACTGGCGGTATAACTGGTGCCACAGGTTCATTTAATAATTTATTTAGTAGTAGTAATAGTATATTAGGGCAATATTCTAGTTCTTCAAACCAACTAAATGAGCCGTGGAGTCAAATTTATTCTATAAATCCAACACCAATTCGAACAATAAGTAAATCAACTACTGGACAATATATAGTATTTAATACAGAATTAGAAATTTATTTATCAATAAACTATGGTAATTCATTTTCTTTAGTCTGGTTTAATACCAACCCCTCTGCTACACCAATAATTAATAATGTATCAATATCTTCATCTGGACAATATATATCTTTTTCGAACGATGGAACATATAATCAATCTGGTGGAGCAGGTGTTTATTATTCAAATAATTATGGACAGTCTTTCAGCGATGATTTTTTTGGAGCAGGTTGGCAAAATGTAACTTTAGCCGGAAATACTGGCTATACTTATTGTAGTTTTTGGACAGGAGCTCAAATAACTGTACTTAATAACACAACTGGATTAACTTTTCAATATACACCACCTATAGCAGTAAATGGATATCCCGGTATATTATCAGACTCAACAGGAAATACCTTATTACTTTATGAAAATAGTACAATTCAAAAAACAACAAATGGGTTAATCGCCTCACCAACATGGAGCACAGTAACTATAATTGCTCCGCTAATATCAGATTATTATCTTGTGGATGCTGATGATACGTTACAATATATTTCAGTAATAGGTTCAGTTTCAAGTATATTAGGTATTTATTATTCATCAAACAGTGGTTCATCATTTTCATTAGGAACCGGAACATCAGGATTAACATTTTCAGGAATATCAGTTTCAAATACAGGACAATATCAAATAGCATGTATAAATGGTGGAGATGTATATTTTTCGAGTAATTATGGTCAAAACTGGTTACTAACAGCAGCTCCAAATGCTAGTTGGACTTCTATAAAAATAGACCAAACAGGAACTATTTTTAATGCAACTACAAATGATGGATATGTATACCAAGCATTACCAGTACAAATAAAACCACAAACTTTAGTAAATGGAATACTTACAATAGATGGAACAACAGATATTAGTGGAAATTTAGTGGTAACAAATGAAATAATTAGCCAAGGTTATTTAGTAGGTGCCACAGGTTCTTTTACATATTTAACAACATCAGAAACTATTACAGCGGGGGGTCAAATATCTGCTTTATCTGGTATAACTGGTCCTACAGGTTCTTTTTCATATTTAGCAGCAAATAATGTTAATGTAAATGGTGATATTATTACATCTGGAAATGTATTGGCAAAAGGAATAGTTTCATTTGGAGCAGATTTAAACACTTCTGGTAATATAACATTTAGCGGTAATTTTATTGGAGCTACTGGTTCTTTTAATGATTTAGCTCTTTCAAATATTAGCGCAGAAGGCCAATCTATTATTTTATATGATGGTGGCTACGCTACAGGTTCATATGGAATTGGCAATCCACCTACTCCATTAGGTCAAAGCTTTAACGTTACTTCTAATTGTATATTTACTGGAGTTGCCCTTCCAGTAGAAACTGGACAATTTTCTATAACAATTGCTCAAACATTAACTTGTTCACTATATAATTTTACAAATCCTGGTTCATCACCATCATCAGTACTTATTGGTACTCAAAAAGGTACTTCTGTATCAAAAATATTAAATCCAGGTGATACATATATTGCTTTTAGTTTTTCTTCACAAAATATAAGTTTATCAGGTGGAAGCGCTTATTGTTTTTTAGTAACTAATACATCAAGTTCAAATTTACAACCAGTGTCTATATATCAAAAACAAGGTGGACAATCAAGCGGAGGTATCGCATCATGGAGATTAAATCAAACAGTAGCATCACCACTAACATGTAATGCTGTAAATAGTTTTTCAACATTAGCAGTTATTACAGCAGCAACTGGAAATACAACAGTTACTGTTAAATCGGATACAACATTTACAAATCCAGTAACAATGTTTTCTGACCTTGATGTTAGTGGTAATTTAACAAATTTAAACTCACTTGGTTTTAGTTCATCACAATCGAGTCTTTCGCCAAATTTCATAATACACGCGTTTTCTTTTACTCAAACTGGTATTAGTATTGCTGGTGGTACCGGTACAGCTTATAATAATATTTATTATAATTCAACAGATGGAACCAGTGGAACTCAAAAACACAATTTTACAAGCGCTCCATATATTTTTTTAAATATTGTTAGCACGACAGGTGTTAATGAAGCACTCATTAGTACGTCCGCAAACACAATAATTACAAG
>Ga0209443_1002526_pt1 | contig 10776 bp, 7 predicted proteins | sample LauGreBMM110DCMD_2_FD_187571 | JGI IMG/M metagenome (GOLD analysis project Ga0209443, IMG submission 187571) | Freshwater lake microbial communities from Lake Michigan, USA - Su13.BD.MM110.DCMD (SPAdes) (version 2) | ecosystem: Environmental > Aquatic > Freshwater > Lake | place: Lake Michigan... | reverse complement strand
GCCAGGCTGCCAGCACGCTACCTTTACCGGCGCCATGAACTTTAACTGCTGCCAGCCCGTAATGAGAACAACTTGGGTAGTAACGACATACTTGGCCAATTCGAGGGCTCAACAGGATTTGATAACTTCGAATTAATCCAACTAGGACCAGGGTCAAGGCGCTACCGAAAGTTTTATCCCAAACTTGTTTCCCTGCTGCAAATACCTGATTCATGACTTTGGAACTTTCGTTAATGCAAACTCAAGATTTTCGGTTAGCTGGGTAAAAGTGGCGGTGGCCGCACCTGGTAGAGCCCGGACAACTACATGCGAGCCGGTTGGAAATCTTGGTAAAACTGGGGTAACTATGTGGCGTAACTGACGAGTTACCCGATGTCGAATTACCGAATTTCCGACATTTTTACCAACAGCAAAAGCGACTTTAGATTGTTCAGTAGATCCGCTTGTCACGTGTAAAACCACCAATTTCGCTGAAAACCTTGTGCCCGACTTCATCACTGCCGAGATTTCTGATGACTTACGCAACCTCGCCGAGGCCGGAAGCATTTTAGATAACCGATTGTCAGGTTAAGCAGATAGCTTGGCGCGACCCTTAGCGCGACGGGAGGCAAGAATGCCACGGCCGGCTCGGGTGCTCATGCGGTTACGAAAACCGTGCTTTTTTGCGCGACGACGCTTATTCGGTTGATAGGTGCGCTTTGTCATGATTGACACTCCAGGAAGTAGGGTTCGGGCGATTAGCCATCGGATATCCGCGAAAGTTGACCCTCGCGAACATTCGACGTAATGCTTATCGATCTAGGTATTAAGTACTTAAAGATACGGGTAACTGCGGGTATTGGTCAAACTCGGCCGGCCCCTAGAATTCCTGTGGAAAACAACTTGTCAACAGGTATCCACAGGTAATAGTCTGCATACTCCGAAGATATCCACAGGAGAGATTTTACTCGCCAGGGATATCCACAGGATATGAGTTAGCTAAGTTGCTTAAATCGTGGCTTTTTCGACCGACTTGGATTGTCTTGATTACTTTGAGATTGGGTGTGCCTTGGAAGACATAGATCTAAATGATGTTTGGACAAGGACTTTAGAGTCACTATCTGCCGGCGCCTTAACTGCGCAGCAACGAGCATTTGTGACCCTTACTCGGCCCCTTGGAATTGTTGGGGACACTGCCTTGGTCGCCGCGCCAAACGAATTCACTAAAGATGTTTTAGAGAGCCGACTAAGTCCAATTGTTTGTGACGCCCTGTCGGCAACTTTAGGTCGAGAGATGCGCCTGGCAGTAACTGTTGATGAGTCAATTGCGCCCTACCTTGACGATGAAGCAACGGACGATTTAGCTGACTCAACATATGCCGATATTGAAAGAATTGGATTGCAGTCAGATCCAAACCCAGCCCTTCCGCCACAAGCAAGTCGTGGCCCGGCGCCTGCGCCACGGACTTCCGAAGAAGGCAGCCGGTTAAATCCAAAATATACTTTTGACACTTTTGTGCCTGGCTCCTCAAATAGATTTGCGCACGCCGCGGCCCGAGCTGTCGCCGAGCAACCGGCTAAGGCTTATAACCCGCTATTTATTTATGGCGAATCTGGCCTTGGAAAAACTCACCTGTTACATGCGATAGGGCATTACACCCGAACTTTATTTGCGGGATCGAAAGTTCGTTACGTAAGTAGCGAAGAATTCACCAACGAATTTATTAACTCAATCCGGGACGATAAAGCAAAGGAATTCCAGCGCCGTTACCGGGATATCGACGTTTTGTTAGTTGATGATATTCAATTTCTTTCTGGAAAAGTCCAGACCCAAGAAGAGTTTTTTCATACTTTTAACACTTTACATAACGCAAATAAACAAATTGTGGTCACCTCGGATTTGCCGCCAAAGCAGCTTCAGGGCTTTGAGGATCGAATGAGTTCAAGATTTGAATGGGGTTTGATTACCGATGTTCAACCTCCCGATTTAGAAACTCGTATTGCGATTTTACGCAAGAAAAGCGCGCAAGAAAGATTAAGTGCGCCGCCGGAAGTTTTAGAATTTATTGCCTCAAAAATGTCCACGAATATTCGTGAACTTGAAGGTGCGTTAATTCGAGTCACTGCTTTTGCGAGCTTAAATCGCACAGTGGTCGATTTAGAGTTAGCTGAAGTTGTGTTAAGAGATTTAGTTTCAGACATAGCTGGCCCAGAAATTAGCGCGAGTTTGATTATGGCTCAGACCGCAAATTATTTCGGTGTGACTTTAGATGATTTAACTGGACCTAGTAGGTCGCGCGTTTTAGTTACTGCTCGCCAGATCGCTATGTATTTGTGCCGGGAGTTAACTGATCTGTCGCTGCCTAAAGTGGGTCAACAGTTTGGTGGCCGAGACCACACCACAGTTATGCACGCCGATCGTAAAGTCCGGCAATTAATAGCGGAGCGAAGAAGTTTATATAACCAGGTCAGTGATTTGACTACCCGAATTAAAGCTCAAGCTAGAACCCTATAAGTCCAGGTTTTGTCACACTCGTAACATCTGTCACTTCTATACACAATGTGGACAAGCCTGGGGATATCTTTAGCCATAACTGTTGGTTTTTTTGGTTTTGTGGATTGAATTAGGGATAACTTAGGTTTAACTTAAGAAATATGTGGATACCTGTGGATAACTTTGAGTTTAAGTGGTTTTTATAGGTTTTACTAGTTTTTATCCACAGGCTAACAATTAAGTTTTGCTGGTTTTAAAGGTAATTAAGGGTTATCCACAGTATCCACAGCACCTACTACTACTACTAAAGATATATCAGTGGATTTAAGGTTGACCAGTGCTGTGGGCAACTGGGTTAGTAACTAATCTAATAGCGAAAGCTGTATTAACTTGGTGGCTGATTTAGTCAGCCAGACATGGCACGATAAAGGCTCTAGTTTCTTAAACACCAGAGGGTGAGTTGTAAGTGAAGTTTCAGGTAGATCGCGACGTAATGGCTGAGGCAGTGGCATGGGCCTCTCGAACTTTACCGACTAAATCAACGCAACCACTCCTAACCGGTATGCACCTAATGGCAGACAAGAGTGGATTAGTTCTCTCTGGAAGCGACGCAGACGTCAGCGCCCGAGCAAACTTATCCGCTGAGGTAATTGAAGCTGGCACAGTTTTAATTCCAGGACGATTACTAGCCGACATAACCAGATCCTTACCGTCATCAATCATTGATTTCGCACTAGTAGGAAACCGCGCACAAATTACTTGTGGCCGATCATCTTTTACTATTCCAACAATGCCGGTTGCTGAATATCCGCCGCTACCAAATATGCCGGCAATCAGCGGCAGCGTTTCAGGAACTCACTTCGCTAGCGCAATCGCGCAAGTTGCTATCGCCGCCTCGCGCGATGAAACCCTGCCAGCTTTCACTGGTGTAAAAATTGACGCCGAAGGAGCGACCTTAACGCTGGCCGCAACAGATCGGTACCGACTAGCTGTGCGAGAACTTAACTGGTCGCCAAATTCCACATCACTAAGTACGCACGCATTAATACCGGCAAAGTTTTTAACTGACTCTTCTAAATCGTTGGCACACAGCGAATCAATATCACTGGCGTTCGCAACAGGAAACGAAGGACTGGTTGGAATCGAGGGCTTAGGCCGTCAAACAACAAGTCGCATGCTTGCTGCAGACTTTCCAAAATATCGCACCCTGCTTCCAACTGAATCAACTACAGTCGCGCAACTAAGTACTAGTGCGCTGGTTGAATCAGTTAAGCGAGTTTCGTTAGTGCTAGAACGCGAAGCGCCGATTCGTATCACGTTTACAAATGGCGAAGCAACCATTACCGGTGGTGGTGGAAGTGGAGAGTTAGCTGAAGCAAAAGAATCAATCGAATGCACGCTTACGGGCGATGAACTAACAATTGCATTCAATCACCAATTTTTACTTGACGGCTTAAGTGCTATCGACTCTGCTATCTCCGTAATCTCAATGACAACACCAATTCGCCCAGCAGTAATCTCAGGCGCAAGCGATTTCGGCGCACCAGTAGATGACAGCTTTAAATATTTACTGATGCCAATTCGGCAACAGTAAATAATGCAAATATCAAAACTTACACTTCGTGATTTCCGTAACCACAAAGACTTAACCCTTTCTTTCCCACCAGGGGCAACAACCATAGTTGGCCCTAATGGCCGCGGTAAAACAAACATTGTGGAAGCAGTGCATTATTTAGCCACGTTAAGCAGCCACAGAGTTTCCCAAGACGGACCATTAATTAAAACTGGTTCAACTACTGCGCATGTGGACGCAACAGTTATTAAACACGACCGACAGGCGCAGGTGGAGCTCACCATTAACTACCCAGGCGTGAACAAAGTGATTTTAAATGGCGCTGTGTTACCTAAACCAAAAGATTTACTTGGGCTAGTTAGCACCGTCATTTTTTCCCCAGAAGATTTAGATTTAATTAAAGGTGACCCGGGCGCGCGAAGACGATTCATTGATGAATTCTCAACATTATTAACTCCTAAATTTATAAATACTAGGAGTGAGTACGAGCGCACATTAAAGCAAAGAAATACATTACTTAAGTCACTAGGGCGTAAAAATCCGACAGAGTCAGCCAAAGCAACACTTGCTGCCTGGGATGAGCAACTCATTACCCATGGCAGCGAGCTAATCGCAACTCGGCTTCGAAACTTAGCCAAACTACAACCACACATTTTAAATTTTGGAAACACTATTAGTGAAAACAGCGAACCACTTGTTGTTAACTACGCCAGCACTTGGTTACCCACGCAAACAGATTCAATAACTGAAATAGAAAACGAATTTCGAACCCAGTTAGAAAAACGATTTAAAGATGAAGTGGAACGGGGTGTAACACTTGTTGGGCCCCACCGCGATGACTTATATATTCTTTTAAGCAACATGCCGGCGAAGGGTTACGCCTCGCATGGCCAGTCCTGGTCTATTGCCATCGCATTACGGCTTGCCACCTTCACAGTTCTTCGCACCCACGACGATGATCCAATTTTGATCCTGGATGACGTGTTCGCCGAATTAGATGAAAAGCGACGGACCAGATTGATTAATGCAATTACCGGAGTGGAACAAACATTAATTACAGCAGCAGTCCAAGAAGATATTCCAAAAGAATTGCTTTCCAACCAGCTTGTTTTGGATGATAATTAACATTGTGTTAGAGAAATCACAGCAAGAGTTTTTGCGCTCCTTATTGAGTAGGGCAAGAGTTCGAGCCACGTCCAGCCCAGTTGCGCGCCGGCGGAATTTACCAAGCTATGAGGACCAGCGAAGCGGCGCGGGACCAGATGAACGTGATCCAGTCATGCTCTCTGGATTAATAGAACGCTTAATAATAAATAAAGGCTGGGACTTACAAGTTGCCACCGGAAAACTCCAAGGACAATGGGGTTTAATCGTCGGTCATGAAATAGCAAGTCACGTCTTAATCGAATCATTTAATTTAGATCCAAGCGGAGCATCCGGAACTTTAGTTTTGCGGGCAGAATCAAGTGCTTGGGCCACGCAAATTCGGCTACTTTTACCCACAATCTCTGAGCGCTTAGGGCAAGAGATTGGCCACGGCCGTATTAGCGAAATTAAGGTACTTGGTCCTACTGCGCCATCTTGGAAACATGGTCAACGAAGCGTTAAAGGACGCGGCCCGCGGGACACCTACGGGTGATACCCCAACTACAAAAAATTCAATAAACGTAATAGAATTAAAGCTAATAGCGCGCCCGAAAAACTCCCAATCAGGGTCTGATCTTCAGGTGCAAAAAGATGTTCGATGGAGGGCTCAAAAGTGTCATATGACGCCAGCGCCATTCAGGTCCTTGAAGGCCTGGACGCAGTCCGAAAACGCCCTGGTATGTATATCGGCTCAACGGGCGAGCGCGGCTTACACCACTTAGTTTATGAAGTTGTCGATAACTCAGTCGATGAAGCTTTAGCTGGCCACTGTTCACATATCGAAGTAACAATTCTTGCTGATGGCGGCGTACGAGTTGTCGATAATGGTCGCGGAATTCCAGTTGACATCGTTCCCTCTGAAGGAAAACCGGCTGTTGAAGTCGTGTTGACCGTTTTGCACGCGGGTGGAAAATTCGGCGGCGGCGGATATGCAGTTTCGGGCGGCCTCCATGGGGTAGGCGTATCTGTAGTGAACGCACTTTCAAGAGATGTTGATGTTGAAGTTCGCCGCGAAGGATTCATACACACTCAGTCTTATAAATATGGCGTGCCTGTAGCCCCACTAAAAAAAGGTGGAAAAGTTAGCACGACTGGAACCACAGTTACTTTTTGGGCAGACGGCGACATATTTGAAACCACAGTTTATGATTTTGAAACTTTGTCGCGACGTTTCCAAGAAATGGCATTTCTAAATCGAGGCCTCACACTGAGCTTGTCCGATGAACGCCCAGCAACTGGTGTGATCCTAGATGAAGAAACCGGCGAGCCAAAAGAAGCTGGACCGCGCAACGTTTCGTACATGTACGAAGGCGGCATCACCGATTTCGTTAAATATCTAAATACCCGTAAGACTCCGATTCACAACGATATTGTGGAATTTTTCCTAGAAGACACTAAGCGTGGATTAAGTCTTGAAGTTGCTATGCAGTGGAACTCAACTTATTCCGAGTCGGTTTACACATTTGCTAACACGATTAACACAGTTGAGGGCGGCACGCATGAAGAGGGTTTTCGCACCGCACTTACTTCACTGGTTAATAAGTTCGCGCGGGAATGGAACATCCTGAAAGAAAAGGACACGAACCTCTCTGGCGAAGATGTGCGGGAAGGCCTTACTGCCATAGTTTCGATCAAATTGCTCGAACCGCAATTTGAAGGCCAAACTAAGACAAAACTTGGAAACACCGAAGCAAAAACTTTTGTTCAAAAAGTTGTTAACGAAGAGCTGGCAGCTTGGTTTGAAAAGAATCCAGCACAAGGAAAAGATATTGCTCGCAAGTCTTTACAAGCAGCCACTGCTCGCCTTGCCGCTCGCAAAGCTCGCGATTTAGCACGCAATCGAAAAGGACTACTTGGTAGCAGCAGCCTGCCAGGAAAATTAAAAGATTGTTCGAGTAACCAGCCGGCGGAATGTGAAGTTTATATTGTTGAAGGAGATTCAGCTGGTGGCTCTGCTGGCCAAGGTCGCGATCCGCGAACCCAAGCAATTTTACCAATCCGCGGAAAAATTCTTAATGTTGAAAAAACAAGAATAGATCGAGTGTTAGCTAACACTGAAGTTCAAGCAATTATTTCTGCGTTTGGTACTGGAATCCAAGATGAATTCGACATAAATAAGTTGCGGTACCACAAATTAATCTTGATGGCGGACGCTGATGTCGACGGTCAACATATTCGCACTTTGCTACTTACATTTTTATTCCGGTACATGCGCCCACTTGTTGATGGGGGTTTTGTTTATTTAGCGCAACCACCGCTTTATAAAGTGAAATGGTCTCGCGAGATTCCGGGATACGCATACTCAGATCGCCAACGCGATGAATTAATTGCGGCTGGTACCGCTGCAGGTAAAAAACTAAAAACTGAAGATGTCCAGCGCTATAAAGGACTTGGCGAAATGAACGCTGATGAACTTTGGGAAACCACAATGAACCCAGCTACTCGAGTACTGCTACAAGTTTCAGTTGACGATGCTGCCCAAGCAGATCAACTTTTCTCCACCTTGATGGGTGAAGATGTCGAAAGTCGACGCAACTTTATTCAACGCAATGCACACGACGTGCGGTTCCTGGACATCTGATGACTGATATCAACGACCCAACTTACGATCAAGTCGAAATTGTCGACCTTAATGTGGAAATGCAGCGGTCATATCTTGACTATGCAATGAGCGTTATTGTTTCGCGCGCTTTGCCAGATGTTCGCGATGGTTTAAAGCCAGTGCACCGCCGAGTCATTTACGCAATGTATGACGGTGGCTACCGACCAGATCGGGCATTTAATAAAAGTGCGCGCGTAGTTGGGGAAGTCATGGGTCAATATCACCCGCATGGCGATAGCGCGATTTACGACACTTTAGTTCGACTTACGCAATCGTGGTCACTTCGTTACCCGTTAGTCCAAGGCCAAGGAAACTTTGGTTCCCCGGGTAATGATTCGGCTGCTGCTTCGCGTTACACCGAATGCCGCATGGCCGCACTCGCCATGGAAATGGTGCGCGACATTGATCAGGACACCGTTAATTTTGTTCCAAACTACGATGGCAAAAATCTTGAGCCAACGGTTTTGCCGGCGCGCTTTCCGAACTTATTAGTTAACGGCTCATCCGGTATTGCCGTAGGTATGGCAACCAACATCCCGCCGCACAATTTAACCGAAGTTGCAGCTGGTGTGCAGTGGTCGCTGGAGCATCCAGATGCCACTCGCGAGGAACTCCTGGAAGCTTTACTGGAACGCATCTCAGGTCCAGATTTTCCAACTGGTGGTCAAATTGTTGGCCGCCGAGGAATTCAAGATGCATATCGAACTGGCCGCGGCTCAATTACGATGCGAGCCGTTACTGAAATCACCGAAGATAAGCGTGGGCGCACGATCATCGCAATCACGCAACTGCCTTACCAAGTAAACCCAGACAATTTACTGGAGCGCATCGCCGAACTTGTCGAACAAGGAAAAGTCACAGGCATTGCGGACTTAATTGATGAAAGTTCATCGCGCACTGGTATGCGTATTGTCGTAGTGCTCAAGCGCGACGCTGTGCCAAAGGTTGTGCTCAACAACTTGTTTAAGTTCACACAACTACAAGATAATTTTGGCGCAAACATGCTGGCACTTGTTGACAGTGTGCCGCGCACGCTAACTCTTGATGCATTTGTTCTCAATTGGATCGCGCATCAAGTTGAAGTCATTCAACGACGCACTGCTTATCGCCTGCGGATTGCGCAAGAGCGCGTTCATATTCTGATCGGTCTGTTAAAGGCAATCGACCGCATTGATGAAGTTATTGCTTTAATTCGAGCCTCTGAATCTGCCTCAGTCGCGCAAGCTGGCTTAATAAAACTTCTTGATATAGATGAAATCCAAGCGCAAGCCATTTTGGATATGCAGCTTCGTAAGTTAGCCGCACTCGAACGAAACGAACTGCAATCACAACACGACAAACTAATGGCAGAAATCGCGGATTACCAAGATATTTTGGCTAATGAGACTCGCCAGCGCAGCATAGTAAGTGAAGAACTTGCGGAAATCGTAAACAAGTTCGGTGACGAGCGACGCACCACAATTGTTGCGGATGAGAATGATGTAACACATGAAGATTTAATTGCGGTTGAACCAATCGTGGTTACGTTATCTGCTGATGGCTACATCAAACGAACTAAAGCGGCGCTATATCGTTCCCAAAAACGAGGCGGCCGAGGCGTAAAGGGCGCAGCGCTAAAGCAAGACGATGTCATCACAAACTTCTTTGTAACTACAACACATCACTGGATTTTGTTTTTTACCGATCGCGGTCGAGTGTTCCGGGTCAAGGCCTATGAATTAACGGATACTGGTCGAGATGCACGCGGGCAACATGTTGCTAACTTACTTTCGCTGGCTCCTGAAGAGCACGTAGTTGAAGTCCTGGATCTAAGAGATTACGAGCAAGCAAAGTATTTGATTCTTGCAACCCGAAGTGGCGTTGTTAAAAAGTCGCGCTTAATTGACTACGATTCCTCGCGCAGCACAGGATTAGTTGCAATCACTCTGCGTGATGAAGATGGTGTGGTTTCCGCCCAACTGGTTAACGACGAAGACGACTTGCTGTTGGTTTCCAAAATGGGTTATTCAGTTCGCTGTCACGCTGACGATGCAACACTTCGCCCGATGGGTAGAACTGCAGGCGGCGTAATTGGAATTCGATTTAAAACTGATGATGATTACCTGCTGAAAATGGAAGTCGCCACACCTGACTCATTCGTAGTTACCGTTACTGAAGGCGGCTGGGCTAAACGGACTTCAATTGAAGAATGGAATGCAAAGGGCCGGGGAACTCAAGGCGTGCGCGCTATGCGCTTGGTTGAAAAACGTGGCGGGCTAGCTGGCGCATTAATTTGCGCAGCCGAAGATGAAATTTTTGCGATAGCCAGCAATGGTGTTGTGATTCGCACCCGGGTGGATGAGATCCGCGCAGCTGGGCGAGACACCATGGGTGTTTCGTTTATGAAAGTTGGCGATGATGATCAGGTTGTTGCAGTAGCGCGCAGCACAGCTGCTGCAATGGCGGCGCTGGAAAATGTAGAAATTCCAGATAATCTCGAAGAGCAAGCTCTAAAAGTAGACAAAGCAGCAGATGCATTGACGCAAGAGGAAGAGGTTTAAATGTCTGAAGAAGATTTCGGATCAAGCGATGACCAGCCAACTAAGCGCCATTACTTTGCAAACCCGCTTAAAGGAAAAAGCTCACAAGAACCAGCCCGCACATTCTCAGCCCAAGAGCTGCCAATTACATCTGGCCAAGCAACAAGCTCGAGGTCTGTGCGTTTGCATTTAACTCACATTGATCCTTGGTCAGCTGCCAAAAGTGCATTCATGCTTGGGGTAACTATTGCCGGAGTTTTACTCGTTGCAGTAATTGTGCTGTGGGGAGCGCTTTCAGCTGCTGGAGTCTTTGAAGCGGTATCTGGACTTTGGAATGACGCAGCTGGCAGTGATGGCGCCGGTGTAAGTTTTCTTTCACTGGGACGTTTAATTGGTTTAACTATGGTGATTTCAGCTATTGAAATAGTGTTACTCAGCGTGCTTTCCGCTTTGTACGCAGTGC
>Ga0209443_1002521_pt1 | contig 10782 bp, 6 predicted proteins | sample LauGreBMM110DCMD_2_FD_187571 | JGI IMG/M metagenome (GOLD analysis project Ga0209443, IMG submission 187571) | Freshwater lake microbial communities from Lake Michigan, USA - Su13.BD.MM110.DCMD (SPAdes) (version 2) | ecosystem: Environmental > Aquatic > Freshwater > Lake | place: Lake Michigan... | reverse complement strand
TATGGCGTCAAATTCTTTCTGCTTAAATGCCTGCACTGCAGCCTGGGCACATGCCTGAACGGTTTCAAAAGACAGCTTCAGGAAGGTGTCCTTGAAACGGACATCTACAGTATAACCGCGCTTCTGGAAAAACTCTGCCCCTTTCTTGCCAATGGCCCAGATGGTGAGGTTTCCGGCTGCTTGTACAGCTGAATACTTTTCAGTGATGGTAGCAATCGCCATTTTCTGGATGTTCGCATTGTAGGCGCCACAGAGACCACGATCGCTGGTCACAACAATCATCAATACTTTCTTCACCTGCCTTTCTTCGGCCAGGGCAATGCTGTTTCCACCTTCGGAATTGCTCACGATATTGCTGAGCATTTCCTGGAGCTTAGAGGCATAGGGGCGCATTTGGATGATGGCATCCTGGGCGCGGCGCAACTTGGCGGCACTCACCATCTTCATTGCCTTCGTGATCTGCTGGGTAGACTGGACCGATTTAATCCGGTTTCTTACTTCTTTTAACTGGCCTGCCATTGAGGTTCAAATTTGCGGCAAAGTTATGAAAAGGTTTTCAATGTTGAGCGGTGAGTTGAAGAGTTGGGGCACTAAAAAAGCCCCCACCGTAAAGTGGGAGCTTTTCATCCATTAGAATGGTAGTATGATTCTATTGGTTGTGGCTGGGGGTAAAAAACCCCGGCCTATTATTTTTGGACGACGATCCGTTGGATGGATTGTTCGCCCGTTTCAGGGTAGGTCATTTTGATGGAGTATACACCAGATTTTTGAATATTGAGTTTGTAATTGGCATCGGTGATGTTGCTTAACTGCCTGATGATTGTACCAGACTGATCGATTACTTGAATATTCATTTTCTTTCCGTCAGCAGTCCTGCTGATGTTTACCGCACCATTGCTCGGGTTAGGGAACACCATGGATACAGACTGACCATTCAATTTCACCACACGCACTTCACTGTAGGTCTTTTTGCCATCAAGGTCTTCCTGTACAAGGCGGTACATGTTGGTGCCGTTCTTTGCAGTTACATCCTTGAAGCTGTAGGCAAGTGTAGTCTGGCTGTTTCCACCTTCTGCTTTTGAAGCGATGAACCCAAGCGACTGGAACTTTCCACTGCCTTCTTCCTGACGCTCGATGCTGAAACCCTTGTTCACGCTCTCTGAAGAAGTAACCCAGGCAAGAGCAACCTTGTTGTCGGTGGTTTGCTTGGCGGTGAAAGAAGAGAGGGTGACGGGGAGGGCGGCAGCAGTTGTGCCAGTAATAACAAAATTTAAGTTTCTATACAATTTCACATTAGAATTATAAGCATAAACCCTGAAAGTCAATGTAGTATTTACTGGCATTTGAATAATACCCGCTCTGTATATGGTTGTTGATTGAACGCTTGAATCAGGGCTATTTGAGGGGTAAAAAATCCCCTGGGTTAAAAAATCATCTTTCGAATACCGAACCGAATATTTCCAGGAACCTCCATCATCACTATGAGTAAATTTAATACTACTTACTACCCAAGTTGCATTCAAAGGGGTTCTTACTTTATACTCATAATATTGAGAAAGATCAACATTAGAAGCGGAAGAATTCCAGTCAGTAGCGGTAACACCTAAAGATGAGTAAGGAGAAGGAGAAGTAGGCAATGTAAGTCCACTACCCACTGAGACGGGGAAAGTTGTCAAGCCTGTGGATGTAGTGGCATTACCATCGGAAGTCAACGCCCAAGTGATTGTACCTTGTGCATTAATTGTTGACTGAGAAAAAATCGCAACGAAAAAAATCAAAAATAATTTTATAAAAGCTTTCATAATAAATTTCCTTTAATGTGATGAAAAAGATGGTCATCATCGGACAAATCAGAATCCTGACATTGCTGCCTGGAATTGACATTAGGATTGGAGGAAATTCGAGAGGATCAGGAGGATTTTGGTACGGATTTTCGGTAAGAATTGGACGAAGTAGAAGCGTTGCCTTGGGAAAGGAAACAATCCTGGATTTCAGGAATTTACGTAGGTATTGGTGTTGTGGGTTGTAAAAATAAGCGTAGAACCCACACATGAATGTAGGTTCCCTTTTTGTTTAATGCAAGTTTTCGCAACAAAAAATAAAAAAAAAGTGTAGTAGCCTGAAAACCAGACTACTACACATTGAGATAATAATTTAAAACGACTTGACTTCGGTACGCATCATCCCGCCGGATGGTGTACTGCCGCTGGTTTGGGCCCCACTGAATTTGTTGAACCTGTAAATAAAGGTCATCATGAAATAGCGGGTAAGCCTGTTGACGCGGGTATCCACAATGTTGTTTCCGTTGATGGTTCGGGCGATTGAAGTGTTTTGCTTGAAGATATCATAGCCTGATATCCTGAATATGCCATTCTTCTTCTTGAAAATGGTTTTTTCGAAGGAAGAATTCAACAAAGCAATGTTCTGGTTCACGCTGGAGGAAAGTCCGCGGTTGATGATGTATTCCAGATCACTCCTCAATACCCATCCCCCAGGGATGTCGATGCGCATGTTGTTGGTGAGGGTCCAGCTGCCATAATCAACATTCTGCTGCCCTGGCAAGGTATACCTTACCCTGTTCAAACCATACCTTCCACCAAAATCAATCTCCAACCAGTCTTTCCAGTTGAACTCAAATTTAATACCCTGGGCCAAAAGCAGGTTCTTGGCCAGATTGCGTTGGCCATCAATCAATGATATGTTGTTGTTCAGTGCGGCTGTTCCGTTGAACGAGATAATATAGGTACGGTTCTTCCAAGGCTTGCTGAAATTGTAAAATCCACTCACCGTATAGTTGCCGTCTACATTCTCAAACGTGGTGAGCTGGCTTCCGTTGCCACCCACCCTGCTCGTGTTGTTGACGATCTGGTTGTTGGTGAAATTGTAATTGGCTCCTACAAAGAAGGTTTGACCCGTCAGGAAGTTCAGGTTATTGAAAGATGTACTGAAGATGTGCGCCACAGAAGGCTTCAACAAGGGATTACCCAATGTTTGGTACTGCGGATTGGAGATGTCTTTAACAGGCTGAAGCTGTGTGAAGCTTGGCTGGTTAGCATCGCCATTGTAGAAGAAACGCAGGGTCTTGTTCCTTGTAAAGTTATATGCGAAGTTGGCAGATGGCAGCATGTTGACCCTTTTGATGGGTGTATATGAACTGTCGCGGGAAACAGAGTAACCTTTTTGGTTGATGGGCTGGGCATTTACACCAATGGTATAATTGTACTTTTTCTTCACAGTCCTAAGGTTGGCACCAATGCGCTGCCTCAAGAAATCTGTTTCAAATGCATTGCTGAGGGAGGTAGAGAAGGTTTCCAATCCTTGTGGATCCACGACGTAGGTGGCCCTGTCGTTGCTGTTGAAGGACTGGCCATACTGGTAAATCAGGTCAAGGTAACGCCCTTTCATCAAAGGCTCAGAGTAGTTGAACCGGATGCTGAAGTTGTCGGCATTGTTGTCTGTGAAAACGTTTTGGTGGAGAATATTGGTGGATTTAACCGGCAAATAGTTGTTGGTAACATTGATTTTATTGGCATCTCCATCGGTTGAATTATAACCACCGTTGATGTTCACAGAAAGGTTTCTGCCGGGCTTCCTGAACTTGTGGTTAAATAATAAGTTCCCAGAGAAATTGGGTGCAACTGAGGTTGATTTGTTGGTATTGCTGCCCTTGCTGGTTGTATCCAGGTTGTTGCGGATATAGTCAAACAATGAACTTGAGGCACTGTTGGAGGCCCTTGTGGTAAACTCAGGAATGAATTTGACATAATTAAAAGAGTCAATGTTCCACTCAAAATTGAGGGATGCTCTGTGGCTCTTGGAATTGCTGAGGGATGAGCTTGCCTGGTGGTTCAGGAATTTGGTGTTCTGAAAGAAATTCTGTGAGGCAACATCTTGCTGCACATCCGTCTCTCGGGTGGAATAACTGTAGTTGCCATAAACGGAACCTTTTTTATCGGCAAGGTCATTCCTAAAATTAACCCCCAGTGAATTGGCAATCCTCAACCCCTCATCACCGCCGAAACCACCTTGGGTGTTTCCGCCAACCCTTACCTGAAATCCACGGCCACCGCCGCTGGAGCTTCCACCTCCGCCACTGCCATCAAAATTAAAGGTGCTGGTATTGTTGTTGTTGGCGCCGCCAAACACGGAAACCTGCTTGTTGTTGTTGAAAAAGTTGACATTAGTACCCAGGGCATACCTGTCGCTGGAGCCTGCTCCAACCGAGGTTCTGCTGAAAATTCCCTTGTTCCGGTCTTTTTTCAATTGAAGGTTGATGATCTTGTCTGGTTCACCATCCTTGATACCAGAAATATTGGCCAGGTCTCCATAATCGTCGATTACCTGAACCTTGTCAATCATATCAGCTGACAATTGTTGGGTTGCTGCTTTGGGATCTCCACTGAAAAAATCCTTTCCATTTACCCTTACCTTGCTCACTGATTTGCCCTGTGCGGTGATATTTCCGTTCTTGTCTACCTCAATGCCCGGCATTTTTTTCAACAGGTCTTCCACCATGGCATTCGGCTTCATCCTGAAAGAATCCGCCTTGTATTCTACTGTATCTTCTTTTACAATGATGGGAGGAGTGGAAATGACAATCTCTTGCAATGAGCTGTATTCTGGATACAATTTGTAATTCTCCAGTTTCAATACCTCTTCACCCTCTGGGATCGCAAGCGCTTTGAGGTTGGTGCCGTACCCGACACTGGTAACCATCAGCACAAATTTGCGCTGGGGGATTCCCTTTAAGAGGAAAAAACCAACATTATTGGACACTGTCTTGATGGTATCTTGGGCCCCAGCGATGTACACACCCACGGTAGCCCTTGCGATGGGATTGCCCAGGGTATCAACCAAACGGCCGTTGACCTGAAAGCCATCTTGTGAAAAAGCACTGAAAGAAAACGTTAATAGGACTAAAATCAACTTAAATATTCTGCTCATATGTTTGTATTCGTGGAATTGGATGCCAAAGGTACTTAAACACCTTCGGTCAAAAATTGTTAAAACAAATTAACCTCTCTTGAATAATTAAATTTCAGGGCGGCAAGGGTGGGTCAACAAGTGGTCAAAAAGGATTAATTTTGGCCCTTAGCAAGAACAGAAGAACATGTTTAAACTCATATCAGGATTATTCGGAGGCAGCAAATCAGAGAAAGACGTAAAGGAAATTCGTCCGCTTGTTCAAAAAATCAATGAACATTTTGCCTCCTACCAGGCGCTGAGTAACGATGCCCTCAGGTCAAAAACAAGCGAATTCAAGGCAAGAATCAAGGTTTCACTGGCTGAAATCGACAACAATATCAATGCATTAACCGAGCAGGCAGATCAACTTCCCGTTGAAGACATCCTGGGAAAGGACGATTTGTACAAAGAAGTTGACGCACTTAAAAAAACACGCAACGAAAAGATTGAGGATGCCTTAAAAGAGATCCTCCCTGAAGCATTCGCTGCTGTTAAAGAGGCCGGTCGGCGTTTGAAGGAAAATGAAGAACTTTCCTCTACCGCTACCGCGCTTGACCGCGAACTGGGGGTGATAAAAGACTATATCACCATCAAAGGAGACCAGTCTATCTTCAAAACCAGCTGGATGGCCGCAGGAAGCCTGGTGAACTGGAACATGGTTCACTACGATGTGCAGTTGATTGGTGGCGCCGTTTTGCACTCAGGTAAAATTGCAGAGATGGCCACCGGAGAGGGTAAAACCCTGGTTTCAACCCTGCCCGCCTACCTCAATGCACTTGCCGGGGAAGGTGTACATATTGTTACTGTTAACGATTACCTGGCCAAACGTGACTCTGAATGGAATGGTACTTTGTTTGAATGGTTGGGATTGACTGTGGATTGCATAGACAAGCACCAACCCCACTCAGATGCAAGAAGAAAGGCCTATCAGGCGGATATTACCTATGGCACCAACAATGAATTTGGATTTGATTACCTGAGGGACAACATGGTGCACTCTCCAGATGAGATGGTACAGCGCAAACACCATTTTGCGATGGTGGATGAGGTAGATAGCGTGTTGATTGATGATGCCAGAACGCCATTGATTATTTCCGGCCCTGTTCCAAGAGGGGATGACCAGCAATTCCATATCCACAAACCCAAGATCCAGCAACTGGTAGAAGTACAGAAACAGGTGGTGTTGAAATCCCTGCAAGATGCCAAAAAACTGATTGCAGAAGGAAAGGATGGCCCCCAGGAAGGTGGGCTCCAGGTGATGCGGGCATTCCGCGGACTTCCTAAAAATACGGCCCTCATCAAGTTCCTCAGCGAACCAGGCATCAAGGTAAAACTCCAAAAATCAGAAAACTATTACCTGGCAGAACAGCAAAAACACATGCCTGAGGTAGACGAGGAGTTGTACTTCCACATCGACGAAAAAAACAACCAGGTAGAACTGACGGATAAAGGATTGCATTTCATCACCAAAGGCGGTGATGATCCCAATTTCTTTGTGCTCCCCGACCTCAGCCTTGCCATTGCGGAAATTGAAAAGGCCACTACAACCGCAGATGAGAAACTGGCCATGAAAGAGGCCCTGCTGCAGGATTATTCTTCCAAGGCAGACAGGATCCATACTGTACAGCAATTGCTGAAAGCCTATACCCTCTTTGACAAGGATATTGAATATGTGGTCATGGACGGTGCTGTCAAGATTGTTGACGAGCAGACGGGCAGGATCATGGAAGGAAGAAGGTACAGCGACGGGCTTCACCAGGCCATTGAAGCCAAGGAAAATGTGAAGATTGAAGCAGCCACCCAAACCTATGCCACGGTTACCCTTCAGAACTATTTCAGGATGTACCATAAGCTGGCCGGTATGACCGGAACAGCAGAAACAGAAGCAGCGGAATTGTGGAACATTTACAAGTTGGATGTGGTCAACATTCCAACCAACCTGCAAATGACCAGAAAAGACCAGGAAGACCTGGTGTTCAAGACCAAGCGCGAAAAATTCAAGTCGGTCATTGATGAGATTGAACAACTGCGGGAAGCAGGAAGACCCATTCTGGTGGGGACCACCTCCGTGGAAGTATCTGAGCTGTTGGGAAGGATGTTGCAACAGAAAAAAATCCCACACAATGTATTGAACGCCAAACAACATGCCAAGGAAGCCCAGGTGGTGGCTGAAGCTGGTTTGGCAGGCAATGTAACCATCGCCACCAACATGGCGGGAAGGGGAACAGATATCAAACTGGGGCCTGGCGTGAAAGAAGCAGGAGGCCTTGCCATCATCGGTACGGAAAGACATGAAAGCCGTCGTGTAGACAGGCAGCTGCGGGGTCGGGCAGGTCGTCAGGGTGATCCGGGATCATCTCAATTTTATGTTTCCTTGGAAGATGACCTCATGCGCATGTTCGGAAGTGACCGCATTGCGTCCCTGATGGACAGGATGGGTTATAAAGAAGGGGAAGTGATCCAGCACAGCATGATCACAAAAAGCATCGAGCGTGCACAGAAAAAAGTGGAGGAAAACAACTTTGGCATCAGAAAACGTTTGCTTGAATATGATGATGTGATGAACAAGCAGCGCAGTGTTATTTATGGGAAAAGACAGCATGCACTTTTTGGAGAAAGGCTGGCCCTTGACCTCGACAATGCCTATTATGCTGTTGCAGCAAATATCGTCAACCAATTTACAGGAAGCAATGACCATGAGGGTTTCAAGCTTTCTGCCATCCTGCACTTCAGTGTAGAAACCGCTATTTCCAAGGAAGCGCTTGAAAAAGGGAATACCAACGAACTGACAGAACAGTTGTACAAAGAATCAATCGATCATTATACGGCCAAAAAATCACTGTTGGCCAAGCAATCATTGCCTGTGTTCCAGAATGTTCGCATTACACAAGGCAACCATATTGTCAATGTGGTGGTTCCTTTCACAGATGGCAAAAAGACCATCAATGCGCTGACCAACCTGGACAAGACCATCAGCAGCAAGGGCATGGAATTGGTATCCTCCCTTGAAAAAACCATCACCCTTGCCATCATTGATGATACCTGGAAAGAGCATCTCAGGGCGATGGATGACCTCAAGCAAAGCGTGCAAACCGCTGTGTATGAGCAGAAAGATCCACTGGTTATTTACAAGCAAACTGCTTTCCAGTTGTTCTCTGAAATGGATGCCGAAGTGAACAAGGACATCGCTTCATTCCTTTGCCATGCCTCACTTCCTGTTGAACATTCAGGGGCTGGATTAAAAGAAGGCAGGGAAAGCAGAACAGACATGAGCAGGATGAAAGTGAGGAAGGATGAACTGTCTGCATCGGGCGCTCCTGAATTGGCTGAGGGAGACAATGAATACCATGATCCCGCTGAGGCATCAAAACAGGAACCGGTGAGGGTTGGACCCAAAGTTGGCAGGAATGATCCTTGTCCTTGTGGCAGTGGAAAAAAATTCAAGGCCTGTCATGGTCGTGACGCAGCGTAAGCGAACACCATTAATAGTAAAACATGTTCAGACAACTCTATTTCTATCTTCTGGTACTGGTGATGGCATTCTGTGTATCAGCACAGGCGCAATTTGCCAAAAGTCCTTATGTGAAGAGAGATCCAAGGGTTGACAAGCTGGTAGACAAACAAATTGAACTGAACAAACAGGCATTAAGGGTCAGAACAACACTTGAACCAGGATTCAGGATTCTGGTAATCAGTACAAACAAACGGGATTTTGCCATAGATGCCAAATCAAGGTTATTGAAAATATACCCAGACCAAAAATCATACCTGTTTTACCAATCCCCTAATTTCAAATTGCAATTCGGTAACTTCAGAATGATGAAGGAAGCAGAGCTGATGAAAAAGGACTTGGTACTGGAATTTGGAGAGAACCTCATCATCATTCCATCACAGGTGGAGGTGAAGGGAGAAAAACAGGAAGCAGAAAATTTTTAACCTATTCAACATGCTGAGAGAAAAAATCAAACAGCTATCTGCCCAATACTTTGAGGAATACCGCGCTATCCGGCAGCATTTGCATGCCCATCCTGAACTGAGTTACCAAGAATACAATACGTCAAAATTTGTCCGCGACCACCTCACCCATCTCGGAATCCCCTTCACAGTGATGGCCGAAACGGGTGTCATTGGAATCATTGAGGGCAACCGATCAGACCGTGTCATTGCCCTTAGGGCTGACATGGATGCCTTGCCCATCCAGGAGAAGAATGATGTGCCGTATGCATCCACCATCCCTGGTATCATGCATGCCTGTGGCCATGATGTGCATACCACCTGCCTGTTGGGAGCAGCCCGTATGCTGCATGAATTGAGGAATGAATGGGATGGAACTGTAAAACTTATTTTCCAACCTGGAGAAGAAAAAAACCCAGGCGGGGCCAGCTTGCTGATCAATGAAGGGGTGCTTGAAAACCCAGCCCCATCAGCCATCTATGGATTGCACGTGCACCCGCAATTGGACATTGGAAAAATGAGTTTTGCCTCCGGAAAAGTGATGGCCAGTGCCGATGAACTCTACATCACGGTCAGGAGCAAGGGTGGCCATGCAGCAAAACCTTACCTGACAGCGGATACCGTGCTCACTGCCTCACAGATTGTGGTTGCTTTGCAACAGGTAGTCAGCAGAAACAACAACCCCTTCTCTCCTTCCGTTTTGTCGATTTGTTCCATGCAGGGAGGCTATACAACCAACGTAATTCCATCGGAATTGAAAATGATGGGGACCTTCCGGGCCATGGATGAAGGCTGGCGTTTTGAAGCCCATCGCCGCATCCGGGAGATTGTAGCGCACGTAGGCAAGGCATGCGGTGCGGAAGTGGAATTGGAGATCAGCATAGGTTATCCTTCTGTTGTCAATGATCATGCACTGACCCAACATGCTAGGTCATTGGCAGAAGAAATGATCGGCACTGAAATGGTGGAAGAAACGGAATTGAGCATGGGTGCAGAAGATTTTGGTTACTATTCACAAAAAATACCGGGATGTTTTTACAGATTGGGCACAGGCAACAAGGCCATGGGCATTGTATCTGGCGTTCATACACCCACCTTTAACATTGATGAATCTGCCATTCAAACTGGCATGGCGATGATGGCGTATTTGGGGGTGAAGGGGTGAGAGAGGTTGAAATGACTAAAAATAATTTATGCAAAAAAAAGATTTGAGAAGAGAACAGGCCCTTGAGTACCATGCAAAGGGAAGGCCTGGAAAAATTGAAGTGATACCAACGAAAGAGGCCAAAACCCAAAGGGATCTTTCTTTGGCTTACTCTCCGGGGGTTGCAGAACCCTGCATGGAAATTTTCCGTGACATTGAAAATGTTTATAAATACACGGCCAAAGGCAATTTGGTGGCAGTAATCAGCAATGGTACTGCTGTACTCGGCCTTGGCGATATTGGGCCTGAAGCTAGCAAACCTGTGATGGAAGGAAAAGGCGTGCTTTTCAAAATATTTGCTGATATCGATGTTTTTGATATTGAGATCAACGAAAAAGATCCGGTTAAATTTGTAGAGATTGTCAAGGCATTGCAACCCACCTTTGGTGGTATCAACCTCGAAGACATCAAGGCTCCAGAGTGTTTTTATATTGAGCAAAGGCTGAAGGAAGAAATGAACATTCCCATCATGCATGACGATCAGCATGGTACAGCCATCATCAGTGCTGCAGCACTGCTGAATGCACTGGAACTGCAAGAAAAAAAGATTGATGAAATCATCATCCTCGTCAATGGTGCGGGCGCTGCTGCCATGGCCTGTATAGACCTTTACGAAGCACTGGGTGCCAAAAGAGAGAACATTTGGATGTTTGATTCAA
>Ga0209443_1002519_pt1 | contig 10791 bp, 7 predicted proteins | sample LauGreBMM110DCMD_2_FD_187571 | JGI IMG/M metagenome (GOLD analysis project Ga0209443, IMG submission 187571) | Freshwater lake microbial communities from Lake Michigan, USA - Su13.BD.MM110.DCMD (SPAdes) (version 2) | ecosystem: Environmental > Aquatic > Freshwater > Lake | place: Lake Michigan... | reverse complement strand
TCCAATTCTGATACAGCTATTTGGCCGCAATGTGGTGAAATTGATATCATGGAATATTTAGGAAGTAGCCCAACTAAAGTGTTTGGAACTGTTCATGGTCCTGGTTATTCGGGAGGTAATGCAATAACTAAAACGTATTCTTTACCAAATAGCAGATTTGATACTGATTTCCATGTTTTTGGTGTAGAATGGGATGAAAATTACATTAACTTTTATGTTGATGAGGTACTTTATAATCAAATTACGCCATCAGATGTAACTGGTGACTGGGTTTTTAACAACCCTTTTTACATAATATTAAACATGGCTGTGGGAGGTAATTATCCGGGTGCTCCAAATAGTGAAACCCCATTTCCACAAGAAATGTTAGTAGATTATGTTAGAGTTTATCAATAATTTCTTTTAATAAAACAAGGTTTACAAACAATATTAATGTCTAAATACAACTAAGAAATACAATAAATTCTAGTAATAATGAACCCAAATAACACTATATCTGACATTAATATTTTTGTAAATAGTAAAGAAAAAATAAATTTAGAATCGGTTCTCATCAATAATGAAATGTTTTTTAAAATCACTAATAATGATTTGATGCGACCCTTTTTTATGAGTATCGTTAGTGATTCAAATCACTGGATGTTTATTTCAAGCAACGGCGGATTAACTGCTGGTAGAAAAAATGCTGAGTTCGCCCTTTTTCCATACTATACAGATGATAAAATAACTGAATTTGCAGATATTACAGGTAGCAAAACTATTTTTAAAATTGAAAAAAACAACGAGAAATTTGTTTGGGAACCCTTCTCTGAACGCTTCAACGAAAACTACAATTTAACAAGAAATTTATATAAGAACGAATTTGGTAATAAAATTATTTTTGAAGAAATTCATAATGATTTTAATTTGACTTTCAGATACCAATGGAATTCTAGTAATTTATTTGGTTTCGTTAAAAAATCAGAATTGCTAAACGATTCTCAAAATGATTACAACATAAACATCTTAGACGGAATTCAAAATGTTTTACCTCAAGGTGTTAATAGCGACTTGCAAGCCACAACCAGTAATTTAGTTGATGCTTATAAAAGAAATGAACTTCACTTAGAAAGCGGCTTAGGAATTTTTGCTTTAAGTGCAATTATAGTTGATAAAGCGGAACCTAGTGAAGCATTAAAAGCAAATATTGTTTGGTCTTTGGGATTGGATAAACCAACGTATTTACTTTCCTCTCTTCAACTTTCAGCATTTAGAAAATTTCAAGACCTACATCAAGAAACAGACATAAAAGGTGAAAAAGGAGCTTATTTCATTTCAACCAAACTGTTTTTAGAAAAAAACACATCAAAATCTTGGAAGATAATTGCAAATGTTAACCAAAACCAAGCGCAAGTTATTAAAATTGCCGATGCAATATCTAACGATGTAACTCTTGAAAATCAAATTATTCAAGATATCGATTTAGGTACTCAAAATCTTATTGCTCTTAACGCAACTGCTGATGGATTACAATTTACAGCAGATAAGCGTAAAGATTCGCGTCATTTTTCAAATGTTTTGTTTAACACTATGCGAGGTGGCATTTTTGATAACAATTATACGATTGAGAAAATTGATTTTGTTAATTATATCGCTAAAGCCAATAAAATTTTATTTAAAGAAGAAGAAAAATTTATAAAAAATTTACCAGAAACTTTTGATTATTCATTTCTTCAACAACTGATTTTTAATCATAATAATGCGGATTTAATTCGACTTTGTTCGGAATATCTTCCATTAAAGTTCAGCCGCAGACATGGCGACCCAAGTCGTCCATGGAATAAATTTTCTATAAATACAAGAAATGAAATTGACGGTTCAAAAATATTAGATTATGAAGGCAATTGGCGTGATATTTTTCAAAATTGGGAAGCATTAGCTAACGCTTATCCGGAGTTTATCGATGGAATGATTCATAAGTTTTTAAATGCGTCTACTTTTGACGGTTATAATCCCTATCGTGTTACGAAAGATGGTTTTGATTGGGAAACGATAGAGGCAGACAATCCTTGGTCTTACATTGGTTATTGGGGTGATCATCAGATTATCTATTTATTAAAGTTTTTAGAATTCATAGAAAATTACCAACCAGGAAAATTAAATGAATATTTTAACAAGGAATGTTTTGTTTATGCCGCAGTGCCATATAATATAAAGCCGTACAAAGAAATTCTAAAAAACCCAAAAGACACCATTGAATTTAACCATGAATGGGATGCGAAAATCAATCAACGTCGAAAAGAAAATGGAGCTGATGGTGCCTTATTAAGAGATAATAATAACGAAATTTATCATGTAAATTTAATTGAAAAATTATTGGCTACTATTTTGGCTAAAATGTCGAATTTTATTCCTGAAGCTGGAATTTGGATGAATACCCAACGACCAGAATGGAATGATGCAAATAATGCATTAGTAGGAAATGGTGTTTCAATGGTTACGCTTAATTATTTAAGAAGATTTCTAAAGTTTTTCCAGCAATTATTAGATAATTCTAACCTCGAAACAATTAAAATTTCTAATGAAATGGTTGAGTTTTACCATGCTATTAGAGAATGCTTACTTTCCCAACAGCATTTATTGTCAGGTTCAATTTCAAACGAAGACAGAAAAAGAATACTTGATTCGTTAGGCCAAGCTGCTTCTGAATATCGCTTTCATGTTTACAACAGCGGATTTTGGGGTAAAAAAAGAACGCATTCAATGCAAGGTTTGAAAAATTTTACACAAGTTAGTATTGATTTCATCGAACATTCTATAAAAGCCAACCAAAGAGAAGATCAACTTTTTCACGCTTATAATTTAATGTCTGTTGAAAATAATGGTATTTCAATTTCTTATTTACCAGAAATGTTAGAAGGTCAAGTCGCCATTTTAAGTTCTAGAATTCTTTCCGCAAAGCAATCAATTAAGGTGTTGGATGCTTTAAGAAATAGTGACTTATACAGAAAAGATCAAAATAGCTATATTTTATATCCAAATAAAGAATTACCAAAATTTTTAGAAAAAAACACGATTTCAAAGGATAGTATAGAGAAGTCGGCTTTATTAAATCAACTTTTAAGTGATTCTAATTTTCAATTAATTAATAAAGATAGTAAAGGAAATTATCATTTTAATGGAAATTTTCATAACGCCAACGATTTAAAAATTGCATTGGAACAATTAACTTTAAATAACGATTACAAAGAATTAGTACAAAAAGACTCAGTTCTTGTGCTACAAATTTTTGAAGAAGTATTTAATCATAAAGCATTTACAGGTCGTTCAGGAACTTTTTATGGTTACGAAGGTTTGGGATCTATTTATTGGCACATGGTATCGAAGTTGCATTTAGCTGTTTTAGAAGTAATTAATAAAGCAATAGATGCTAACGAAGACAAAACAACAATTGATGCTTTAGTGCATCATTTTGATGAAATCGGAGCAGGAATTGGTGTTCATAAATCGCCAAAAGCTTACGGTGCTTTTCCAACTGATCCTTATTCGCATACTCCTTTTGGTAAAGGCGCACAACAACCCGGAATGACAGGCCAAGTAAAAGAAGATGTCTTAGTTCGTATAGGTGAATTTGGTGTAAAAGTAAAAGATGGAAAATTACATTTCCAACCCAACTTTCTCCAAAAAGAGTCATTTTTATCCAATGATACTGAAGCTACTTTTATAATGGTAGATGGTTCCAAAAAACAAATACATCTTAAGAAAAATAACTTAGCGTTTACTACCTGTCAAATACCAGTTATTTATAAAATTGATCCAACAAGTAAAATTGTTTTGAACTATAAAAATGGTGAAACAAAAACTTTTGATTCCTTAGAATTAAACAAAGAAGAAAGTAAAAAAATAGCGCAACGTACAAACGAAATTTCAGTTATTGAAGTGTATTTAAACGAAAGTAGTTTAAGATAATGAAACAGCTGATTTGCATCATAGTACTATTTTTTATATCATCTAAACCAATGATTACTAGTAATCTAGTTTCAAGAGAAATGACGGCAGAAAAATTATTAGGAAATACAGAACACCAAGGCATTTGTTATGGTGGTTACAGAACTCAAACAAGAGAAAAGCAACCCACGATAAATGAAATTAAAGAAGATTTAAAAATACTTTCTGCTTTGAATATAAAAGTTATACGAACCTATAATGTGCATTATGAAGAAGCAGCCAATATATTAAAAGCCATTACAGAATTAAAAAAAACGAATGCAAATTTTGAAATGTATGTCATGCTAGGCGCTTGGATTGATTGTAAAAACGCATGGACAAAATTACAACCCATTCATAATGAAGAAAGTGAAAGAAATGCTATAGAAATTGAAGAAGCGGTAAGATTGACAAATAAATATCCAGAAATAGTTAAAATTATTTCTGTTGGAAATGAAGCGATGGTGAAATGGGCAACTAATTATTATGTGACACCAAATATTATTTTAAAATGGGTAAAACATTTACAGAATTTAAAGCAAGAAAATAAATTACCGAATCAAGTTTGGATTACAAGTTCTGATAATTTTGCTTCTTGGGGCGGACATTCAGCCGATTATCATGTGGAGGATTTGAAACAACTAATTAAAGCAGTTGATTATATTTCGATGCACACGTATCCAATGCACGACACACATTATAATCCCGTTTTTTGGGGAATTAAAGAAAGTGAATTACAGTTAACAGATAAGGATAAAATAGACGCTGTTATGTTAAGAGCCAGGGATTATGCTAATAGCCAATACGAAAATGTTATCAATTATATGAAGTCAATTGGTGAAAATAAACCAGTTCATATTGGCGAAACAGGATGGGCAACAGCATCAAACGAAATGTATGGAAACGATGGTTCTAAAGCAACAGATGAATATAAATCAGGGTTATATTATAACTTAATGAGAGAATGGAGCAACAAAAACAATATTTCATGTTTTTATTTTGAAGCTTTTGATGAAAATTGGAAAGATGGTTCAAATCCTTTAGGTTCTGAAAATCATTTCGGATTGATCAATTTGCAAAACCAAGCCAAATTTGCGCTTTGGGATAAAGTTGATAAAGGAATTTTTTATGGTTTAACCCGAAATGGGAAACCAATTGTTAAAACCTATAATGGAGATGAAAATGCTTTATGGCAGGATGTAAAAGTTCCAAATACTATTTTAATGAATTAAAAAATGCTAAATAAATTGAATAAAATAATTTTTAGAAGATTTTTGATGATAGCTAGTATTGCAGCATTTTCGTTGTATAGCTGTAAAGATTGGATGTAATATAAACTATAAAGAAATAATGGCAACAGCAGTAAGAATCTAGATGATTCCATTGCCATTGCTGTTTTTAATCCAACGAATCGTATTCAAACAATTGCTATTCAGTTAAAAAAATAAAAAATAAAATGATTACAATAGATGCAAATGCGCTTCAAACAATAATTATAAAATCTAATTAATTACATAATTAAAAATTTTACATATGTCAAATAATACAAATACCAAAGTAATGGTTCCAATGAGTCAAAAAATTGCCTTTGGATTAGGAATGCTTGCCAACCAAATGTTTCCAGCAGCTTTAGGAATTTTCATGGTTGTATTAGTCGAAAACTTAGGAATGCCATCATGGATGTGGGGTATTTTATTTTTTGTACCAAGAATTGTTGATGCTTTTTTTGATCCTATCATGGGTTTTATATCAGATAATACAAAATCAGATTGGGGAAGAAGAAGACAATATGTATTTGTTGGCTCCATCATTATGGGAATTTCTTTTATAATTATGTGGCAATTATACCGTGAAAATAGCGTGACTTATAACTTCATATTTTTTCTGGTAATGTCACTAATTTTTCACATCGGACTTTCCATTTTTAGTGTACCGTATGTGGCTATGGGATATGAAATGAGTGACGATTTTCACGAACGCACCAGTATTATGGCAATTTCACAATGGATAGGGCAGTGGGCATGGGTAATTGCACCATGGTTTTGGGTAATTATGTACGATCCAGCTTGGTTTCCAAATGCAGATACAGCAACAAGAACGTTAGCCATTTGGGTGGGATTGGTATTTATGCTTTTAGCGATGGTACCAGCCATTTTTATTAAAAGTAAATCAACCCAATTTGACGATACTTTAAAACCATTAACATTTAGAAATATTGGCGGAAGTTTAAAAGAAATATTAAGTAGTTTTAAAGAAGCGTTTTCTAATAAACCATTTAGAAAACTTTGTATTGCTACCTTTTTTATTTTTAATGCTTTCAATACAGTTGCAGGTTTCACATTTTTTATAGTTGTATATTATCTGTTTAATGGAGATACTGCTGCTGCAGGAATTTGGCCAACACTTTTCGGATGTATAGGCGCATTAGCAACCACTTTTATTGTTATACCAATTGTGGCTTGGATGTCCAAAAAAATGGAGAAAAAAACAGCATTTTTAATTTCTCAAGGCATTTCTGTGATAGGATATATATTACTTTGGTTGCTATTTATTCCGGGTAAGCCTTATATGTTTTTATTTGCATTGCCATTTTTTTCTTTCGGAATTGGAAGTTTATTTACCCTTATGATGTCTATGACTGCAGATGTTTGCGATATGGATGAATTAGAATCAGGAAAAAGAAGAGAAGGTATTTTTGGAGCGATTTACTGGTGGATGGTCAAGTTTGGTTTTGCAATTGCAGGATTGTTAACGGGTGTTATTATGTCTGCTGTAGCATTTAAAGCTGGTGCGCCGATTCAACCAGAAGGTGCTGTTACAGGTTTGAGATTGTTTTTCTCTGGCGTGCCAATATGTGGGACATTAATAGCCATGTACATTATGTGGGATTATGATCTTACGGAGAAAAAAGCCAATGAAATAAAAAAAGAATTAGAAGAAAGAAAATTAGTAGTTCAGAAACAAGTTGACCAAATACAATCAAAACAGTAAACAATGCGGTTTTATAAAATAATTATGAAAAAAAATACGCTTTTTCAAATGCTATTAACGCTATTGTTGGCCACACAATTTGGTTTTGCCCAGGTTGATGTGGTTTATAATAATTTAGTTTGGTCAGATGAGTTTGATGGTACTGGTGCAATAAACTCAACCAAATGGCATCATCAAACGCAATTGCCAGCGGGAGGAAGTTGGTTTAATGGCGAATTGCAACATTATACAAATGAACAAACCAACTCATTTGTAGATGGTGGTTCATTAAATATTGTAGCCAAAAAAGAATCTTACACCAGTCAAAATATTACAAAACAATATACTTCAGCAAGATTAAATTCAAAATTTGCATTCACTTACGGTCGTGTAGACATTAGGGCAAAAGCTCCAAATGGGCAGGGCACTTGGCCTGCGTTATGGTTGTTAGGTAAAAATGTGAATGAAGATGGCGGTTTTTTTGATTCAAATTTTGGAACAACTAGTTGGCCTGCTTGCGGAGAACTTGACATTATGGAGCATGGAATTTTTACCGACAAGCCATTAAATTATATTGGTGCCGCTATACATACTCCTTCCTCTTTTGGAAACACAGTAAATAAAGGGGGCATTCAAGCATCAGATATCAATCAGAACTTTCATGTTTATTCTATGAATTGGTCACCCAATCAAATTACATTTCTACTCGATAACGTGGATTTTTACACCTACAATCCAGCTGTAAAAAACGCAAGTACTTGGCCATTTAATTTAGATCAATATATATTATTAAATATAGCTATGGGAGGATTTGCTGGTACTATTCCGTCAAATTACAATCAAAGTTCTATGGTTATTGATTATGTTAGAATATACCAAAATACAGCTATCGACACACAAGCACCAACAAATTTTGTAGCTACTGTTGGAGCTGTTACTGGTTCTTCAGTCGAACTGATACTAAATGCAAATGATAATTCGGGAACAATTGCCTACACAATTTCTTATAGTGGCGGCACGTTTACTGTTTATAACCCTTCGGGCAACATAAAATCGGTAGTTGTTCCAAATTTAGTATCCAACACTAATTACACATTTACAATTACCGCTGCTGATATGGCAGGAAATCCGGTAGCCAATAATCCAATTTCCCTTAGTGCAACAACATCTTTTAATCCACAATGTTCAGGTTCAGACACTCAATCTACTGATGGAACACCTTTCACCTTAGGATATAATTATACTTTTCAAACAATCGGCACAGATGTAAAAATTACATTTGAATTATTGGATAATAAAGCTGGATTAGTTGCTTTTTTGAGAAAGCAATCTCCATTTACGGAAACTCAAATGGCAGCGGTTATAGGTCAAACACAAACATTTACTCAAACCATTACAGGACAAACTATCGGTTCAACCATAACTTTTGCTGTTAAATTTGCCTTTGCTGGTGGATTATCAGTAACAAGATATATTTCGTATGTGGTAGGGAATAACTGTGCTTTAGAAGCCGCATCAATTCAAGAACCCGTAGAATTTTCTTTTATAAATCCCGTAAAAGACTTCATAAATATAAATTCCGAAGCAGAAATTGACAAAGTTGAAGTATATAATATGACAGGAATTTTAGTTTTAGAAACCAAAACGGATACGAACCACATTGATATTAAAAATCTTTCACAAGGTATTTATTTACTTGCTGTTTACTCTGGAGACAATAAAAGAGTTAAAAAAATGGTAGTGAAATAATTTCAATTATATATACAACAAATTAATTCCTCTCGGAAATCTTTTTTGTGAGTTATTTTTACTTTATATCACATACTTAAAAACAATAAAGAATTTAATTTTTCAAATTAAATTTGTTTTTTAAATAAATTTTATTCTATATTTGCTTTAATATAAATTCTAATTTAACATTTGCCTATTACAGAAAACTACTTTTTAGAGATAATTCTCAAATTTATTTAACAACTAAAAGGTATTTTATGGCTAATGTACAAACCCCAGACGCACTATTGGTAAAAAATTACATAGCAGGTGATGAAAACGCCTTGACTATTTTAATTAACAGACACCAATCTAAGATTTACGGTTTTATTTATTCCAAATTATCGGATAGAGATATTTCAGACGATATATTTCAGGATACTTTTATTAAAGTTATTAAAACCCTGAAGTCTAATTCTTATAATGAAGAAGGAAAATTTTTACCTTGGGTTATGCGAATTTCACACAACCTTATTATTGATCATTACCGAAGAAATAAAAAAATGCCGATGTACAGAGAAACTGAGGAATTTTCTATTTTTTCTATTATGTCAGATAATGTGCCCAACATTGAATCAAAATTAATTACAACTCAAGTAGAAAACGACTTAAGAAAATTAATTGAGGAGCTTCCTGCTGAACAAAAAGAAGTTTTGATGATGCGCATGTATCAAGACCTAAGTTTCAAAGAAATATCTGAAACGACAGGCGTTAGCATCAATACAGCACTTGGTCGAATGCGGTATGCAATTATGAACTTAAGAAAAGTTATTGACAAACATCAAATTATATTAACCAATTAATACTATTTGAAAATATATTACGTTATAGTTAAATATAAATTAATTCTTAATTTAATTATGGCGAAAATCTACCCTCAAGAAGCTTTAAAAGGTTCAAAAATTTTACCAAAAAAAGAAACAATACAGTTTTTACTTAATTATTCAAAAGCATTGAATATTTTTAAAGTTGGTAAAAAGTCAATTGAAGTTTTAGCTAATTAATCAAAATCCCGATATTTTATCGGGATTTTTTTTGTAGTATTCTTCCAAAATCGATTTCCGTCCAATCGTTTTTGTAATAACATCTAAATCCAAATTCCACCCCCGAGCAGGCGAATATTCTCGACCATACCAGATAATTTGTAAGTGCAAATCATTCCAAATTTCCTTAGGAAAAATCCGTTTGGCATCTTTTTCTGTTTGCGTTACATTTTTTCCGTTGGTCAAATTCCATCGGTACATTAAGCGGTGAATGTGCGTATCTACTGGAAAAGCTGGAACGCCAAAAGCTTGTGACATCACCACACTTGCCGTTTTATGCCCCACGGCAGGAAGTTCTTCCAAGGCTTCAAAACTTTGCGGAACTTTCCCCTCGTGTTTGTCAATTAAAATGTGTGACAATCCATGAATTCCTTTTGATTTCATTGGAGACAATCCACAAGGCCTAATAATAGCTTTAATTTCCTCCACAGACATTTTAATCATATCGTTCGGATTATCTGCTTTTGCAAACAATAATGGCGTAATTTTATTCACACGAACATCCGTGCATTGCGCTGATAAAAGCACAGCAATCAACAAAGTATAAGGATCTTTATGGTCTAATGGAATCGGAATACTAGGATATTTTTCTTTTAACGTATTAATAACAAATGTTATTCGTTCTTGCTTATTCATTTTTTATTAAATTTGAATCGTAAATTTACTACAATATTTTTACTAAATTTCATTTTCAAATAAGCAGTTTCAATTTAAAACAGATACAATGACAACATTAAAAAAAGGCGATAAAGCCCCGCAATTTTCAGGAATTGATCAAGATGGAAAGGCACATAAATTAGACGATTACAAAGGAAAAAAATTAGTTGTTTTCTTTTATCCAAAAGCAAATACTCCAGGTTGCACCGCAGAAGCTTGTGATTTAAGAGATAATTTCGAACGTTTTCAAACTAACAATTATGCCATTTTAGGCGTAAGTGCCGATTCTCAAAAAGCGCAAGCCAAATTCAGAGATAAATTTGTTTTTCCTTTCCCACTTTTGGCGGATGAGGATAAATCGGTAATTCAAGCTTTTGGCGTTTGG
>Ga0209443_1002516_pt1 | contig 10798 bp, 5 predicted proteins | sample LauGreBMM110DCMD_2_FD_187571 | JGI IMG/M metagenome (GOLD analysis project Ga0209443, IMG submission 187571) | Freshwater lake microbial communities from Lake Michigan, USA - Su13.BD.MM110.DCMD (SPAdes) (version 2) | ecosystem: Environmental > Aquatic > Freshwater > Lake | place: Lake Michigan... | reverse complement strand
TGACCCTCCCGGTCGAGGTGCAAGCGGGGCAATCGTTGCTGGTCGAAGGCGACGGCTTCGCCCGCATCTACGACGCCAAGGGCAGCCAGATCCGGTCGGTGCCGCTGACGGGCGTGCTGCCGAAGGTGCAGCCCGGCAAGAACGCGGTGCGCTTCGACTGCGCTTTCAACGGCCCGACGCCCCCGAAGGTCGTCGTCACCGTGAAGACCGTCTCCGCGCCGACCCGAGTCCAGCGCGCGAAGTAGGTGGAGAAGGGGGACGGGGATCAGGGGACGCGCGCCTGACACGGCTCGGCGAACTGAGACCTCGGACCTTGGACCTGAGACTTCCCCGCCTCCGTTCACACCAGGATCTCGCGGATCACCTTGCCGTGGACGTCGGTGAGGCGGCGGTCGATGCCGTTGTGCTGGAAGGTGAGCGCCTCGTGGTCGAGGCCGAGCAGGTGCAGGAGGGTCGCGTTGAGGTCGTGGATCGACAGGACGTCCTGCACCGCGCGGCGGCCGAGTTCATCGGTGACGCCGTGGCTCACGCCGCGCCGGACCCCGGCGCCGGTGAGGAAGCAGGTGAAACCGTCGGGGTTGTGGTCGCGGCCTTGCGCGCCCTTCTGGAACATCGGCATGCGGCCGAACTCGGTGCACCACACCACCAGCGTGTCCTCCAGCAGCCCGCGCTGCCGCAGGTCGGTGATCAGCGCGGCCGCCGGCTGGTCCATGATGGCGGCGTGCTTGTCGTATTGTTCCTTGAGCTTGTTGTGGCCGTCCCAGTTCAGTTCTCCACCGCTGGCGTAGGCGCCGTTGAAGAGCTGCACGAAACGCACCCCGCGCTCGACGAGCCGGCGGGCGAGGATGCAGTTGCGGGCGAAGGCGGCCTTGGTCGGGTTCCGCGTGTCGTCCGCTCCGTAGGCCTTGAGGATGTGCGCCGGTTCGGTCGAGAGGTCGCTGATGGCCGGCACGCTCAGCTGCATGCGGGCCGCAAGCTCGTAGCTGGCGATGCGCGCGGCGAGGTTGCCGTCGGCCGGGTTCTGCTCCAGATGGCGCCGGTTCATCTCCTGCAGGAACGAACGCGCGGCGCGGTCCGTCGCCGGCAGGATGTCCGCGGGCGGCGCGAGGTTGCGGACCGGTTCCTTGGTGCTGAACGGCGTTCCTTGGAACTCCGCCGGCAGGAAGCCCGGGCCCCAGTTGTTGACGCTCGCCTGCGGTACGCCGCGAGGGTCCGGGATGGCCACGAAGGCGGGCAGGTCCTGGTCCTCGCTGCCCAGCGCATAGGTCACCCAGGCGCCGATGCTGGGGAATCCGTCCGGCACGAATCCGGTCGAGAGGAAGTTCTCCGCCGGCCCGTGCGTGTTGGTCTTGCTGGTGAGCGAATGGACGAAGGCGAAGTCGTCCACCAGTCCGCCGAGATGCGGCACGAGATCGGAGATCATCTTGCCGGAACGGCCGCGCGGTCGGAACGCGTACTGCGGCTTGGCCAGCTCGCCGGAGGGTCCTTGGAACGTGACCGCCGGCCCGCCGGCCAAGGGTTTGCCGTCGTGCTTGATCAGCTCGGGCTTGAAGTCGAAGGTCTCCAGTTGGCTCACCGCGCCGGCGCAGAAGATGACCAGCACGTTGCGCGCCTTCGCCGGATGATGCGGCAGGCGCGGAGCATACGGCCGTGCCGGATCGATGACCGGACGTGCGGCCGCCAGCAATCCGTCGCCGCCCAGCAGGTCGGCCAGCGCGATGGCGCCGAGGCCGGTGGCGGTGCGGGAGAGGAATCCGCGGCGGTCGAGCAGATGGCGTCCGGTGACGGAGAGGTCGGCGGCGCGCGGATTCATGGCAGGAAGAGGAACTCGCTGGAGTTGAACAGGACGCGGCATAGCGTCGCCACACCGTGCTCGGCGACGAGCGGGACCGCGGAGGCCAGTTCGTCCGGCCCGGGGATCCGTCCGAACGCGAGCTGGTAGGCGAGGCGGGCCTTCGCGGCCGGATCCGCGCCCGGCCCGGCCTCGGTCTCGATCCGCGCGGCGAACGCCTTCGACTCATCGAGCGTGAAGCGGCTGTTGAAGAGGTTCAGCGCCTGGATGGGCGTGGTGGATTGCCGGCGGCGCGCGGTGGTCTGGCCCGCATCGGGACAGTCGAAGGCCCCGAATACCGACTCGCGCTCCATGCGGACCTTGTGCGCGTAGACCATGCGGCGGAGCCCTTCGGGTCCGAACGACTCGATCGGTGGGAAGCCGTCCAAACCGCCGCGCGACCGGAACAGGTCGAAGCCGCGTCCGCCGGCCTTGAGGTCGAGCCGTCCGCTCACCGCCAGCATCGAGTCCCGGAGGGTCTCAGCTTCCAGCCGGCGCGACGGGAAGCGCCAGAGCAGGCGCGAATCCGCGTCCTTCGCGAGGGCGGCGCGATCGATGCGGCCGGACCGCGCATAGGTCGCCGAGCCGAGGATGAGCCGGTGCAGGTGCTTCACCGACCAACCGGACCGGACGAATTCGCCGGCGAGCCAGTCGAGCAGTTCAGGATGCGTCGGTCGCGCGCCCATCGTGCCGAAGTCGCTGGCCGTCTCCACCAGGCCGACGCCGAAGTGGCCCTGCCAGATGCGGTTCGCCATCACGCGGGCCGTGAGCGGAGCGGCCGGACCGGTGATCCATCCGCCCAACGCGAGCCGCCGTCGCGGGTCGGCCGAATCCGCCGGCATCGAGAGCGTGCCGAGCGCGGAGAGGACCGTCGGCGCGACAAGGTCCTTGGGTTGTTCGGGATCCCCACGGTGCAGCACGCGCGTGGTCTCGGGCTCGGAGAAGACCCCGGCGTAGACCATCGGCACCTTGGTGAGCTCGGTGATGCGCGCATCGAGGCGCTTGCGTTCGTCGAGCAGGCTTGCCGCTTCCTTAGCCTCCTCCGGAGCGAGCCCAGTGATGGAGACCGGGGCCGGGGACTTCGTGGTCGGCGAGAACGGCCGGCGGTCCTCGTCGCCCGCGACCTTGCGCCAACCGCCGTCGTCGTCCGCGACCTCGATGCGGTATCGTGTGGGCAACCGGTCGGTGAACTTCCCTTCGCGGTCGCGGCCCCAGACCACGCGGTCGATCACCTCGGGTCCCGCGAAGGTCAGCTCGACGCTGCCCTTGCCTTGGGTCGCGGAGATCCAGCTGTGCTCGTTGCCGAAGCGGCCGTCGTTCAGGTGCGCCAGCGTGTGGCGGTCGGAGCCCGGCAAGGTGCCCGATGCGCTGGCGGTCGTGCCCGCCGAGGCGAGCGCGACGTTCATCGGAGACGGTCCGGCGGTGAAGATTTCCAGCTCGTCGAGGCAGGGCTCGAGCGAGGTGCATTCCTCGATGGTGAAGCGCAGGCGGCGCGCCGAGACAGGAGCGAAGCGGTCGGTGTTGCGTCCCGGGCCGACCGCGGCGCGGGGCGGCGGGACGTGGGCGAGGCGCGTCATCGTCCCGGGCGTCGGGCCGGCTTCGAGGGTGTGGGCGGTCGGCGTGCGGTCGGTGAAGGCGCCTTCGCGGTCGCGGCTCCACACGACCTTGCCGATGCGTACCGGCGAGGGCAGCTCGAACAACACCCAGCCGCGTCCCGGCTCGTCGGACATCCAGCTCTTCGCGTTGCCGTACCGTCCGTCGTTGAGGTGCTCCAACCGGTGGCTGCCCGAGGTGCGGCTGCCGGAGGCGGTGCACTTCGTGCCGAGACCGGCCAGCGCGAGGTTCCGCGGGACGGCTTCGTCGGTGAAGATCTCCAGCTCGTCGATGCACGGCTCGATCAGGCCCAGCGTGGGATGCAGGCCGGTGTCGTGGATGGTGAAGCGGACGAACCGGGCCTCGACCGGCGGGAACGACACGACGTTCGTGCGCGCATCCGGCGCGGCGCGGCGTCCGGTCATGACCTGTGCGACGGGCTCGAAACGGGCCAATGCGTCGTCGATGCGGGCCAGCCCCGGCCGGAGCGCCGCGGCCTCGCGCAGCCGCGCCTCGGTCTCGGTGGTGCGGACCGGACGGTCGCCGTAGGCCACGCCGGCGAAGAAGGCCTGCATCGCGTAGTAGTCGCGCTGCGGGATGGGGTCGAACTTATGGTCGTGGCAGCGCGCGCATCCGACGCTCAGGGCGAGGAAAGTCTGGCCGGTGCAGCCGACGATCTCGCTCAGCGCGTCCTGCCGCGCGAGGCGTTTGGAGACGTCGTCCGCGCCGATCTGGCCGGGCAGCAGCACCGCCGAGGCCACGAGGAAACCCGTCGCCGCGTCTTCGCCCGAGGCATCGCCGGCGAGCTGTTCGCCGACGAACCGGTCGTACGGTTTGTCGCTGTTGAAGGCGCGGACGACATAGTCGCGGTACGGCCATGCGTTGGGCCGCTCGGTGTTGACCTCGAAGCCGTCGGTGTCGGCGTAGCGCACGACATCGAGCCACAACTGCGCCCAGCGTTCGCCGTGGCGCGGGCTGGCGAGCAGGCGCTCGACGACCTTCGCGAAGGCGTCGGGCGCGGCGTCCGCGAGGAATGCGCCGATCTCGGCCGGGGTCGGCGGAAGGCCGGTGAGGTCGAGCGTCGCGCGGCGGAGCAGCGTTTGCCGGTCGGCCGCGGGACCGGGCGTGATCCCTTGCTCCTCCAGCTTGGCGAGGATGAAGGCATCGATCGGCGAGCGCACCTCGCCGGCCGACCGTGCCGCCGGCGGCACGACTTGGCGGATGGGCTGGAACGACCACCAATCCTTCGCGCGGTCCGCGGCCGGCGCGGCCTCCAGGGTGCCGAGCCCCGCCCAGATCCCGGCCATCGTCATCGCGGCCGTGGCGAAACCGGTGATCCGCGTCCGGATCCTCGCGCTGCGCCGGCCCCGTGATCTGGCGGCGCCGTTCATGCGAGGATGCCCTTCACCACGGTGCCGTGCACATCGGTGAGCCGGAAATCGCGACCCTGGAACCGGTAGGTCAACCGTTCGTGGTCGATGCCGAGCTGGTGCAGGAGGGTGGCTTGGAGGTCGTGCACATGGACCGGATCGCGGATGACGTTCATCGCGAGGTCGTCGGTCTCGCCGTAGCTCAGGCCGGCCTTCACGCCGCCGCCAGCGAGCCAGCTGGTGAAGGCGTACGGATGATGGTCGCGGCCCCAGCGCTTGCGGTCGTCGAGGGCGCCCTGGATGAACGGTGTCCGCCCGAACTCGCCGCCCCAGACGACCAACGTGTCGTCGAGCAGGCCGCGTTGCTTCAGGTCGGCGACCAGCCCGGCCGAGGCCTGGTCGGTGTCGCGGCACTGGTTGTAGAGCTCGGTGGTGATGCTGTTGTGCTGGTCCCAGCCGGCGTGCATCACCTGCACGCAGCGGACGCCGCGCTCGATGAGCCGCCGCGTCATGAGACAGTTGTAGGCGAACGTGCCCTGTTCCTTCACGCCGGGCCCGTAGAGGTCGAGCACGCTCTTCGGCTCCTTCGAGAGGTCGCTCAGCTCCGGCACGCTCGTCTGCATGCGGAAGGCCATCTCGTACTGCGCGATCCGCGTGGCGATCTCGGGGTCGCCGTGCTCGCGGAGCTTCTGGTCATTCAGCTCGGCGAGGTCGTCGAGCATCGCCCGACGCGTCGCGCGGTCGACTCCGTCCGGATCACCGAGGTACAGCACGGGCTCGCCGCTGCCGCGGAACTTCACGCCCTGGTACCGCGACGGCAGGAAGCCCGAGCCCCAATAGAAATCGTAGAAGGTCTGGCCGCAGGTGGTGCCCTTGCTCACCGAGGTCATCACGACGAACGCGGGCAGTTCCGAGGTGTCGCTGCCGAGCCCGTAGGTCAGCCAGGCACCGAGCGTCGGGCGCCCGGGCATCTCCGCGCCGCTCAGCACCAGCGAGATGCCCGGCGCGTGGTTCACCGACTCCGTGTGCAGGCTCTTCACGAAGCACAGGTCGTCGGCGATCCGCGCCGTGTGCGGCAGCAGGTCGCTCACCCATGCGCCGCTCTGGCCGCGTTGATGGAAGGGCTCGACCGGGGCGAGCAGCAGCTTGCCGTCGGCCTTGCCCGTCATCGTGCTGAAGCGCTTGCCGGCGATGTACTCGTCCGGGACGCGCTTGCCATGCTCCTTCAGCAGGCGCGGCTTGTAGTCGAAGAGGTCGACGTGCGTGGGCGCGCCGTTCTGGAAGAGATACACCACGCGCTTCGCTTTCGGCGCGAAGTGCGGCAGGCCGGGCAGGCCGGGCAGACCCTGCGACCGGCCGGTGGCGGGCGTGGGCGCGCTCGCTTCGGCGATCGGCGATCGGCCGAGCAGCATCGCCAACGCCGCGGTGCCGAGGCCGGTGGCGCCGCGCCCGAGGAACTCGCGGCGCGTGAGCTGGAGCCGGTGCTGGAGGAGAGGGTCCATCGTTCGGTTCATTCCTTCGTCAGCGCTTCGTCGAGGTTGAGGATGGTGCTGCACAGGACCGTCCATGCGGCGTGCTCGGTCGCCGGGATGCGCGGATCGCGCGCCGAATCGCCGAGCGCGACCAGCTTTGCCGCCGCCGCGGGATCGGCGGCGAAGGTCCGCTCATGGCGACGCAACCCTTCACCGAGCACCCGCTGCTCCTTCGCGGTCGGCGCACGGCCGAGCACCCACCGGTACGCCCGGGCGATCCGCGCCTCGGGCGTGGACGGACCGTCGCGCAGCACCCGTTCCGCCAAGGCCCGCGCGGCTTCGACGTAGGTGGTGTCGTTCAGGGTCAGCAGCGCGTGCAAGGGCACGTTGGTCCGCGGGGTCTTCACCGTGCAGGTCTGCCGGCTGGCGACATCGAAGAACATCGTCGGGCCGACGATCCGCCGCCAGAAGACGTACACGCTGCGACGGTAGAGCGCTTCGCCCGTGTCGGGCACGTAACGCTTCGCGCCGAAGGTCGCCTCCTCCCAGATCCCCGGCGGCTGGTACGGCTTCACCGGCGCGCCGCCGAGCGTCCCGGTGGCGAGGCCCGACGCCGCCAGAGCCGCGTCGCGGATCATCCAGGACGGCATGCGGAACCTCGGCCCCCGCGCCAGCAGGCGGTTCTCCGGATCCCGCTCCGCCAGAGCGGGAGCCACCTTCGACGATTGCCGGTACACCGCGCTGGTGAGGATGAGCCGGTGCAGGTGCTTCATGTCCCAGCCGCTCGATTCGAGCTCGGTCGCCAGCCAGTCGAGCAGCTCCGGGTTCGAAGGCTTCTCTCCCTGCACGCCGAAGTCCTCGGTCGTCTTCACCAGCCCGATGCCGAAGAACATCTGCCAGGAACGGTTCACGGTGACGCGCGCGGTGAGCGGATGTCCCGGCGCGGACAACCAACGCGCGAGCCCGAGGCGGTTTGTCGGCGCGTCCGCGGGAAACGCGGCCAACCCGGCCGGCACCGCTGCGGCCACCGGGGCGCCGGGCTTCACATAGCTGCCGCGGGCGAGGATGAAGGTGTCGCGCGGCTTCGGCAGGTCCTCCATCACCATCACCTTCGGGATGCTCCGCGAAGCGGCGTCGCGTTCCTCGCGGGTGCGGCGCTGCTCGTCCAACACCCGCGCATAGGCGGGGTCCGATCCTTTCACGTGGGCCGCGAGCTTCTCCAAACGGCCTTTGTCACGATCGCGTGGCGCGATCTTGAGAGGGTCGAGGATCTCCTTCGGCAACGCCTTCGCGGCCTCGGATTCCTCCACCGGATGCCCCGCGTCGCGCCGGAACCTCGCCGCCTCCGCGTCCTCGGTGGCGCGGATGGTCGCGGACAGCTTGGCCTCCAGGTCGTCCAAGCGCTGCGTCTGCGCGGCCGTCGGAACCGCCAGGTTCGGACGCGCCTGCGGATCGCCGCCGCTGCCGTCCACCGCGGTGCGGTTGAAGAGCGCGAGCAGGCCGTAGTAATCGCGCTGGGTGTACGGGTCGAACTTGTGGTCGTGGCAGCGCGTGCAGTTGAAGGTCGCCCCCAGCCACAGGGTGGCCACGGTCTCGGTCTGGTCGAAGAGGTAGTCGATCCGGTTCTCTTCGGCGATACGGCCGCCTTCGCCGTTGATCATGTGGTTGCGCACGAACCCGGTCGCCAGCCGCTGCTCGGACGTCGCCTCGGGCAACAGGTCGCCGGCGAGCTGCCAGGTGGTGAACTGGTCGAAGGACAGGTTGCGGTTCAGGGCATCGACGACCCAGTCGCGCCACGGCCACATCGTCCGTTCGTTGTCTCCTTGGTAGCCGTTGGAATCCGCGTAGCGCGCCGCCTCCAGCCAATCCCAAGCCATCCGCTCGCCGTAGCGCGGCGACGCCAACAACCGGTCCACCAGGCGGTCGTAGGCATCTGGAGCGCTGTCGCGCACGAAGGCGTCGACCTCCTCCGTTGTCGGCGGCAGGCCCGTGAGGTCCAAGGTGACGCGCCGCACCAAGGTCTCGGCCGGTGCGGGAGGGGACGGCGCGAGACCCTCGCGCGCCAGCCTGGCGAAGACGAAGGCGTCGATCGGGTTCCGTTCGCGCCGGAGCGCGTCCGTCGCCACGCCGCCGGGGGGCGCCGGCACCACGGACCGGCGGGGAGGCTGGTGCGACCAGTGGCGTCCCCACGTCGCGCCGGAATCGATCCAGCGGCGGACGGTGTCGATCTGCTGCGTCGTGAGCCGGCGGTTGGACTTCGGCGGCGGCATCACCTCGTCCGGGTCGGTGCTGAGCAGGCGGCGGATGATCTCGCTCTTCGCGCTTTGGCCGGGCACGACCGCGAGCTCGCCGCTCTTGCCCGGGCCCGACGCGCCCGCGTGGGTGTCGAGACGGAGCTTGGCCTTGCGTGCGCCTTCGTCCGGCCCGTGGCAGGAGAAGCAGGTGTCCGAGAGCAACGGCAGGATGTCCCGAGAGAAGTCGACGGCCTCCGTCCCCGCCGCGAGCGCCGTGCAAACGGACGCGACCGCGGCCAGCATGGCTGCTGCGGTCGATGACAAGCGGGTACGTTGGCGCGCCATGCAGAAAGGAGTCCGCCCGCAGGATGCTGGGTCGGCGGCGGCGACGGCAACCTTCTAGGTGATGACCAAGGGGCTGAGTGGGCGGTGCGGTCCGAAGTGGCGGGCACGGCAACCGGGGCAGAGTCGCGCCGGCCCGGATGAGAACACGGGACGGGGAGAGAGAATCTGGAAAACAGGAAGGCAGGAAAACCGGAGCTTCGGCGGCTCCGTTGGACCGAACTTGAGGTTGCTTCGATTTCTCGGACGGTGAGGAAGGAAGACCGAGCCCTCTGGGTCCTGGTTTCCTGCTTTCCAGGTCCATCGGTTCCAAAGATCGGATGGCGCTCTGCCGCACCGCAGGCAGGTGATCAGCAGGCGCCTCCTCCAGCCCGGCGCCAAGGGATCTCCTCGCGCCCTGCCAGATCCGACTCGCCGAAACAGCGGCGCAACTCCGCAAAATCGGTCCGCCACTTCCGGTCGCGCCTCGCGCCACCAAACCGCTTGCGGAAGGTTTCTTCCCGCCGCTTTAATCCGGACCGTTCCTCGCGGTCATCACCGCGCGGCCCTCGTCATCCGCAAACTCTGAACATGGCCTACACCACCTGCACCGTCCCCACCGGCGCGAAGATCACCATCAACGCCGGCAAGCTGGACGTCCCCGCCGACCCCATCATCCCCTTCATCCGCGGCGATGGCACCGGTCCCGACATCTGGGCCTCTTCCGTGCGGGTGATGGATGCCGCGGTGGCCAAGGCCTACGGCGGCTCCCGAAAGATCGCGTGGATGGAGGTCTTCGCCGGCGAGGAGAGCTTCAAGCGCTTCAACAACTGGCTGCCGGATGACACGGTCGCGGCGTTCCGCGAGTTCCTCGTGGGCATCAAGGGCCCGCTCACCACGCCGGTCGGCGGCGGCATCCGCTCGCTCAACGTCGCGTTGCGCCAGATGCTCGACCTCTACGTCTGCCTCCGACCGGTGCAGTATTTCACCGGCGTGCCCAGCCCGGTGAAACACCCGGAGAAGGTGGACATGACCATCTTCCGCGAGAACACCGAGGACATCTACGCCGGCATCGAGTACGCCGCCGGTTCGGCCGATGCGCAGAAGCTGCTCGATTTCCTCGCCGCCAACTCGCCCAAGGACTTCAACAAGATCCGCTTCGGCACCAAGGCCGCCGCCGAGGAGTTCTGGACCGCCGTCGGCACACCGGATTTCCCCTGCGACGTGCAGGTCGGCATCGGCATCAAGCCGGTGAGCTACTCCGGCAGCGTGCGCCTGATCCACAGCGCGATCAGCTACGCCATCAAGTTCAACCGCAAGTCGGTCACGCTGGTCCACAAGGGCAACATCATGAAGTTCACGGAAGGCGGCTTCCGGGACTGGGGTTACAAGGTGGCGAAGGAACACTTCGGCGCGGTCGAGATCGACGGCGGGCCGTGGTGCAAGATCCCCGAGGGCAAACCCGGCGCAGGACTGGTCATCAAGGACAGCATCGCCGACATCGCGCTCCAGCAGGTGCTGACCCGCCCGACCGATTTCGACGTGATCGCCACGCTCAACCTGAACGGCGACTATCTCAGCGACGCGCTGGCGGCGCAGGTCGGCGGCATCGGCATCGCACCCGGCGGCAACATCAACTACATCACCGGCCACGCCATCTTCGAGGCGACGCACGGCACCGCCCCGAAGTACGCGGGCAAGGACATGGTGAACCCCGGCTCCGTCGTCCTCTCCGGCGAGATGATGCTCCGTCACCTCGGATGGATCGAGGCGGCCGACCTCATCCTCAAGGGCCTCAACGGCGCCATCGCGTCGAAGCGGGTGACCTACGACTTCGCCCGCCTGATGGACGGCGCCACGGAGATCAAGTGCTCCGCCTTCGGCGACAACATGATCGCCCACATGTGAACGGGTGACCCACCGCTCCGGTGATCGCCAGGACGGTCCCGGAACGACCGAAAACGCGGGCCGATCGGC
>Ga0209443_1002515_pt1 | contig 10801 bp, 9 predicted proteins | sample LauGreBMM110DCMD_2_FD_187571 | JGI IMG/M metagenome (GOLD analysis project Ga0209443, IMG submission 187571) | Freshwater lake microbial communities from Lake Michigan, USA - Su13.BD.MM110.DCMD (SPAdes) (version 2) | ecosystem: Environmental > Aquatic > Freshwater > Lake | place: Lake Michigan... | reverse complement strand
TCTACATATTCCCCGTTCTTAGTATTAATTCTGATTCTTTCTCCTTCGTTTACAAATAAAGGCACCATTACAGTTGCACCTGATTCAATCGTTGCCGCTTTCAAAGCACGCGTTGCAGTATCTCCTTTTACCCCATTTTCGCAATAGGTAATCAAAACCTCGATTTTTTCAGCCAATTCAGCACCAATAGGCATTTCGGTTTCTGTATTCATGAATACGAATACTTCAGCACCTTCAATCAAGTATTGCGGGGCATCGATCATCTCCTCAGCCATCGCTATTTGCTCAAAAGTCTCATTGTTCATTAGGTTATAGCCACTGTCATCCTTATAAAGGAATTGGTAGGTCTTTTTTTCAACACGCACAGGGAAGATGTTTTCACCACTATTCCATGTCTTTTCAATTGATCTTTTGTTATCCACCCCTTTGAGCTTAGCCCAAATTTTAGCAGCCGCCCTAGCAGTTTTGTTTTCTCCAAACTCCACTACCGTATATAAATTATTGTCCAATTTTAGAATCATTCCACGACTAATGTCTGATGTTGTTGCCATAATTTTAATTTTTATTTGTCTGACGAGGGACAAAAGTACTACATGAAAGCCATTTATAAAAAAACATAGAATTTTTGTTGAGAAATAAGGGCAAAAAAACCCGGTTTAACCTATTTTTGCGCCACAAATAACAAATTCAAGCATAATGTCAGTATTAGTTAATAAAAACTCAAAGGTAATTGTTCAAGGTTTTACAGGAACTGAAGGTAGTTTTCATGCAAGTCAGATGATTGAATATGGGACACAATTAGCAGGTGGTGTAACTCCAGGCAAAGGCGGAACTACGCATTTAGATAGACCCGTATTTAATACAGTTGCTGATGCAGTAAAAAATACAGGTGCTGATGTGAGTATTATTTTTGTACCTCCTGCTTTTGCAGCTGATGCAATTATGGAAGCTGCGGATGCAAATATTGCTTTAGTAGTATGTATTACGGAAGGTATTCCTGTTCAGGATATGATTAAAGCAAAAAATTATTTATTGGGTAAAACAACTCGTTTAATCGGGCCCAATTGCCCAGGTATTATTACCGCAGAAGAATGTAAAGTGGGCATCATGCCAGGATTTATATTTAAAAAAGGAACCATTGGTATTGTTTCAAAAAGCGGAACGCTAACTTATGAAGCAGCTGACCAAGCAGTAAAAGCTGGCTTAGGTGTTTCAACTGCCATTGGAATTGGTGGTGATCCAATTATTGGGACGACCACTAAAGAAGCGGTTGAATTATTAATGAATGATCCAGCAACTGAAGGTATCATTATGATTGGCGAAATTGGTGGAAGCATGGAAGCAGATGCTGCCAATTGGATTAAAGATAATATGAAAAAACCTGTAGTAGGATTTATTGCAGGTCAAACAGCGCCTCCAGGCCGACGCATGGGTCACGCTGGTGCGATTGTTGGCGGGGCAGATGATACTGCAGCGGCTAAAATGAAAATAATGGGGGAATGTGGTATTCACGTTTGTGCAAGTCCCGCAGACATTGGAATCACTATGGCAAACGCACTTAAGAAATAATTATTTAAATAAAGCATACTGAAATCCCTTATCCTAAAACGATAAGGGATTTTTTATTGTAAGTTTGTTCTATGAAACGCGCCATTACTTTATTTTTATTTTTGTCGATCTGCATTTATACAAAGGCGCAAAATTTAAGTAGCGTAAATAAAAAGCCCAGCCTTAAAATTGAATATGTCATCCCCACTGTTTTATCAGTAGGGCAATCCATCAAATTGAAAGTAAAGGTGCTTCATAATTTGACGCAAGAAAAAACGGGACAACTTACTTTGGCTTTGATCAATAACAAAACAAAAAAATCAGTAGACGGTTGGTTTATGAATATTTTTCCATTTCAATATTTCACAACCATCCAAAACGAAGCATTTGAAACTGAATTTCCATTTACAGTACCTTTTGATTACCTAGGAAATTTTGATATGGAGATTGTAGCGAGGGTCAACGAAATCAAGGATAGCATTCATATTACTATACCCACAAAAAAAGTAAAATAAATTGCAGGAAAAAGTAAAATATTTGATCATTGGCCAAGGATTGACTGGCACTTGGTTAAGTTACTTTTTACAAAAACAAGGCATCGCATTTAAAATTATAAATGATGTAAAAACTGTTTCTGCAACTAGTGTTGCCAGTGGTGTGATTAATCCAGTCACCGGTCGGAGAATAGTACAAACTTGGATGATTGACACCCTACTCCCATTCGCTATTGACGCTTACAAAGCATTTCAACAGGACGAAAATATTACGATTATTAAAGCCGCCCCCATCAAATTAATACACCCTTCACTACAAATGAAGGAAAGTTTTGACTACCGATTAACACACGATAATATTTATCTAAATGAAAATAATCATTCCTCTTTAGGACAATACTTTAATACCCCTTTTGGCACAGGCGAAATTGACCAATGTTACTGGATTGATTTAATCCAATTTTTAAAAGCCGGCCGTGAAAAAATAAGTACTCATTTTATTGAAGATTTTTTTGATATTTCAGATTTGATTTTAACTGAGCAAGGTGTTCAATGGAAAAATATTATCGCTGAAAAAATAATATTTTGCGATGGGCTTAATACCATGAACAACCCCTACTTCAAAGCCCTCCCGTTTGTACCTAATAAAGGAGAAGCATTAATCGTAAAAATAAATGGCCTTGCACCAACAAGCATTTACAAAACCAACATTACCATTGTTCCTTGGAAAGATGATTTGTTTTGGGTAGGATCAAGCTATGAATGGAGTTATAGTGATACACTCCCAACTGAAAGATTTAAGGAAAAAATGATTACAGCATTGGATGCTATTTTGAAAATTCCCTACGAAGTAGTTGATCACTTGGTAGGCATTCGACCCGCCAATACAGAAAGGCGCCCATTTGTAGGACTCCACCCAAAATATCCGCAATTGGGTATATGCAATGGCATGGGCACAAAGGGCTGCTCACTTGCCCCCTATTTTGCAAAACAACTTATAGATCATATTGAACAAGGAAGTATCATTGAACCAGAAGCCGATATTAAAAGATTTACTTCAATATTATCCAATTAATTAATGGGAAAATTAAAAAAAAGAATATTTTTATTCCGTATTAAAACCAAGCAATAATAAACGCCAAATAATCACCATGAGTAATCAGTCAAACGATAAATATAATATTCCGTATAAGTACCGTAAAATGGAAAACTTACATATCGTATTTTGGTTGTTTAAAGATGTTGCCTGGTGCATGTCTTTGACACTTTTAGGCGTTGTGATGATTATTCCAACTTTAACGATCTCCATAATTATTGCCTATAGAACTCGAAATATTTTTTCTGAATTAGCACATAACCTTGCTATCACCGTTTGGATCATGGCCAACTCTTTTTGGATGTGCACTGAATTCTTTGGCGTCGATCATTTAATCGTATATGGCAATATCACAGTGAAGCATTTAGCAATGATCCCATTTGTTACAGGTATTTTGATATTAGGCTACTACTATCTTATCTATAAGCCATCGCACAAAGAAGTAAATTCAACTTTATAAATTTTCATTTCTTTCAATCGTCTTTACTAAAAGTATTTCGATAAATAATTTAATTCAAGTGCTTTTTCAATCGGTAAGATTGAAAAATACTGCTAGCCCCAATAGCCATGTTTGTGTAATAGTCCCAATTAAAATCAAGGAAAGCGGGTATAACACAGCGGCAATTTTGAGCATTCTATTGCTCCCATAAATAGAAGTCAAACTACCTGAAATAGGAATACCTAAAAATGAACCCACAGGCAAAAACAATAGCATCGCCCCCAATTCTGCATCATTTAAACCCAATTGCATTTTAATATCCGGAATCCTACTCGCCCAACTGGCAAAACAAAGACCTGTAAAAAAGAAAAAACCGGATAAAACAATGCGCCTTGTTCGGTTTGGGATAAGGAAATGGGTCATGGCGCAAAGATGATGAATTTATGGGATTTGAAGTATATTTGTAGTCCAAACCTATTTCAATATTTTTTTATGTATCGTACGCACCATTGTGGAGAATTAAATAGTCAATTTGTTAATCAAAATGTGACCCTTGCCGGTTGGGTACAAACCATTCGCAAATTTGGTGCTATCACATTCGTGGATTTAAGAGATAGGTACGGTATCACACAACTTTTAATTGGAGAAGAGCTTCAAACCGAATTGGATAAAAACCCACTAGGGAGGGAATTTGTTATTCAAGTGAAAGGCACCGTCATTGCCCGTTCAAGCAAAAATGCTAATATTCCAACAGGAGATATTGAAGTAAAAGTAGCTGAATTTAAAATATTAAATGCATCAGCTGTTCCCCCATTCACTATTCAAGATGATACAGATGGCGGCGATGATATTCGTATGAAATATCGCTTCTTGGATTTAAGAAGAAATGCAGTAAAAAAGAATTTAGCATTACGCTATGATGTGAATCGTGCAACTAGAAACTATTTACATGAAAAAGGATTCATGGATATTGAAACCCCTTTTTTAATTAAATCTACGCCCGAAGGCGCCCGTGATTTTGTGGTGCCTAGCAGAATGAACGCAGGTGAATTTTATGCATTACCACAATCACCACAAACCTTTAAACAACTTTTAATGGTAAGTGGGTATGATAGATACTACCAAATAGTAAAATGTTTTAGAGATGAGGATTTAAGAGCTGATAGACAACCAGAGTTCACACAAATTGACTGCGAAATGAGTTTTGTGGAGCAGGAGGATATTTTGAACATGTTTGAAGGTTTGATTAAAAGTATTTTTAAAGCGGTGAAAAATATTGATTACACCGAAACGGTGCAACGTATGACCTGGGAAGATGCTATGTGGCAGTTTGGTAATGACAAACCAGATATTCGCTTTGGCATGCAATTGTGTAATTTGAAAAAGCCCGCACATGTGTTTTCAGATAAAACTGACCATGCATCACTTATCAGCGGTGTTGACTTTAAAGTATTTGACGAAGCAGAAACAGTAATCGCAATCGCAGTTCCAGGATGTAGCGAATACTCCCGCAAACAAACCGACGAGTTAACCGAATGGGTAAAGCGCCCACAGATTGGCATGAAGGGAATGGTATTTATTAAATGCAATGCCGATGGAAGTTTCAAAAGTAGTGTAGATAAATTTTATTCTGAAGATAAATTGAAGGCCATCGCAAATACTTCAAATGCAAAAGCTGGCGATTTAATATTACTATTAGCGGGTGCCGAAGAAAGAACCAGAAAAGCAATTAGTGAGCTTCGTTTGGAATTAGGAAAGCAATTAGGTTTTAGAAAAGAAGATGAATTTAAACTATTATGGGTATTAGATTTCCCATTATTTGAATATGACGAAGAGGGTAATCGTTGGGTAGCTAGACACCATCCATTTACATCACCTAAGCCTGATCATATTGAAATTATGATTAACAATGCACCTGAAATTAGCGACGCTGCAAAATATTTAGAACATCCTTATGCAGGTATCAAGGCGAACGCGTATGATATGGTATTAAATGGCAATGAAATTGGAGGTGGATCTATCCGAATTTTCCAACGTGCCTTGCAAGAAAAAATGTTTGCTGCCTTAGGCATGAGCCCGGAGGAAGCACAACATAAATTCGGATTTTTATTAGGTGCTTTTGAATATGGTGCACCGCCACATGGCGGAATTGCATTTGGCTTTGATCGCTTATGTGCTTTATTAGGTGGCAGTGAAAGTATTCGTGATTTTATTGCATTCCCTAAAAATAACAGTGGTCGTGATGTAATGTTAGATGCCCCAAGCAGTATCGACGATAAACAATTTGAAGAGCTTCACATAAAATTGAATTTGAAATAAATTATTGAAATTAAACGCATCAGTCCTCATGTCGAATGAAATGAAATTGTACACAGTACTCTCCTATTGCTTAATTCCAATAGCTTTATTTTTTGCATTTTTAGATATCATCATTTTAGCCACTTCATTAGCAAATCCAAGTGCACTAATTATGGTATTTATAGTTGCTTGCTTAGTGATCTATACCTATACTAGTTTTAAATTTTTAAAAACGGGTGTAGAACGCGAACAAATACAGACAAAAAAAACAAAGGATTGGATTAAAGTAAATGCCTATGTAAGTTTGTTTCTATGTAGTTTATTTTTCATTAATTCTATCAGTATCCTTATTTCAACAAATGAAGTTTTAAGCGGTTTTATCAATGAATTTTTAGAACAACAAGCTGGATTCCCTGCTGAAATTACCGGCAAAATGATACTCTCTATTTTAAAAGCAGTATCGGTATTCTTATTAATTACGGGAATTATTGGAATCGTGCATATCAGAACCACCCTTAGATTGATTAAGCGTTATGACTATTTATTTGAATAGTATTTTTTAATTCAAACCTTACTCGACTAGCTTTTCTGCGTCAACTCGCCGACTTAATTTTATCCCAAAATAATGGGGTTATACGTGTCAAATTTTGTATTGCTAATTTTGTACCTTTATACAAATGAACAGTGCCATCCCTTTAGCTGAAAGATTACGCCCCAAAACACTCGCCGATTTGGTTGGACAAGAACATCTTTCCAGCCCGGATAGCGTATTACAAAAAGCAATTACAAAAGGGAAAGTACCTTCAATGATATTGTGGGGTCCACCGGGTGTAGGCAAAACAACTTTAGCTAATATTATATCCACCACATTTAATAGCGCTTATTATCAGCTAAGTGCCATTAGTAGCGGTGTGAAAGAATTAAGAGAAGTTATTGAGGAAGCAAAATCAAAACCAGGTGCTATTTTATTTATAGATGAGATTCACCGATTTAATAAAGGCCAACAAGATGCACTTTTGGGTGCTGTAGAAAAAGGCATTATCACCTTAATTGGTGCGACCACCGAAAATCCTAGCTTTGAAGTAAATAGTGCCTTACTGAGCAGGTGTCAGGTATTTATATTAAAAGCATTGGATGAAAAAGCATTACATAAATTAATTCATCAAGCTATTGAGAAGGATGAAATTTTTCAAGGGCAAACAATTGAAATCAAAGAAACAGAAGCCTTGTTACAACTATCAGGTGGTGATGGACGAAAATTATTAAACTTATTAGAGTTATCAGTAGAAGCCTTAATTGATATTGAAAAATCAGGGACGCCCCTGGTTTTGACCAATGATTGGGTGATGGAAGTTGCGCAAACCAATATCGCATTGTATGATAAAAATGGGGAACAGCATTATGATATTGTTTCCGCATTTATCAAAAGTATGCGCGGTTCGGATCCTAATGCCGCAGTGTATTGGCTCTCCAGAATGATTGCGGGTGGCGAGGATGTGAAATTCATTGCACGTCGTATGCTGATTTTTTCAAGTGAGGACATTGGCAATGCCAATCCTAACGCATTTTTACTAGCCAATGCATGTTTTGATGCCGTAACAAAAATTGGTTACCCTGAAAGCCGCATTATACTATCACAATGTGCCATATATTTAGCAAGTTCACCAAAAAGTAATGCATCCTATGAAGCCATTAATCATGGACTTGCTTTAGTAGACAAAACAGGGAACTTACCGGTACCATTACATTTAAGAAATGCACCTACTAAATTAATGAAGGACTTATCCTATGGTAAAAATTATCAATACTCCCATTTGGGTGAAAATAATTTCCTTGAACAAGAATACTTACCTGACCAAATAAAAAATACAGCATTATACCAGCCTCAAAAAAATTCAAGAGAACAAGAAATAAAAAAGTTCTTGAGCGAAAGATGGAAGGGGAAATATGGCTACTAGTCAATCTACCGTAATCAATTTTTAATTACTTTTGTTTTATGAGTCAACTTAATAATACCACTTGGGTCACCAAACATTTTTCAGCGCTTTCTGTAGCGGAGGTTTATGAAATGTTGCGGTTACGAAGTAATGTATTTGTAGTGGAGCAACACTGCATATTTTTAGACGCTGACAACAATGACCAAAAAGCCTACCATGTTCTTGGTTATGTAAATGGTGAACTGGTTGCCACTACCCGATTATTTGACAAAGACATTGTTTACAAGGGCTATCAAAGTATTGGACGCGTTGCAAATGCAGCAAAATTTAGAGGTATGGGTATTGGAAAGAAATTAATGCAATACTCCATTGAACAATGCGAACAACTTTTTGGAAAAGGTCCTATCAAAATTGGCGCCCAACTTTATTTAAAAAAGTTTTACAACGAACAAGGATTTGAACAGGCGGGTGAAATATACCTGGAGGATGAAATTGATCACATCCCGATGATTCGTCGCTAGAATAATTTATACGAAAATTTAATCCCTTGTGTATTTGGACTATTTTGTAAATACCCTTTTACGAAATCAACCCGAATTAATTTAAATATTTTCTCCACTGATACGAAGGTTTCAAAGTAATTAGGCTTACCGCTTACATTCAATGTATTTACCCCTAGCACAAAAAACCAATTTAATTTTTTAAACACTGGAATTTTATTAGAAATGAACCCATTCAAATGATATTCGAAATGGGATTCCGTATACATGGACGCCGTGTTACTAAAAGTATAATAAGGTAATAACTGGAAACCATTCATATAGTTATAATTGACATCAATTTCATTACCTAAATAATGCTGGTAATCAGGCGTGAATACTTTATTTGCATTAGAAAAACCGCCTATAATAACTTTTGCATCTAATTTACCATATAGTTTTAAATTCAAATTTTGTGAAGCAGTTACCCTCCACTTAACAAAATCAACATCGCTTCCTACTATAGATTTCAAACCACTTGCTACATTAAAATTAAGTGTAGGATATTTTGAACCCAAATTGATCATACGCTCAGGCAGTTCAAGGTATTTGGAAAATGGCCTCCAGGTAATATTAAAATTAAGCACCAATGCTTTGTGCGGTGTTAAATTAGCGCTCATTAAAGTAGTAGGATAATTAGGATCAAATGTTTTCCCCCTCAGCATTTCAACTACATTATCCATTGGTTTCCGATTTTGATATTGCAAGTTCACAGATGCATTAATCCCTTGTCCAAAATTTCGGCTATATCCCATTTTAAAAAATGAGGCTTCATACGTTTTCATGTCATTTCGACCCCAAATATACCCGCCTACCGAATTGGCTAATTCTGTAATAGGATTATTATTATTAAACTGAAAAACGTTATTTCCAAAACCAACATTCATAGCCGACCTAGATTTTGTGGGAAATGTATAGTTGGTAACGATTTCCCCATATAATTTTTGCTTACTTAACCCGTACCTTAATGCCGGATTAATTTGCAGGTTATTATACCTTTTGTATTGTTTTGAATAGGACATCCTAAAATTCATCACCCTTCCCTCTGCAGGATTAAAGTAAGTAGGAAAGGTGGTGAGTAAAGGATCAAATCGTAGGAAGGTTTTTTTAGTTTGTATACTATAGTTATAGCCCCTTAAAAATACATTTAATAATTTAGGCTTATTTCTGACCTTATCCACGCTATCCATATAAGCAGGCGTAGATCGTAGTTTTTCCAGGCTGTCTTTTTTAATAAAATCTATGGCCTCACTAGGAAGTAAAGCAACAGGACGTGCACTATCCCAAAATTGTAATGATTTTTTATTAGAACTATCTAGGTATTTGATGACAATGTTACTGAAATACTTTGGACCAAAGTTTTTATTGATTTCATACTGGTTATATACCTGCAAAAAGCTACCATAAAATTTAAAACCCAAAAAACTACCAGCAATATTACTCACTTGTTGCTTTACCACCCATTGATTATTAATAGGCGTATATATTTGTTCATAGCTCACCGTATCAACTAATTGTAATTGCTGTTCCTTTAATAAATTCAACTGAACACTATGAATGCACCAGCGGCCATCAATAATAGTAATGAATCCTGTAAATAAAGGCTCCTGCTTTCGCTTAGGTGTCACTTTAATTCTACAAATTTCAAGGCCATTTTCGTAAAATGAGCCTAGGTATTTATACTTATAATAATTAAGTGCATTATCTGCGATAGGTGAAATAAACCCACGCGGATTAAAGGCATTACTCACTACAATATTGTTTTCATAAAAGGAGATAATAGATGGATTCCCAAATCCAAACCCATTACTACGCCCACTTACTTTGGTAGAAGTGATTTCGACCTTTTTTTGATTGTCTTTAATGGAATAATCTGCAAAGGTTTCTGATAAATACAAAAGCTTTGCTTTACTCGTATCGCCATCTTCAAAATCGACTGTGTCCCCTAAAAATTTACTAGGATAATCCCTCAATTGTATTTGCCCTTTTAAATACACTTGACATTTAAAATTATTAAACTCTTTTAAATAGATAGGCCTTTGCTTTATTGCATTTCTGATAATTTCATAGGCAGGATCCTCTGCTTTATTGGACACGACCACTTCCTTCAATTCATACTCCTGCTCCTCTAAAACAAAATTTAAAGTAGTGGTATTATCTTCAATTTTAATTTTTTTCTCATTGGTTTTAAATCCAATATTTTGGCATATAATACTATATTCCCCTTTGGCTAATTGCAAGCTATACTGTCCTTTGCTATTAGCCGTAGTTCCCTTAGTTGTTTTTTTGATACTTATAGAAGCAAAGGGTATTTCCTTCCCCTTCATATCCTTCACAGTTCCCTGTAAAGTACCCGCCATTAACACTATTGACTGAAACAGAATAGCGATGATTAATAAATAAGTACGATATAATAAGGTTGTTTTCAAAAGCGAGTTTTATAATTTATT
>Ga0209443_1002514_pt1 | contig 10801 bp, 9 predicted proteins | sample LauGreBMM110DCMD_2_FD_187571 | JGI IMG/M metagenome (GOLD analysis project Ga0209443, IMG submission 187571) | Freshwater lake microbial communities from Lake Michigan, USA - Su13.BD.MM110.DCMD (SPAdes) (version 2) | ecosystem: Environmental > Aquatic > Freshwater > Lake | place: Lake Michigan... | reverse complement strand
TTTTTTCTTTTTTTCTTTTGATATTTCTTTTTCTTTTAATATTTCTTTTTCTTTTGATATTTCTTTTTCTTTTGATATTTCTTTTTCTTTTGATATTTCTTTTTCATCTTCAGGAACTTTTCTAAGTTTTTCAATCATGTCTTTTGTAGCAAATGTATAAATTAATGCGTCATTTAAACGTTCTACATCTAACGACGAATCGTCATCAATATAATCAACCATATTACTAGATGGGATTTCATAAATTCCTATCTGTAATACTTTATTATTATGTTTAACTAAATAAATTGGAAAATATATTACATTTTTATCAGCAAATGTATTTTTAGGAGCTCCTATTGCAACAATTATATTTAAATCTTTTATTTCGACTTGATAAAGGGTTGCTTCTTTACTTAAATCATTTGGGTCTACTCTTTTAAGTTCAGGATAATTTATTGTATTGTCTAATTTAGATACTACCATTTGTATATAAATTAGATAGATTTAATATTTTAAAATTGTTCTTCATTAATAAATTTTACAATTTTTTACAATTTTTTACAATTTTTTTTTAAAAAACAATATATTTTTTCATTTTTGGATCATTTAATAACTCATTTATATATGACCACATTCTACGCCTTTTTTGAACAATTTCAAAATTTTCAGGTAAACTCTCAAAATAAATAAGAGTATGTATAATTTGTTGTTTTTTTAATTTTGATTTCGCATGTGTTTTTATACCACAATAATTATATATTTTAAGTAAATCTTTAATAGTATAATCTTGGTATAATGTTTCAAAAAAAGGATTAATATCTTCCTCAATGTCATCATTAATTACCCAAGCGTTTAATTCTGAAGCATTTATGTGTTCATTTAATTCATCCATCATTTTTTGTATTTCATCATTATCTTTTTTATTATTATCTTTTTCCTCAAGAAAAAAAGTTATATTTTCATTACTCATTGAATATAATTATTTAATTCTATTTAATTTGTTTATTTTATATTAATTTAAAAGTATTACATTTCTATAAGATCCATATATTTGAATATTGCTTTATTAGATAAACTTGGATAATCTTTTACCTTTTTCTTAGCCAAACTACTAATTGTATTAATTATTGAACTTTTTAATACATAAAATTCATCTGGTTCATCGCCTTTTTCATTAAAATCTTCATATGAATCATCTAGAAGTTCTTTATTAAATAGGACGCCAATAATTTCAGTTAATTCATCTACCTCATTTTTTTTATCTATTACATTAATCATATTCATTATTGATGTAAGAATATTTGTTAATATTTTAATAACTCCTTTCTTTTTAATAAACCCATTAATTGCTAAATTAACATAAAATGCTGTTATTGCTTTACGTTTTTCATTTTGTTTATTCATTTCACAAAACCCATCATAATCTTTATTAGAATCCACATATTTAATATTATTATATTGTTCCATAATAATAGCATAATTTTTGTCAAATACGTTATTTAACCAATCATACATAGAAGCCAACTCTGCAAAAATATCTGCAAATATTTTTGAATAAAACTTATTAGTTGAACAAAAATCGTACAACATTGTTCCCATTTTTTCAGAGGTTTCTACATTAAATGCTATTGTATTAATTTTTTCAATAATTTTTTCTCTAATATCTAAAAATGTTTTATCTGTTAATTTATTTAAATATAACCGAATTTCATTTATTTCTCCATCAATGCCTATTTTTTGTTCAATTTTAGTTGTTTGAAATGGTTTTATACTTTCCCATTTGTCGTCACTAACCTCCATTCCTTTATTGCCTCGTTTCTTTTTATTAGATAAATCATTTGTATTTTTTACTGGTGGAACTGTAACTAATGATTTACTAAATACATTAGAATTAATTCCGGTTGATCCTACTTGAACACATAAATAATTAATTATGGCATGAGTATCTTCTGGAATTTTAAAATTAAATCCACTATAAGAAATATCAGTCATTTGTTTTAGATTATACTTTAAACTTGTCATTATGTTATATACTATATTGATACAGCTTATTATTTATATCAATTTTTTTTTTAATATAATATTTATTAGATTAAACTCACTTAGAACCAATATGACATACCAAAATATAATAAATGTTAAAACCTTATTTAAAGGAAGAAACGGAAATAAAAGAAATAAAAGAAATAAAAGAAATAAAAGAAATAAAAGAAATAAAAGAAATAAAAGAAATAAAAGAAATAAAAGAAATAAAAGAAATAAAAGAAATAACAGAAACAGATGAATTTATTAAAATTTTTAATTCATGGGATGATTTAGACCTTAACACTGATTTATTAAGAGGAATATATGCATATGGATTTGAAAAACCTAGTCCTATTCAAAGCAAAGCTATTTATCCTATTTTACAAGGTCGTGATTTAATTGCTCAGGCACAATCAGGCACTGGTAAAACAGGTTCATTTACTATTGGAGCTTTATCCAAAGTTGTTGTATCAGAAAATACAACTCAAATTCTTATTTTAGTTCCTACACATGAATTGGCTCATCAAGTTACAAGTGTTATTCATAGTTTATCAGCTATGATGACTGGAATTCGAATTAAAACTATTATTGGAGGTTCATCTATTAATGAAGATTCTGAAGATATTCGTAAGAATCCACCACATATTATTGTTGGTTGTTCAGGAAGAGTATATGATATGATTAGAAGAGGGTATATTAATACTAACAAACTTAAATTACTTATTCTTGATGAAGCAGATGAAATGTTATCATTTGGGTTTAAAGAACAAGTATATAATGTATTTCAATATTTAAATCAAAATGTTCAAATTGCTCTTTTTAGTGCTACATTACCAAATAATATTTTTGAAATTACAACTAAATTTATGAATAATCCTATTAAAATTTGTGTTAAAGCCGAAAGTCTTACATTAGAAGGAATTAATCAATACTTTATTGCTATAAATGATGATATTGAAAAATACGCGACGCTTAAAGATTTATATCAACATATTTCTGTTTCACAATGTATTATTTATTGTAACAGCATTAAACGAGTAATTGATTTATACGAAGCTATGAAAGAAGATGGATTTCCAGTTTGTTGTCTTCATAGTAATATGGATCGGTTTAAAAGAGAAAACATATTTAAAGATTTTAAAATAGGAGCATCTCGTGTTCTTATTTCATCAAATGTTACAGCTAGAGGCATTGATATTCAACAAGTTGGAGTAGTAATTAATTTTGATATTCCAAAAGATGTTCATAATTATTTACATCGTATTGGACGCTCAGGAAGATGGGGAAGAAAAGGTACTGGAATTAATTTTATTACTAGAAGAGATATTCCACTAATTCATGAAATTGAAAAATATTACTCTACTCAAATTAATGAATTACCATCTGGATTTATATTAAATTAACAATATTTTATTATTATATTTTATACTCGTAAAATATAATATAATATTATATTTATTTTAATTAATGATATTTATAAAACAACAGTTTAAACCTCAAGTTCCACAAAATACAAACAAAGATAATATTAATGATATTTTTAAAATTCCTATTTATTATACAAATATTAAAAAACTTAATGATAATATTATAAATGATCTTGAATTAGTTGAAAGCATTGATAAAGAAGAAACTCCTATTTATGAAAATATATTTAAACCATCAAATAAATTATCATTACAAGTTATTAAACAAATTACTAACTATTATACAACTGATGTTGAATATTTAAAAGAAACTCAACAACTAACAAAACAAATTAATTCAGAAGAATTAAACACTATTAATGATAGACACGAATTTAGCGATTTTGAAATTAATGATATTGTTAGTTTGTGGGAAGAAATAAAAGGAGATACAGGATTTTGCGAAAAATATTTATATATTGACTGGTTATTTGCTAAAAATCTTAATAATAATTCGCAATTTTTACAATTCATGAGTTTATATAATATTGCATCTCCAATATTATCCTTATGTTTGCCTATATTTGTTTTAATTATTCCATTTTTTATAATTAAATTAAAAGGAATTCAACTTGGAATAAAAGAATATACTGAGATACTTAAGACATTAATATCTAATCACGCTATTTTTAAAATTTTTACACAGTTTCATGAAATCAATAATGGACAAAAAATGTATTTATTATTATCATCTGTGTTTTATTTATTTTCTATTTATCAAAATATATTAGTGTGTGTGCGATTTTACTCAAATATGCAAAAGATACACAATTATTTATTTAAATTTAAGAAATATTTAACATATACTTTAGATATTATTAATTATCATTTATCTAAATCAAATAAACTAACAAAATATACACAATTTAATTTAAATCTTGACAAACATCAATATATATTAACTCAATTTTATAATGAATTATGTAAAATATCACCATTTTCATTTTCATTTTTTAAAATTACTGAATTTGGACATATTATGCATTGTTTTTATCAAATATATGATAATCCTATTTATAATGACTCTATTTTATATTCATTTGGATTTAATGGTTATTTTAATATGCTTTGTCATATTGGAACTAACATAAATGAAAATAAACTTGTTAAAACTACTTTTACAACTCAAGGCAAACCTATATTTAAACAAATGTATTATCCTAAATTTATTAATAATCAAACTAACACAATTATTAAAAATAATTGTAATTTAAATAAAAATATGATTATCACTGGTCCAAACGCATCTGGAAAAACTACCACTATTAAATCTGCTTTAATAAATATTATTTTATCACAACAAATTGGATATGGATGCTTTGACAGTCTCAAACTAACACCATATGATAAAATACATTGCTATTTAAATATTCCAGATACATCTGGACGCGATAGTTTATTTCAAGCAGAAGCCAGAAGATGCAAGGAAATTATTGATTGTATAAATATGAAAGATTCAGAAGAAAATCAACAAATTACACATTTTTGTATTTTTGATGAATTATATTCTGGAACAAATCCTGAAGAAGCGGTTATTAGTGCTAATGCTTTTATGAATTATATTGTCAAACATTCAAATGTTACTTGTATTTTAACTACGCACTATATAAAATTATGTAAAAAATTATCAAAAAATAAGATGATACAGAATTATAATATGAAAACTTTAAAAAAAAATAATAATTTTGAGTATACATATGAACTTATAGAAGGAATATCAAAAATTAAAGGAGGATTAAAAGTATTACACGATATGAAATATCCACAAGAAATTTTAGATTTAGCTAAGCAAAATTAATTTATTCGTTTTATTATTTTTATATTCTTTTTATTATTTTTATATTCTTTTTATTATTTTTATATTCGTTTTAAATTTAATTAAAATATATTGCTATTTTTTAAGAATGGCAATTTTTGATATATTTAGTACATCATTTTTATTTAGCATCGCAATTATTCTATTATTTTGTGGGAGTTTATTTATATATTTTAATTGTAAAATTGATAAACAAAATCATAAACTAACATCCATGGTTAATTTAGTGGCGGTATTAGCTGAAGATTTACAATTTGTTAAAAATCAAGTTAATAAAAATGTTGATAATAATTTACAATATTCTTCACAAATACAGATGATAAATAAAATTAATTCTGACCTTATTAGTGTTTCTGATGTAGAAAATAATGAAGATAATGATGACGACGACGATGACGACGACGATGACGATGACGATGACGATGACGACGACGAAGAAGACGATAATGAAGAAAACGATGATGATGATGATGAAGAACATGATGATGAAGACAATAATGACTTTATGCTTAATGGAGGAGAACCAAAAAAATATCCATTTAAAACTGATACTTTAACAAACGATACTTTAACAAACGATACTTTAACAAACGATACTTTAACAAACGATATTTTAACAAACGATTTTAAAGAAGTTACAAATAATCAATTATTTGATGAAATTAAAACAATTCATTTAGAAAATCCTATTTCTTTTGAAGATACAAATATGGGGTTGTCTACTAATCTAACAAATAATGATATTAGTTTTTTAAAAAATGTTAATATAACTGATTTTGAAGATGTTGAAGATTTACAAAGTTCTTATAAAAAAATGTCAATTAATAAATTAAGAGAAATAATTGTTAGTAAAGGAACTGTTTCAGATGCTTCAAAATTAAAAAAGAATGAAATACTTAAAATGCTTGAACCTGATTTCATTAGTTTGAACTCGATTAATTAGGACTTTTTATCTAACTTTAGTATATATGAATTCTAATTATTTTACTATAAAACCAACACAACAATTACAAGACTTTGGATATAATTGTAATAATAGTTTACGAGTTGATGCTGAAATTCTCACAAATTGGCAATATAGACAATATATGCAAAAAAACGCTAATGATATAATGAAATATAATACAATGCAAACAATTTATGAATCTGGAAATAATCCATATACACTTTTAAACACTAAACCTACACAAAATACACCATATTTATTTAATTCACTTCATCAGGAACCAGGCAATTATAGAAATTCAGACCTTAAACAAAATTACATGACAAAAGAACAAATAAAATCACGAATGATTTCTCCATCTATTCCAACTAATTTTTAGATAATTTAAAAAAACAATATAATATTAACTTTAATAATTAATATTATAGATGAAAATTTTAAGCATTGATGTTGGAATTAAAAATTTATCTTTTTGTTTGTTTTTAACACCTGAAGATAATTTAAATCATCTTAAAGTTATTCAATGGGATAATATTGATATAAGTGAAAAAACAGATACAAAATGCATTGAAATAGATAAAAATGGATTATGTGATAAACCTGCTAAATTTACAAAAGATAGCAAATGTTATTGTCTTAAACATTCAAAAAAACACAATTATTTACAACCTTTAGCTGAATTCAAACAATCGTATTTAAATAAACAAAAAATACAGTCTTTAATTGATATTGCCAACAAATATAAACTAAAATATGAAAATCCCCCCAAAAAATCTAATATTTTAGCAATAATAAATGAGTTTATTAATAATAATTGCTATACTGCTATTTCTAAAACAAATGCTACTAAAATAAATTTAGTTACTATTGGAAGAAATATACAACATAAATTTGATGAAATTTTTAATGAACATTTATTAAGTATTGATACTATTATTATTGAAAATCAAATTGGACCTATAGCTAATAAAATGAAAACAATACAAGGAATGATTTCACAATATTTTATTATGAGAAACAATAATATTAATATTGAATTTATTAGTGCTTGTAATAAATTAAAAGATTTTTTATCAGAAGAAAAAATAGATTATAAACAAAGAAAAAAATTAGGGATACAAACTTGTTTAGGCATTGTTAACAATGATTTTAGATTTAAAGAATGGGACACTTTTTTTGCAAAACATAATAAAAAAGATGATTTATCAGATTGTTTTTTACAAGGAATATGGTTTATAAAACATAAACTTAATATTGTGTAAAATTAATATTGTGTAAACTTAATATTGTGTAAACTTAATATTGTGTAAACTTAATATTGTGTAAACTTAATTTTGTGTAAACTTAATTTTGTGTAAAATTTATATTTTATTTAATTAATATTTTATTTAATTAATATTTTATTTAATTAATATTTTATTTAATTAATATTTTATTTAATTAATATTTTATAATTCGTATTACTTAAAATTAAATGTTCTTAGTAATTCATAATGGATAATAATATTATTGATATTTCAATGGACTTTGAAAATTTAAATAATTGGGACAAAAAAACTAACTTTGGAGGGGGAATTGAACTTTTAATGAATGAAAAAAAATCTGAAACTCATGGTTCAACAAGTGATATTAATATTGACGACTTAAATAATTTAGAAAACGAACTCAATGATTTAGCTACAGAAACTAACCACACACCTATGACTAATTCATTTGGTTCTAAATTATTTGGTATGACTTCTAATTTTGATGATAAATCTTCTGTTTCATTTAGTGAAGAACCATCTATTTTTAATGATAATATAGGACATTCTACTGCAAATACTTCATCAGACGCAAAAACTTGGGATGGTTATGGAAAATTTAACAATATTCCTGTTAATCCTGATTTTAAAATGTCATCTGAACCTAAACTATCAAAAGATGAAGTTCTTAGAGAAAAATTTAAATATTTAAGAAGACTTGAATCTCTTGAAAAAAAAGGCGTTGAACTAACAAAAAAATATAATATGGACTCCAATTTACAAGAAATGATCGGAGAATATGAAATGATTATGTCAGAAAAAACTAAACAAAATTCTCTTAAATTTCAAGGCAATATGATGATGGCCATTATTAATGGAATTGAATTTTTAAATAATCGGTTTGACCCTTTTGATGTTAAACTTGATGGTTGGGGTGAACAAATTAATGAAAATATTACTGATTATGATGACCTTTTTGGAGAACTTTATGAAAAATATAAGTCTAAAGCATCTCTTGCTCCAGAACTTAAATTATTATTTCAATTAGGAGGAAGTGCTATGATGGTTCATATGTCTAACACTATGTTTAAATCTGCTATGCCTGGAATGGATGATATTTTAAGACAAAATCCTGATTTAATGCGTCAATTTCAAAGTGCGGCAGTTAATTCTATGGCAGGCTCAAATCCAGGATTTTCTGGATTTATGGGCGGTTTAATGAATCCTGAACAACAAGGAAGAAGACCTCCCTCTCCAAAGGCCACACAAGGACCTAATAGTATACAACCACCACCTAATAGAGCTGGAAATAATATTAGTAGAACTGATATATCTATGGCTCGTACTTCAGTAAATAATGATGGAATTAGTATTAAAGAAAAACATAATCAATGGAATTTAAATGAACCCCCTCCTTCATCTTATACTTCTCAAAAAAGTTATAGAAGACCCGATATGAAAGGACCTACTGATATTTCAGATATTTTATCAGGATTAAAAACTAAAACTATTGAAATTACTCATCAAAATAAAGATATAGTTATTGAAGATATAAATAATAGTAGTACTATAAGTCTTGATGACCTTAAAAGCATTCAAGGTGAGGGAAATGTTCCTAAACGCAGTCGTAGAAGACTTAATTCTGATAAAAATACTGTTAGTTTAGATTTATAATTTTATATATAATTTATTACAAATTTAAATATTAATAAATTATATGAATAGAACAATTATAGGTGAAGGAGCATATGGATGTGTTCATAAACCAAGCATACATTGCAAAACTCCTCCTAGGAAGGGCTTTAATTATACAAATTATGTATCTAAAATTATGACAACCAAAAATGCACAAAAAGAATTAGATGAATTTTTAATAATTAAAAATATAGATCCTACAAATGAATATCATTTAGGTACTCCTATTTTATGTAAACCTAATATTAACCAAATTGTTAAACAATCTATTGAAAAATGTAAATATATTAAATTAACTGACTTACAAGCAAATCCTAATTATTATAGTTTATTACTTTTAAAATTTGGAGGATTAGATTTAAAAGTTTTATCTAATACATATCTTGCCAAATATTTAAAAACAAATACACAAAAACGAACTGATAACTTTTTAATAGAAGTTCATCATTTAATTAAAGGTCTTAAATTTTTTAAAGATAATAATATTGTTCATAATGATATTAAACCTCAAAATATATTATTTAATTCAAAAGGCAACATGAAATATATTGATTTTGGACTTATGAGAACTAAAAAAGATATTATAAATTTATCTAAAATTAATAAGAATTTTTTAGGGATATTTCATTGGTCTTATCCATTTGATTGTGGATTTATGGAACAAATAGAATATGATAAATATAAAAATCTTAATATATTAGACAAAACTTTGTTTAAAAATGAATTTAGTAAGTTAATTATTAATGATCCAAAAGGTATTTTAAATGCATTAAAAGTACCAATACATAATCCTAATTCATTTAAAATACTTTTTACATATTTAAATCCTGATAATACTATTCCTAATGCTTCTACCCAATATGGATACATTAATTCTTTTTTTAATGGATTTAATGTTATGATAAATACTAAATCATATGATGATGTTTTAAATTATATTATTGATTCTATAGATGTGTTTGGACTTGGATTTACTTTACAATTTATGGTTAATTCCTTTAAAAAACTTAATGCTTTATCATTACCAGATTTTATACGATTATCATCTTTTTTTTATAAAATGTATGATTTTAATCCTTTAACAAGAGTTATTGATATTGATTTATTACTAAATGAATATGAAAATATTTTACTTGAATTAGGTGTACTAATGCGTTTAGGTAAAAGTTTTAACAATCATATTTTAATAAATAAACTATCTGCTCCATCTATAATTATTTCTAAATCCAAAAATGATGATAAATCTCATCCTCAATATTTATCATATGAATTACAAGAACTAGCAAATAAAGATCCAATAGAACTAAGAAAAATATGTCCTTATAATAAAGAATTAAATATTAAAACAAATAAATGTCTTAACAAATGCAAAGAAGGATATAAAAGAAATTATAAATTTAAATGTTTTAAAAAACAAACTAACAAAATTCATAAAAATAAAAATAACAAAACTAAAACTAAAACTAAAACTAACAAATATAACAAATATAACAAATAGAATAAATAGAACAAATAGAACAAATAGAACAAATAGAACAAAATTTTACCAAAGGTATATAATTTAAATAAAAATAATATGTAATTATAATGACAAAAAAATACAAAAATGGATTATTTATTTTTAGAA
>Ga0209443_1002513_pt1 | contig 10805 bp, 12 predicted proteins | sample LauGreBMM110DCMD_2_FD_187571 | JGI IMG/M metagenome (GOLD analysis project Ga0209443, IMG submission 187571) | Freshwater lake microbial communities from Lake Michigan, USA - Su13.BD.MM110.DCMD (SPAdes) (version 2) | ecosystem: Environmental > Aquatic > Freshwater > Lake | place: Lake Michigan... | reverse complement strand
AGCAACAGTCACGTGGTTGTCGATTGATGCACCAGCTCCCGGTGAAATGGTGCAGATTCCATTCGGTTGGGTTATCGGCGGATTCATTGTCGGCCTCATCGCCGTCATGGTCGGAAGTTTCAAGCCACATCTCGCTCGCATTGCCGGCCCTATCTATGCACTTGCTGAAGGTGTTGTGCTTGGTGCAATCAGCCGCGCTTATTCCGAGCAGTACAACGGCATCGTGTTGCAAGCTGTTGGCGCAACACTCGGTGTATTTGTTGTGATGTTGCTTCTGTATCGCAGCCGCATCATCAAGGTCACTGATCGCACACGCCGCATTGTCATGGGCGCAATGATGGGCCTTATGGCGTTCTATTTGGTGTCATTCATCATCGGAATGTTTGGCTCAATGCCGTCATTCATCAATGATGCAAGTCCAATGGGAATCGCATTCAGTTTGTTCGTTGCCGGACTTGCCGCATTTAACCTGGCGCTTGACTTCGACATGATTGAAAAAGGTGTTGCCAACAAATTGCCAGCGCATATGGAATGGTTCTGTGCACTTGGTGTCGTAGTGACACTGGTGTGGTTGTACCTAGAGATCTTGCGCTTGTTGTCGAAACTGCGCGAGCGCTAGAGACGCCGCCTTAGGCGGTAACAGACAATGTGTTGGCGCTGAGCGCGTTCAATTCTGCCCATGTGGTGTTCGCCGTGTTCCACACTTTTTCAAACACTGCATCGACGGCGTCTGAGAATCCGTGACGATTGCGGAAGTTATACACCCACGCTTGCTTGTTCACTTGAATGTCCATGTGTGCAATACGACCCAGGATGTATGTATCCCAGACAGCTGCTTGTGGCAACGACAACTCTGTGTCAGCCGGCGCATCTGCAAAGCCACCCCGTAACCGATCGCGTGCACGCAACATGCCACGCGCCATGGTGATGGTGGTATTCAGTTCACTTTGCTGACGTGGCCGACGCGTATCTTCCATAGCGCCGGAGTGCGGTGCAATTGTGATGAGGGAAGCAGTGACATCAATGTCAATCCGTGTCAACGACGAATTCTCGTTGACTGCAATGAGGATGTCAATGTCATCGAGGCCAAGCTGAGTCGCCATTCGCTCTGCAATACGCGTGGTGTACGCAGTATCAAAAGCAACGAAGTTATACGTGTCTGGGGTGACCGTAAGGGTCATGATTAGTTAGAGGCTGCGGCTTGCTTCTCGCGAAGTTGCGCCTTGCGCTCATTGAGGGCTTGCATTCCGAGGTCTGCAATATGGTCATTTTCATCTTCGGTGAAACCAGCAAGTTCGCGGAATCGTCGAGCAATTGCAAAGCTTGATTCTTCAGAATCGCTGCGGCTTCCGCCGTACGAAAACATCTTGTCAACAATGCCTTGGAACTCAAGAGCCTTCTTGCGACGCTCTGGATCGTTCTCAGTAATTTTACGCAACCAGTCGCTGCCCATTTTCACGTGCGTTACTTCGTCTGCGAGCATCCAGTCTTCACAGAACTCGAGGTACGGGTCGCCTGCAAGTTCGCCGAACTCTTTCATGGTGGTGAACACGTCAATGGCAAGACCTTCAAGCGCGCGGTTCACGCCAGCAAGACGGAGCACTGGGTCGTTCGAGCATGCCGCTTGGAATAGCACTGTGTTCTCGGCGTATTGACCGATTTCACTTCCCATCCAGTCGCTGAGCTTCAAACTGATTTCAACGTGACGAGCTTCGTCCCATGCTTGGCGAGCCATATCGAGCTTGAGTTCGAATGGTGCTTCTTCACCAGTGGTGAAGTCCCAGCATGTACGGCCAGCGCCTTCAAGCGCTTGAATTTCACCAACGAAAATGCCGTGCATCAATGCCCGTGCAGCTTCACTTGCATCAGCGCGTGCTGGTGTGAGGCGGTTTGAACGTCGCGATTTTTCAGAATCGGCGATGAGCGCATTGCGGCCATCGGCCATGCGATCTGCTTGTGTGATTTGGTTGAAACGCTCGTCGCGTGCCAACTCTTCAACGGGCATGAATTTTTTCATGACATTGCTCCTTGTGGTGCTTGGGTGTTGATTCCGATGCTTCCGTGACCGGCGATACCGCCAGCCTCGAGCATAAGTTTTTCGAGCTTTGCTTGGTGAGCAGCAGCGCGATCGACGTGGTCTGGAGTCTCGAGCAGCGACTGGATGAGCATTTCGCCATCGCGCCAATCTTCGAACTCGTCTTGCAAAATAAACTTCAGTGACCGAATGGTTGGCATGTCGGTGATTTCACTGGTGTTGTTGAGGTGATACGTGTACGCCGAAATGAAGTGGGGGATATACACGCGGTACACGCCAACAAGTTTTTCGATGGTGAGACTTGGATCTTCAGGCTCTGTCATTGCATCGACAAAACGCACGAGTGCGTCGTTGGCCGGAAGAGTGAGGCGAGCGGGGTTCATTTCGCGAAGTTCTGGCAAACGCTTGTGCCACAGTTCTGCGTGCCATGCGTGCTTGTAGCAATGCGTACCAAGACGAAGTTTGATATCGAGTTCAGGAACAGTAGCGATCCAGCCTCCAAGAACTTCAAACAATTTTGTTTCAGCCCATTTGTAATTGCCGACGCGACGTGCTGTTTCTTCCACACTGAAACTGCCTGGCAGTTCGCGGCGATCCCACGGAGCAAATGATGCTCTCGGCTTAGTTGGATCTGCCACGGTGACTCCTTGTTCTCACAGTTACTTGCACTATACAATTAACTGATTGATTACTTCCTAGATTATAACCTCTCGCCTCGCCTAAAGCGAGACGCGCGTCACAATCAAGAATTATTTCGCCGGGCAGTGGGCCGAGCGGTAAGAAGGTCTGTGCTGAGCGGCTGGCCGGTGACTTCGTCTACCCAGTAGGTGTCGTTATCAAGACGGATAAGAGCTGCATCAACACCAGCCAGGTCACGCTCGATGGCATCGAGGTCGAGTGGGCTTTTGTGTTCGCTCATGTCTCTATCGTAGACAATCTGTGCGTGGCAGGGCGAAAGGTTCGGCGGGTGGCTTGTAGCGTCATCGGAATGAGTTTCCCATTTCCTTCCCTTGACGGTTCTGCACAAAAGAATCAGAAATTCCCATCGGCCCCTGAAATGGGCATTGATCCGACGAAGCGCTACACAGCGACGATGGAAACATCGATGGGAACATTGGTTATTGCACTCGACCCCATCAAGTCACCAAAGACCGTGAACAGTTTCGTGTACCTCGCTGCGTACCACTATTACGACGACATTATTTTTCACCGCATCATCAAGGGCTTCGTATGCCAAGGTGGAGATCCAACAGGAACTGGACGCGGTGGCCCTGGCTACCAGTACGCAGACGAGTTGCCAAAAGCTGGGCAGTACCAAATTGGTTCTTTGGCAATGGCTAATGCTGGACCAAACACAAACGGTTCACAGTTCTTCCTCATCAGTGGCGCAAGTGGTGTGCAGTTGCCTCCGTCGTATGCATTGTTCGGGCAAGTCGTCAAAGGACTTGAAGTTGTCGAAGCAATGCAGAACGTTGAAACAGATCGCAGTGACAAGCCACTGGTCGATGTTGTAATCAAGAGTGTCACGGTCACCGTCGCAGACTGAAATCAGTCGTGATTCAGCTAGACGCATTGCGCTAGCTGCTCAAGGTTTTGCAACACCTCGTCCTACGGGGCGAATAGATAGACGCCATCTTCGACGTGTTATTGATTCAGTCGGACTGATTCAAATTGACAGCGTCAATGTATTGGTGCGCAGTCAAGAGATGCCGCTTTTTTCGCGTTTAGGCAATCATCCGCGCACGCTGATTCCGGACGCAACAGCTGATGGTGAACTCTTTGAGTACTGGTGTCACGAAGCATCGCACCTGCCCGTTTCCATGCATCCGTTAGTGCGTTGGCGAATGGAAGAAGCACGCAACGGTTCTATGTGGCCAGGGCTACGTCGTGTTGCAAAAGAAAAACCCAAACTACTCAAAGAAATTCGAGACCGAATATTCAATGATGGCCCAATTGTGGCAGGTGATGTTCGTACTCGTGTTGGCCCCAAGGGTTCGTGGTGGGACTGGGACGAAGGCAAAGCGATTCTTGAATACTTGTTTTGGACCGGCGAAATAACCGCACAACGGCGACCAAATGATTTTGCGCGTGTTTATTACGCACCACATGAAGTACTGCCTAAAGAAATTTTGAACATGCGGACACCATCGCAGGGTGAGGCACGACGAGAGATGTTGTTGTTGGCTGCACGCAGTGTGGGTGTTGGTACTGCTGCCGACTTGTTTGACTATCACAGGCAAAAACCTCAACAAGCACGGCCCTATTTGGCGGAACTTGTTGAGGAAGGTCTGATTGAAGAGGTACGTGTAGAGGACTGGCATGATGTTGCATACATATTGCCTGGGACTTCGCGACCGCGCAATGTTGACGTGCGGGCACTTGTGTCACCTTTTGATTCGCTGGTGTGGTGCCGACCACGTATAGAACGATTATTTGATTTTCACTATCGCATTGAAATTTATGTTCCTGCGCCAAAACGGGTCTACGGGTATTACGTCTTGCCATTTGTACTAGGTGACCGCATTGTTGCGCGCGTTGATTTGAAAGCTGATCGTCACGCAGGTGAGTTAGTGGTGCCGGGTGCATTCAGTGAAGCCGATGTAGACATCAAACATGTTGCAGCCGAATTGATGATTGAATTGCGCGAGATGGCAACGTGGCTAGGACTAGACCACGTGTGCATCGGTACGAATGGTGACTTAACTACGCTTCTTGCGAAACAAAATCGCCAGAAGTAGCCCACCGAATGGTGGACGAAATAAGTTGTCCGATTGGTTTGACAACAACTTGTTCAGTGATTGGCAAGTACGGCAGTTGCAAATCAGCGCGGGCCCACCTTGGCAGAATTGCAATTGCAGCAGCTGCAATAAGTGAGTAGGGAACACGTGCAACAAGTTCTAGTGGCGGCGTGAGTAACAGATACTTTGCAGCGTCTCGTGATTCTGTAGTGCCGCATAGTTCTGGTCGAAACTGCGCAATCTGATCTTTAAGTCCTTGCACTGAAGTTGGTGGTGCTGGTACTCCCAATTTGCGCGCGATGACAGCCATGTCGGCAACGTAAGCGTCATACCCTGCAGCGTCTAAGGGTGTTGCACCGTATGCCTGATGCGCGCGCATAAAGCTGTCAACTTCAGCAACATGCACCCAACGCAAGAGGTGTGGGTCTGAAGCAGAGTATTCACGACCGTCGCTCGCTGTTCCTTTAACGCGCTTATGTACATTCACCACAATGTCAACTGCGCGCTGTGCAACGTCAGCGGGTGCGAATGATGTTGCTGCCACAAAGTCTGCTGTGCGTTGCAGACGACCCCATGGGTCTCCGCGATAATCGGAATGTTGAGCAACACCCGCCATTGCTAATGGGTGAAGAGATTGAAACAGAAGAGCTCGCATGCCGCCAATGAACATCGATGAGTCTGAGTGCACGATATGTAGGGGAGATGACTCTGAAAACCATCGGGGGCCTGTCGCATTCATGATGGCATCACGTTTTTCCTCAGCGTTGTCACCAATCACGCGGTCCCGTAGAGCGGCTGCAATTGCCAGGCGAACGGACTCGATTCGGTCTGAGACTGCTGTGGGGACTGAGGGCATGTCTCTATCGTGCCATCCACGGTGGGGAATTGCACGGCGAATGCGTCACAGGATGGGGTACCTATACGCTTTCCCACGTGACCGATGCACCAGTCCCAGCAAGCCAATCTTCACGGATGCCACGATGGGTGCCGCGCGCAGTCGTGATTTTTTGGATGGGGTTCATTGGCACCCTCGTTCTGCGGTTCACGTTTCATCGCTTGAACAACTTCCTCATTCTTATGTTGGTGTCGTTGTTCATCGCGTTGGCGCTTGAACCAGCTGTCAACAAGCTTGTTGCCAAAGGCAGGGGACGACGATCATCGACAGGAATGCTGTTGTTGGGCCTTCTTGTCAGTGTGTTCACGTTCGTAGGGGCAGTAGGCACAATTGTCGGACAGCAATTGGCAGACGTTTTGTCGAACAGCGAACAGTACGTGAATGACACCGTAAAAATCTTGAACGACACATTTGGTTCCCAAATTGATGCGGCGTCAGTGAACGAGAGAATTAGCGATCCAAAAGGGCCAGTGCAGAGGTTCGTTGATTCTCAACAAGACAAGGCTTTTGACTTATCGGTGCAAGCACTCGGCGTGCTCTTTCAGATGTTCACTGTGCTGCTGTTCTCGTATTATTTAGTTGCAGATGGACCACGATTACGACGGTCGATTTGTTCTCGATTGCGTCCCGAAAAGCAACGACAAGTTTTGCATGCATGGGAGTTAGCCATAACTAAAACAGGTGGGTATCTGTACTCACGTGCACTGTTGGCAGTTATCTCATCGTTTTTCCACTGGATTGCATTCCAAGCAATCGGAATTCCCGCACCTATCGCGATGGCTTTGTGGGTCGGATTCGTTTCTCAGTTCTTGCCCGTCATTGGTACCTACATTGCAGGTGTGTTGCCAGTGGTGTTGACCTTTGTTGAGTCGCCGATCAAAGCATTGGTTGTAATCGGATTTATTGCGGTGTACCAACAGTTGGAGAATTACTTGTTCGCTCCGAAGGTGACCGCACGAACTTTGGAATTGCATCCGGCATTGGCATTTGGCGGTGCTCTTGTCGGTGGCGCAGTTCTTGGTCCGGTCGGTGCCATTCTTGCATTGCCTGCTGTCGCAATGGGTCAGGCTCTCGTATCGTCGTGGGGAACACGTCATGAAGTGATTGATGACCCTTTGACTTTCTTACAACCTTCAAAACCACCTCGCGCCAAAAAACAATCTCGAAAGTCACCATCAACGTGACGGGTGTTTCACCATCACAGTTCGTGCCTGTCGCAGTTGTATCCCGCAGTGGTGTTGACGAAAGCGTTCATTTTGGTGCAGTTGTTTGCCTTAATTCGCAAGGCGATATTGAGTTCGCGCTGGGAGATCCTCATGCGCAGATATTCCCGCGTTCGTCTACGAAACCTATGCAAGCCCTTGCCATGGTGCGTGCCGGTCTGTCTCTTCCAGCCGAGAAATTGGCCTTGGTGTGTTCTAGCCACAATGGTGAAGCCATTCACCAACAGACTGCCCTTGCAATCTTGTCTGAGTTCGGACTTGACGAAAGTGCATTAGGCAACACATACGATTACCCCATGCATACGCATTCTGCTCATGATGCAATTCGTGCTGGACTTCCAAAATCCGCATTGCAGATGGGATGCAGCGGAAAGCATTCCGGCATGGTGGCAACGTGTGTCATCAACGGGTGGTCGATAGAGAATTACCTTGAACAAGACCACCCATTGCAACAAGCAATTTCTCGCACTGTTGCCGACGTGACTGGTCAAGAAGCATTTGCGATTGGCATTGATGGTTGTGGCGCGCCAGCTCATGTTGTTGAACTTGTCGGGCTTGCGCGTGCAATGCGCGCAATGGCAATAGGTGACGCCGGAGAATCTGGCACCAAGATATATAACGCGATGTCTGAGTTCCCATACATGGTGGGTGGCAAGGGTCGCGATGTAACAACAATTGTTTCGGGCATTGATGGTTTGTTTGCAAAGGACGGTGCAGATGCGGTGTATGCAGCTGCATTGCCAGATGGTCGTGCAGTTGCCTTAAAAATTTCCGATGGGTATGGGCGGGGAACACCTACGCTGCTACTAGCAGCACTACAAAAACTAGGTGTGGATGTAACAGGTGTTGACAACAGCATCGTGGAAATTGTGCGAGGGCACGGGAAACCGGTCGGCACAGTGCGCGCGATTGGGTTTGACTGAATATGGCTATCCCGTTTGTCCCTCGTATTGATGATGCGCCATACGCAGAGATCACTCAGGTGTCGCCGCTGATTCAGAGGGTGATTGCTAAGAATCCATCGAAGTTCAGTTATCACGGAACCGGTACCTACATTTTGGGTACCAACGATGTTGTTGTGGTTGACCCAGGCCCAAAACTTGATAGTCATCGTGATGCATTACGTGCAGCACTTGATGGAAGAAATGTTGTTGGCATTGTTGTAACGCATTGTCATTCAGACCATTCACCGTTAACTGAATGGCTTCATGGCGAAACAGGCGCTACGCGATATGCCATCGGACCACATCGTGTGTATGAAGGTTTTGTCGAAGAAGATGATCACGATGCATCTGAAGACGACCCGGCAGATGCTGTCACATCTGATGAAGAGAAGGAAACAACCGACCTTGCTTTTTCTCCTGACGTATCAGTTATTGATGGCGAGAAATTTATGGCGACTAGAGAGTTTGCGCTTACTGCGGTTGCTACTCCAGGCCACACATCAAATCATTTATGTGTTTCGATGGATACGGAAGGCGCGTTGTTTACAGGCGATCATGTGATGGGTTGGTCAACCACCATCGTGTCGCCACCTGACGGAGACATGCGCCAATATATGGATTCAATGCGCAAGGTCATTGCGCGCGATGATCGCATTTTGTGGCCGACGCATGGCGGACCAGTCACAGATCCACGGCCATTTCTTATCGCATATCACGAACATCGTTTAGAACGTGAGCGTCAGATAGTTGTGCAAATTGCAAATGGGAACAACACCATTCCAGGAATTGTCAAAGTGTTGTATGCCGCGATTGACAAAAAACTACATCGACCAGCTCGCCGCAGTGTGTGGTCTCATCTACGCAAATTGGTCGATGACGGTGTGGTCGCTACGGATGATGGTGGAGCACCGCGGCTTCTTGGCTCGTACCATCTAGCTCGCTAACGCTCTTTTTTATTTTTGTGTGCCTTACGGCGACGCATGACGAATCGCAGCACGCGGTCAGTGATGATTGTGAGTCCAACGATTATGACGGTGTACCACCACAAAGGAACGCTATGAGCTTTGTACACCACAAAGTTGATATTGATGCGTGTGGTGTTAGCAGCAATGAGCGCAACAATGATGAGAGCGCCAACGATTGCTGCGACAGTGCCTAGTCCGGCGCCTTGATCAATTTCTTGTTCGGAATTGTCATCGTCAATCATGTGAGTTGTCCTTTGTGGTTACTTCACACTGTATTCAATTACCGAATGGCTACTTGACAGCACCTGCGGGCAATGTGTCAGGGTCAAAAAGCGCGAAAAAATCCTTTGTGGAACCATTGAGGTGACGATTCGGGTCACCCATTCGATTGTCAATGATTTTGCCCCAACGAGTTGCCTTGCCGAAGTCGCTGTACACAGCAAAATATGGCCACTGGCCATTGATGTCTAGTTCCATACCGGTCTTGCAGCCGAGCACAACAAGTGTGTCTGCCAACATGCCGATGTTTACTTTGCCAACTGCGACAAACATCATGAGGCCGTCTGTACGAAGACAAATAGCTGAACGAAAGTTGTAGACCTTGTTATCAAAATCATTACCCCAATTAACTTTGGGGTAATTGGCATAGACAGATTTTCCGTTATGTACGAGTGGCGGCAAGTTTTGACGCAATGACGCCCAAGACCCTTCTTCGGTGATTGTGTCTCCCCATACGCCAACTGTGCTTGTTCCGTCTTGAGAAATTGCAAGCGTGGCGTACCCTTCGCGCATCTTGCGCACTGTCTTACCTTCAGTGACGTAGCCGCCTGGTTGATGTTCAAATCGGAAGCCGCCATTGAAACTGGCAATCAACGGTCGCAAGGCAGTGCCACGAATTTTTGATCCGTTCTTCCAGCCTTTACCACCGGGCATTTCTGTGCCGTTAAACATCGCGGTGTGAACTCGAGTCGGGTCAAAGGTGGCCATAGTGGCAACGACGGAGCCAAAGCACCACAGTGGCCGAATTGAAGTGACATACACAAGTGGTTTTGTGCGCACACGCATAACCGCCTGCCATTCGCCCTCGCCAGGTAATGCTGGAATTAGTTGGGACGGTATGTCATCTGACTTGGCCGGAATAGTTGTTGTTGTTGACGTGGTTGACGTTGTTGTCCCAAGAACCGGAAGAGTTGTAGTAGTGGACGTGGATGTAGTGGTTGAGGTAACCACTGTGGCGGTAGTGGGATCAATTGGGCACGATGCAATAGCGACAGTTGGTCGAATTATTAGCGGTGTAATGATGTCAGGATCTGATGTAGTTGTTGACGGCTGACCTGGCAATGGCATCAATGTTGTCGAAGTTTGTGTCGGTGCCTCAGCATCGGGTGTGATTGCAAGAGCGAGCGAGTCTGCTGGTGCCACAGATGGTGGATCATTGTGAAGCCATGCTTCCAATTTGTCAACAACTGCGCCCATCTTGTTCTCGCGTGCCCACGATGCAAGATTTTGTTGCAGTGGATCTCGGGGGTGAGCACGAACGTACTGTGTGGCGGAGATGGTGACAACTACCAAGAACACCACAACAAGGCCGCCAATAACACGGAGAAATAAGCGGCGTGTCATGCGAATAGAGGCTATGCACATTACCTAGGAAGCACTGCCCTTATCTCTCAAATGTCTTCCGATATAAGCGACAACAACCTGCTGAGTTTCGTCATCAAAATAAAGATGGATACGGACTAAATGAGTTTTGCGGCCTCGACGAAGATGCGCTTCTGCGCGAACGGTGTGGCCTCGCCAGTCGATGAGGTAGTCCTCTTCGTATTTTTGGCGCGCTGTTACTGAAATTGCTGACACGAAGTCGAGTCCCATTTGGCGGCATGCCAATTTGATACTGGTACCGGTGATTTCACCTGACATCCATGCTCGCGCTACCTCATTCAGGCGCACTAAGTCTTGTAACACGCTGACTGGCTCTGGCCCTTCAATACCCTCCCCCGATTCA
>Ga0209443_1002509_pt1 | contig 10810 bp, 12 predicted proteins | sample LauGreBMM110DCMD_2_FD_187571 | JGI IMG/M metagenome (GOLD analysis project Ga0209443, IMG submission 187571) | Freshwater lake microbial communities from Lake Michigan, USA - Su13.BD.MM110.DCMD (SPAdes) (version 2) | ecosystem: Environmental > Aquatic > Freshwater > Lake | place: Lake Michigan... | reverse complement strand
GCCCTTCGATGCACCAGCGCTATTCACTAACTGCAGTGACGTGCCACCAATTGATGCAGTTGCTGGTGACTTGAGTGTGATGCTTTGGCTTGTGCCCGTGACTTTCTTTGATGCAAGAAGGCGTCCACTGCCTGACACAAGAAGAACAGTGAGGTTCTTGCCGCCTTTTACGGTGGCCGTGACCGTGTAGGTCTTGCCGAATGAACGCACCGCTGCCGTTACGGGCGATGCAAGCACCATGGTTGCAGTGATGGCAGTGACTGCGAGAACAGAGCTGAATTTACGAGAGAGAGAGTTCATTGCTATTTCCTTTTCGATGACCATTGAGACCTTGAAACTTATTCAACGGTAGCATTTCATTTTGTGAATGTGAAGCGATTGTTTGCTCTGTGCATCGTCGCAGCAGGAGTGAGTCAAGTCCCTGCCTCACTGGCTCTCACGGCCCCTGTAGGCACTGCATGGCACCTTGACCGCATTAACCAGGCCCAGTTGCCCCTCGACGGAAATAGTGCCCATGGCCCACTGACCGGCGCCGGAATAGATATCTATATTGTCGACACTGGTATCCGGGCAACTCATGAGCAGGTCGTCGGCAGGGTGTTGCCAGGGATCGACATTCCTACGGATAATGGTTCAGCAAAGGTAAACCCCGTGACGTCTGATTGTGATGGACACGGCACTCATGTCGCAGGACTTGCGGCTGGTTCAACGGTGGGTGTAGCACCGAGAGCCCGTGTCATCGCCGTGCGTGTTCTTGATTGCGAAGGAGACGGGGAAGTTGCAGATGTTGTCGCTGCATTGCAATGGGTGCAAGCGCATCATCGTTCGGGAGTTGCTGCTGTAGTGAACTTAAGTTTTGGTGTTGACCTCGGAGATGACGGAACGTCTATTGACCGTGAAGTGCAAGCGTTAATAGATGAAGGGGTTGTGGTCACCGTTGCGTCTGGAAATGGTGATGCTGCGGGACGCCCGATTGATGCGTGCAAAATTGCGCCAGGCGATGTGCCCGACGCGTTGACGGTTGGTGCAATTGGTAGTACAGATTTAGTCTCGTACTACTCAAACAACGGACCCTGTGTTGACTTGTATGCCCCGGGTGGTGACAGACTGCGCGCACTTGAATCAGCGTGGAAAGATTCTGATACAGACTACGAATTTGATGTCGGTACGTCAATGGCGTCGCCATTGGTCGCAGGGTATGCAGCGTTGCTGGCGCAACAACAACCTGGCTTGTGTGCCACGGCAATTTCACAGGCCATTGTTGATCGTTCAACCAAAGGTGTGATCACGGGAATGACTGCTGATTCTCTGAACCGACTGTTATTTGTTGATACTGCGCCAATTGCTGCAACAGCACCTGGTGAGGCATCGCACGTCATTATTACGACTGACTCACAGTCCTTGGTCGTGAGCTGGGATTCGCCCTGTGATGGCGGTTCTGCTCTGACAGGTACAAGAGTTTCTCTGTTGCGAGATGGGAAAGTTGTGAAGCGAAGGGACCTAGAAGCTGGCACGAATGCTGTTCGGTTCACGGGTCTTGCACTCGGAAAGAAATATCAAGTTGTTATTAAAGCAAGCAATGCAATTGGTGCTGGCATCGCAACCTCACGGATTACTTCAATGGCGGTGCGCAAGATCTTTTCTGGGCAGTCTGTCGACCCATCTGCACTTGGCTCGTTAACAAGTGACTTGCCGTTGTTTTGGTCGGTGTCGCAAGCCTCAAAAAAGGTGTGCCGATTGCAGGCAAACCCGCTCCGTTTGGTCGCCATGCGCAGGGGCATATGTCGGGTGGGGCTTCGCGGGATTATCGCCCAAGACCCGGTTATCCGAACCGTACGCATTGACTAATTGTCCCGTAGATAAATAGGGACGAAAGCGGTATCCCGCAGGTCTGGCGAGGTGTACATTTCGAGCAGGGAACCATTGTGATTTCCTCTTGGACTCCTTAAGGAGGCAGCGGTGAGTAATCGAAATCGCAACCAGGATCGTGCACCTGCACCGCGTGAAGAATTGCGGGCACATGCCCACAATGAACGTCACCGCGTGCATAGCGAACTTCATTTAGCGGAAGAAGCATTACGGCACGGCCTTGAAGCACTAGATGTGGAAGAGCCAGGTCCTGAATGGAAACCGGTTCATCATCATGATCCGCTTGTGGGCATTGAGAAGAGCCGCAAGCACGTGTTGAAGCACTGGAAGACAAAAGAATGGAAGCGACGTAAGACAGTGCGTCGTGAACGCGCGATTGCGTTCAATTCTCCGCTTTAAGGTGTAATCCAACCTTCAAGAAAATCTTCACGACGTTCATTCCATTCTTCAATGGTGATGCCGTAACGCACGTGGTCTTCCCACGTGCCATTGATTTCAAGAAATCGCTCGGCCACGCCTTCAGTGCGGATGTCAAGTTTTTCCATGACACGACGTGAATTGCTGTTGCGTGGAATGATGCAAATTTCTAGACGGTGTAAGTGAAGATTTTCAAATGCATATTGCGCAACGACGACTAACGCCTCAGCCATGAGCGAACGACCTGCCCGCGACTTGTCGAGCCAGTAGCCGATGGTGGCAGATTGAAATGCGCCGCGAACAACATTGTTCAGGTTGATTTCTCCGGCGAATGCACCGTCGACAAAAATACCGAATGCGTATTGCGAACCGGCAAGCCGTTCACGGTCACGTGCGCCACACCGAGCTGCAAACACGTCACGATTTTGTTCAGGGTCTGGGTGATGCACCATTCGCATGGGTTCCCATACCGTGAGCCATTCGCCGTTACGACGGCGCACTTCGCTCCATCCGTTGAAATCTTGCGGAACCAATGGGCGCAACACCACGCGACGTCCATACAAGCGAAGCCCAACGTTGGAAGGTCGTGCTGGATGGACAGCGGTCATGAGCTCAGTCTGACACGATGAGCGACCCCATCGAGAAGTCCGCGGGTTGACACGGTGATCTCGGCGAGGTGCAGACGGCGCATGGTGGCAACAAGAATGCAACAGCCGGCCACAATGATGTCTGCTCGGTCTGGACCAAGACCTGGGTTCTGCACACGAAGCGTCAGTGGCTCGGTTGCCACAGTGCGAAACACGTCTTCCACAGCCTCGCGAGACAAGGCCATGCCGTGCAGTGCAGAATCGTCAAACTCGTGAAGCCCCAGTTCGATAGCTGCAATAGTGACGATGGTGCCAGCAACGCCCACTGTGCGAATTGGAGTGCCGACAATAGGGTGGTCACGGGTGATGTCTTCGAGCTCATCAGACACCGCACCAATGAGATTGGTGAGATCTTCGGGGCGAGGTAGATCTGACGAAATATGAGACTCGGTTGATGTAACTGCGCCGAAAGGAATGCTGGCAAAGACGTCGATTGATTGTGTTCCCACTGTGTATTCAGTGCTGCCTCCACCAATGTCGATGACCAATGTTGGTGTATCGATGGCGGGAAGCCCGATAAGTGCTCCAGAAAATGTCAAGGCGGCTTCGTCTGATTCGGATAACACCTCAATAGTCAATTGAGTTTTCTCTTGTAGCAATTCGCTGAAGCTGGTGGCATTGCCGGCCCGTCGACATGCGGCAGTACCTACTATTTGAATATTGGTGGCGCCAAGTGATTGTGCGGTAGTCGCGTACGACGCAATAACTTCGACAGTTCGCGTCATAGCTGCGAGCGAAAGTTCACCAGTTGATTGCAGGCCTTCGCCAAGTCGCGTTGAAGTAATGGTGCGAGTCAGTTCCGTGCCGTGCACATCAATGACCAGAAGGTTCGTAGAGTTGGTACCTACGTCGATAGCTGCAAATGTTGTCATAACGGTCGTGCGTACGAGACGCCACGTTCGTCGAGTTGTTGTGCGACCCATTTGCCAACGGAGTCATCGCCACCCGCGAGCCAATGTGCAAAATGAGCGTGCAGACATTTTACGCCACGCCGTGTGCCACCGACCCCGGCAGATGGGCGTGGCCCATCATGTGTTGTAGGAATCATCGCATCGCGTCGTTCTTGGTACCGCCGATGGATTGCATCGATTTCTTCAAGACCAATGATGGCTTCAACTGTGTTGACACCGCCATCAGCTTCCAACGTACTGACAGCATGAACTTCTGTACCACCGACGAGCCAATACAGCGTTGGCATAGGTGTGCCATCTTCTAACAGAGGGGCGTTCATAAGAACAACAGGAGCACCATCAGTTGCGCGCACCACAACACGAAAATCACCTTGTGGAATACGCCCGATCAGGGCAGTGACAACGGCGAGATCTTCAGGTGAAGGGGAAGCGCCGGGTAGTTGCATGAATTAGCGAACGACAAGCCACACAAGAACAGCAACGACAACAACGACAACTGGGATAGCGCGCTTGAGAATGGGGCTACCCGCTGCGCTGAGAAGGTTGAGTGGTGCAACATCTGCGCTTTCGATGGTGCGAACACCCTCAGTTGATTTTGGCGCTGCGGCTGCAGGTGCAGCTGGTTGTTCTGCAATAAGAGTGTTCAGATTGACAACAAACTGGGCAAGCAACTTGTCACTGATGTCTGCCATTGCGCCGCGACCAAATTGCGCAACTTTTCCTGTGACGGAAAGATCTGTATTGACTGTGACCGAGGTAGTGGATGCATCGACTGCGGTCATCTCGGCAGTGATAATTGCTGCTGCATTTCCCTTTCCTGTGGTGTCACGTCCTTCGCCTTTGAGTACCACTTTGTGGGCAACGTCATCGCGCTCAATAAAATTCGCCTGACCTTTGAACTGTGCCTGAATTGGTCCGACTTTGACTTTCACTATTCCGCGGTATGTGTCACCTTCAATTTCTTGCAACTGGGCGCCGGGGAGGCAGGGGGCAATGCGCTCGACGTCGGTGAGAATGCGCCATGCATCCTCAACGGGAACTGCAACTATGAATTGATGATTTAGGTCCATGTGTCGAGATCCTCTGTGGTGTCGATATCTGCTGAATTGCCTCCACAGGCTACTTCTCGAACCAGTTCAGGATGCAGGCGAATGAGACTTCGTGCCCCAGCGTCTGGGTCAGATTCAAGGTCATCAAATGTGTCCCATACGCTCGAATGAAGTCGTACGGGGTTGCCACGTGTGCCGTTGTATGTGGCCACCGCAATGGGCGACGTTGAAGACGCAACATTGATCCATGCCTGAGATGAGAGAAATGGTTGGTCAGCTAATCCGATAACAATGGCGCCATAACCGTGAGCACGAGCAAATGTCATGGCGGCAATCACAGAACTGCGTTGTCCGGTTTTCCAATCTGGATTGTGCACTTCCCCAACGTCGCCGATGTGATGGCTGATGTCTAGTGCGCCTGAGACAACAATGAATCCATCAAGGTCTGAACCAGTCATCGCCGACAGTGAACGCGAGATAATTGTTTGCCCGTTAATCAGAGATAGCAATTTGTGTTGAAAGCCCAAAAAACGCGTGCCAGAGCCAGCAGCCAGAAGGACTCCGAGGGTGGTGCTGTGATCTGCTTCCATTCGTAATAGCCTGCCTGAAATGAAACGAGTTGGCACATTTCTGCGTGGAGTGGCTGTCACAGGGCTTCTCAGTGCATTTCTGTATGTCGGGCCAGCCAGTGCAGCAGGTAATTCCGGTAAAGACATATCGTCGCGTCGACTGCAAATGCCTGGTGAGCGTGTACGTCAGCGCCCTCAGATTTCTATTGATGCCATTCGTGCCCTGAGTCTCATTATGCGTACTGAGAATAAGGAAGACCCTACGTATCTTGAATCTCGTCGCGTAGTTTCTGATGCTGTTGCAACTCGTCTTTCGCTAGACCCGACTGAACTGAATCGCGCATGGTCGCGTGCGCCACGTGATCATCAAATTGCAGTGTTGTCGGCACTCACCCAACTTGATGTTCCCTATCTTGAGGGCAAAGAGGACTCGTATGTCAATATGGATTGCTCGGGATTATTGTGGTTCGCATGGCGCACTGCTGGTGTTGATATGCCACGCCAAGCAGTGTCACAACTTGATCGTCGTATGCGTATTGACCGCGAGGACGCAATGGCAGGAGACATCACCGGCGAAGGAACTCACGTGCAAATTTATCTCGGTACTGGCCTAGCAATGATTCATGCACCGTTTGGTGGCAAGTTCGTAAAATTCAAAATCATGTCAGCAGAACAAGCTGCACGAGTTGTGTGGACTAACCCCAGCAATATTGCAACGTTCCGCCTGTAGGCGTTAGTGAATTGCGCCGTTACTGGCGCCAAGGGGTGAAGCATTACGTCCAGTACGAGTAGAGATAATTTCGCCCACAATTGAGATTGCAGTTTCTTCAGGCGTGCGGCCACCAAGGTCTAGTCCGATTGGTGAATGAATACGAGCTAAATCAGCTGCGCTAGTGATTCCGACTTCTGCCATGCGCTCAAGACGCTTTGCATGGGTTTTGCGACTACCCATCACTCCGATGTAGCCGGCGGATGTTGCAAGTGCACCTTGAATTGCGGGCACATCAAACTTTGGGTCGTGCGTCAAAATACATACGGCATCACGCGACGATAAGCGGTGGCCGTTCTCCGTGAACATCGGCGTTGGCCACGTGACTTTGACGTCGTCTGCCATAGGAAAGCGACGGCGTGTTGCGAATACTTCGCGCGCATCACATACCGTGACGTGGTAGCCAAGAACTTTTGCAACACGAGCCAAGGCTGCTGTGAAATCAACTGCGCCAAAGATCCACATCAGTGGTGGTGGAGAAAAACTTTCGATGAAGATACGCACTGTTTCTGTATCGATGAGATCTTCTGGTGTTGACTCACCGTGAGGTCCGTAATGGCGCACCAAGGTGCGGCCTGCTTCAAGTTCTCCCAGTGCATCACGACCGACAACACGATCAATGTCTGAGTTGCCGAGCGAGCCGCCAACAATTCCTGCTGGGGTGACGACCAGGGTTGAGCCAACATGCGGGCCTTCAATGACAGTGACTAATGCAACGGGAGAATTGTCACGAACATGCGCAGAAAAAGTCTGGTACGAACCCATGGTCACCATTCGAGTGGCTGAATGAAGAGGTGAATAATGCCACCACATGTGAGACCGACAGCGAACGCTTCATCGTCTGAATAGCCAAACGTAACAACGCGGCTCGGTTGTTCGCCCGAAAGAATTGCTAACGCTTCAGAGACGACAGCGCTTTCTACGCACCCACCACTGACGGAACCGCTGACTTCGCCGTCTTGGTTGACAGCCATTGCTGCGCCAGCGCCACGTGGTCCGGAGCCTTCAATGTCAACAACGCGTGCGATAGCAACTCGTTTACCGTCTGTTTGCCAGCGATCGATGTCGGTAAGAAGTTCACGCATGATTTATGACCTTAGTGAGTTGCGCGAGGGCATCCAGAGAATGTCCCTCCACGAAGTCATCAACATACGGCAGCGCAGCTGCCATTCCTCGGGCTAAGGGGGCGTACCCAGGAGTAACTTTCAAGGGGTTGACCCACACAATGCGAAACGCGACACGATGAAGGCGCTCCATCTGTTCGGCCAACACGATGGGGTCTCCGCGATCCCAGCCATCTGACAACATCACAACGATGGATCCACGGGCCATTCCGCGAACGCCCCATTCGTTATTGAATAGGCGCAATGTCTCGCCGAGGCGTGTTCCACCGCTCCAGTCACGCACATTTTCACCTGCGGCACGTAATGCACGATCAGGATCTTTTGAAGAAAGTTCGCGGGTGATGCGGGTAAGTCGCGTACCTAATGTGAAGGCCTCAACACGCTGGCGACCTGCGACGCCTGCATGAACGAACCGAACAAGTGCTCGTGCATACGGTTCCATTGATCCACTGATGTCGAGAAGGAACACAATGCGGCGAGGCTTGTCGCCTTTTGTCACCCAATGGCGGCGCATCGGCTCACCGCTTGCGGCAAGAGACGCACGTACGGTTGCACGCATGTCTGGGCGCGTTCCACGTGAACGAGTTGGCTTCATGCGTAGCGATGGGCGAGGAGGTCCGGCCATGCGCAGTGACTGCATGAACATTTGTGCTTGTTGCATCTCGTCATTCGAGTAATCAGCAAAGTCTTTGTCACGCAAAGTTTCAACGCCAGAGAATCGGAGTGTGATGGTTAGGTCATCTGATGCATCAGCGTTTCCGTCTTCACTTCCTTCTTCTTCGTCAGAGTCCAGAGCAAGTGTGACCTTCAGTTGTTCTTCTTCGTCAGCGTCTACTGATTCACGATGTTCCCAAAAAACATTGAACGCTTTATCAAACATTGCGATGTCTTCCGGGCGACGCACCAAGGTGGCACGACCAGCCCAGTACACAGACTGGCGGTCATCGATGCCGACTAATGACAGCGCGTTGATAAAAGTCAGAACAGAATCAAGTGGTGTTGCAATATCGAGACGGCGAAGAACGCGCGCGAATCCGACTGCTAGTCGGTCAGGGTGTGACTCAACCGTGAAGGAGGCCACGGTCAAATGCCTGTTGTACAACGCCAGCGATTCCGTGATCGCGCACACGACTATGATCTTCGCGATATTTCAACACCGTGCCGAGCGTGCGGTCGAGAACTGTTTCATCGATTTCTGTGATGCCAAGTCGGCCAAGTGCTGCTGCCCAGTCAATTGTCTCTGCAACCCCAGGTGGCTTGTACAAGTTGATGGCACGCAATGCTTCGACTGCGCCTGCAACTTGACGAGCAAGAACCTCGCTTGCTTCTGGAACGCGCATGCGCACAATTTCGACTTCGCGATCAAATGATGGGTGTTCGACCCAGTGATACAGACAACGGCGCTTCAATGCGTCGTGAACATCGCGGGTGCGGTTTGAGGTGAGAATCACGATGGGTGGGTTGTCAGTGCGAAATGTTCCGATTTCAGGAACTGTTACTTGAAAATCTGACAACACTTCTAAGAGATATGCCTCGAACTCGTCATCGGCACGGTCGATCTCGTCAATCAGCAATACGGGAGGCGTGGCATGCCCGTGGTCGATTGCACGAAGAAGAGCGCGCTTCAGTAAGAACTTCTCGTCGTACAGTTGACCTTCTAGTTCTGCAGTGCCTGATTGTGCTGCTTCGCCTGACGCTTCGGCTGCACGTAGGTGCAATAACTGTCGCGAGTAATCCCAGTCGTACACGGCTTGTGCTGCATCAATTCCTTCATAACACTGCAAACGAATGAGTTCGGCATTCTGCCAACGAGCGATGCTCTTTGCTAGTTCAGTTTTACCAACACCTGCTTCGCCTTCAAGAAACAGGGGGCGGTGCAACGTGAGTGCAAGAAAGACAGCAGTGACTAGACCCTCGTCAGCTAGGTATCCGTGTGCGGCAAGCCCATCAGCGACTTCTTGAGTGGTTTTCGGCTCGTAAGACACGTCTAGAGCGTAGGGGATAAAGCCCTACGAGTCCCATCCGAGACCGAATCGGTCAAGGGTGCGTAGCCATGTATTGCGTGTTCCGGTCTTGTCTTCATGATTAAGGGACCATCGAGTGGCTTGAATGCCGATAAACCGAAATGGTTCTGGTGGAAACGGCACAGGCTTTGTGCGTACAAATTCGGTTGCTGTTGCTCGAGTGCGTCGACCATCGATGAGGTCGAGCATGACTTCAGCTCCGAATCGAGATGCAGCCACGCCAAGCCCGGTGTAGCCAAGCGCGTACGACACGCGGCCGCCCATTGCCTTACCCCAGAACACGCAATAACGACTACACGTGTCGATGACGCCACCCCACATGTGTGAGAAACGGACACCTTCTAGTTGCGGAAAGGTCTCAAAGAAATGCTTCGACAACATCGCCCACGATTCTGGACGTGATTCATTTTCTTGTCGTACTTTGCCTGCAAAGAAGTACACCGCGTCGTATCCGCCCCACAAGATGCGATTGTCTTCTGTGAGTCGGTAGTAGTGAAACTGATTCGGGATGTCGCTGAGTCCTTGACGATTCTTCCAGCTAATGGATTCAAGTTGGGCCGGTGTCAGAGGTTCTGTCACCATGCAATAGTCATAAACAGGGGCAACATAGTTACCAAGGCGTTTCAGCACTGGCTTGAAAGCGTTTGTCGCAAGTGCAACCTTCCCCGCACGAATACGGCCAAGTGGTGTTGTTACAAGAACTCCCACTCCGTCGCGTTCCATGGACAATGCTTTCGAGTCTTCATAGATACGAACACCTAATGATTCGGCAGTGGCCTTTAAGCCCCATACCAATCGGGCAGGGTCAATGAGTGCTGCGGTGTCGTGTCGCCAGAGTCCACCGGTGTATAGCGGTGAGTGGACCTGTGCTTGCATTGCATCGCGATCAAGCCATTCAACTTTTTGTCCTAACTTGCGAAGATGTGCATAATCGTCACGGAGTTCTTCGAGATATGACGTTGGATGAGTTGTCATCGCTACATCAATTGAACCTGTACGTTCCCAATCACAATCGATGTTGTATTTCTTGATTGCTGCTTCAATGTCGTTGAGGTTTTTTAGGCCAAGTTCTTCAAGTACTGACACTTCATCGGGGAATCGCGCTTGAGCATTCGCAATACCGTGAGTGAGCGAGGCATCAACAAATCCGCCATTACGGCCACTCGCGGCAGAACCCACTTCGTGGGCTTCGATGAGAATGACATCACGCGATGGGTCGCGTTCTTTGGCGAGTATGGCGGTCCAGAGACCTGTGTAGCCACCGCCAATGATGCAGAGGTCGCAACTTTCGGTGCGGACCAAGGTTGGGTTCGAATCGGGTTCGTCTACGTCTTCATACCAGTAGGGATATGTATCTGCGTCGGCGATCGCGTCGAGATGACGCTCGTCCATGGTTTCACCACCTTGTGACAGTCAGGCTACATGAGGTGC
>Ga0209443_1002508_pt1 | contig 10810 bp, 5 predicted proteins | sample LauGreBMM110DCMD_2_FD_187571 | JGI IMG/M metagenome (GOLD analysis project Ga0209443, IMG submission 187571) | Freshwater lake microbial communities from Lake Michigan, USA - Su13.BD.MM110.DCMD (SPAdes) (version 2) | ecosystem: Environmental > Aquatic > Freshwater > Lake | place: Lake Michigan... | reverse complement strand
TTTTCCGGCTACCGAACCAAATCGGCGGTTGGGTCGTCGGCCTTCTGGTGGCCTGGCACTGCCGTGCCGAGGTCGTCACGCCGTTGGCCGTCCACCAATTGGCCGAATCCATCCCGGACCGTCACCCCGGCCTGCAAGCCTTGGAACTGCGGGCAGGTGCTGCCAAGGCCCAGGCCGAAGCCACGCGGCAGTGGGCCGATCCTACTCTCAGAGCTGGAGGCCTCGGCTTCACCTCCCGAGGAGCCCAGGCTTCAGAGGAAGGCGATATCGCCCTCGGAATCACCCAGACGCTGCCTGTCTTCGGCAAGGAAACTGCGGCCCGTGCCCTCGCCGAAGCCGAGGCCAAGACCGCCCGGGAAATGGCCGAGACCCGAATCGCCTTACTCCAGCGAGACCTCATGGAACGACTCCTGGAAATGGCCTTGCTCCATCGCAGCATCGATCTCACTGAAGCCGATCAAGTTTGGCTGCGCCGAATCCTCAACACCCTGGAGGCACGCCACGCATCCGGTGGGGTTACCGCCGCGGTGCTCCTCCAAGTCCGCAACGAATTATCCCAAGCCGAGACGCGGCTCAGGCTGCTGCGCATCGATACTCAGAATGCCGCGGCGCGTATTAATCGTGTCTTGGGACACCCCATCGACCGCGCGGTCGGGCCTTGGGAACTGCCGTCCAAAGCCGCACCCATTACCTATCAACACGATTGGCCGCGCCGCGCTCTCGCCGCAGAACCCCAGTTGCGGGTGGCTCGAAAGTTAAGCGACGAAGCCTCCGCCCGGGTCGATGCCACCCGACGCTCCCGACGCCCCAACCTGTCGCTGGGTCTAGATTCCCGGCAGTACTCGGGAGACGGCGGTCTGAGAAACGGGGCAGCCACCCTGTCGCTCTCCCTTCCCTGGTTCAACGGAGACCAATACCGCAAGGACCTCACCCGGGATCGCCTCCGACTTGAGGCCGCACACCGCGAGGTGGCCAATCTGGAGGCAGAGGTCACCGTAGAGATTTATCATTGGTTGACCCGTATCGAAAGCGCCCGCATCCGGGCCGAACTGGCAGAGGAGACTCTCCTGCCGCGTATCCGCACCGCCCTGGACACCGCCACCGCGACCTTGAGCGCCGGTCCTGGTGAACTGCGAGACACACTGGATCTGCGTCGGCAATGGCTTGACGCACAATTCAATCAGGCCACCGCCATCGCCGAACAATGGTCTGCCATTGCCGAACTACTCCTGCTCGGCGGTTGGCACGATTTGCCAAAATCCCCTTCCCCGCTTTCCAGTCCTTCTCCTGCTCCATGAAAACCTCTCGACTGCTGCTGTTGGCTGTCTTCGTCGCCGGTCTCCTCACCGGTGCCGGATTCTGGGTCCTCCGGTCCTACTGGGATCCTCCACACACATCCGGGCCTTCCCAACCAATAGGTGCGGCCCCCTCGCGTCCACGATCCGTGCGGTTCTACCAGTCGCCGATGCATCCGTGGATACGGTCAGACCAGCCCGGACGATGCACCATTTGCGGCATGGAATTGACCCCGGTTTATGAGGGGGATTCTGGAGCAAGTGCGGAGGGACCCGTCGTCGTTCTCGGAACTAATTCGATTCAATTGATCCACCTCGAAACCAGTGAGGTTTCTGAATCCCCCCTCATCCGCAACCTGCGGCTCTCGGGAACTTTGGATGACAACGACACCCGTCACCGGATGATTTCTGCCTCTGTGGCCGGGCGCATTGAGCGCCTGGCGGTCAACCGGGTGGGTCAAGAAATTCGAAAAGGCGACCCTCTGCTGACCCTCTATTCTCCAAGTTTGCTCACCGCAGAACGCGAGTACGTGGCCCTCAGCAAACAACCGCACCCGGAACCCGCCGACGCATCAACCGACCTGACACCGATCCTGGCCTCCGCCCGACAGCGCTTAATTCAAATGGGCCTGACTCCCCGGCAAATCGATGCGCTGAAGGACAAGTCTCCCAGCGCCATGACCAGTGAGCTTATGATTCCAGCCGATGGCACGGTGGTGCTCAAACAGGTGTACGAGGGCCAGTACGTCACCGAGGGGCAACGCCTCTTTGAGACGGCAGATTTCTCTACCATGTGGGTGCAACTCACGGCCTACGAGTCAGACCGCCAATGGCTCCGGGTGGGCCAATCGGCCCGCATCACCACCGCTTCCTGGAACGGCGGAGTCATCACCGGCCAGGTGAGTTTCATTGATCCGAACTTCGACCCGATGACCCGGAGCACCCGAGTGCGCGTTGAGGTCCCCAATCCGATCGAGGAGACGGCCGAGGGCCCCCGACAACGGTTGCTCCACCGGGTAACCGCCATGGCCGAGATCGCCTGCGTCGAGACCGCACGCACCCTCCCCCGCAGCGCCCTCCTGTGGAACGGGGGGCAGCCGGTGGTTTACTTAAGCCTCGGCGCTGGGGCCTATGAGTCCCGGAAGGTCCGCATCGGCCGCATCGGCGACCACTTGGCCGAAGTGCTAGATGGCCTAAAACCCGGAGAACGCGTGGTGACCCAGGCGGCCTTCCTCATCGACGCGCAATCCCAACTCCAAAGCGGCGGCAGTGGCGACAGTGGCGATAAATCTAATTCCCAGGCCTCATCAACCTTACAAAGTCGATCTCCCGCACCACCTCCCTTGGCGGGGTTTCTGCAACTCTCGGCCGACTTGTCCGAAGCGCTCGCTTCGGATCAGTTGGAGGTTTTTCAAGAAATCCTAAGACGTATTCCACCTCGTCAGGAAGCACTCCGCCAATGGGCCACCCTGCCAGATTCAAGCCTTCCCGAAACTCTCCAGAAATCCATCGCATCGGTTTCCGTTCCACCGGTTGCCACGCCTCCTTCCAGTCTTGCGGAGGCCCGGAAATGGTTTCTCGACCAATCACGGACCACCGTAGACCTAGCCCGGTGGGCCCACCGTCAAGGATGGGAGGCGGGAGTCCGAACGTTCGAATGCCCGATGGTCGATCGAGCGATTCCATCGGCTCCCAAACGGGCGGGCTGGTTGCAGAAACGCGCGGAGGTCCGCAACCCGTTCTTCGGGGCTAAGATGATCGATTGTGGTCTCGAACTGAAGGAGAAGCCGTGATCGCTCGCCTCATCGAAGCCTCTCTGCGCCAGCGCTTCCTCGTGCTTTGCGGCACCTTGATGCTCGTCGCTTTGGGAATACGAGCCGTGTACCGGACTCCGGTCGATGCCATACCGGACCTGAGTGAAAACCAAGTGACCGTCTTCGCCGACTGGGCCGGCCGGGGTGTTCAGGAGGTCGAAGACCAGATCACCTACCCACTGTCGGCCAACCTACAAGGTCTGGCGGGAGTGCGCAGCGTCCGAGCCACCAGCATGACGGGTTTCTCTCTCATCACCGTGCTGTTCGAAGACTCCATCGACAATTATTTCGCCCGCACCCGGGTGCTGGAGCGCTTAAATCAAATCAACGGCTCACTGCCGACCGGTGTCGTGCCAAAACTAGGTCCGGATGCCTCCGGGCTGGGCTGGGTGTATCAATACTATCTGGAGGTAGATCCGGCCTTGGCTCCCGAGGGTGGATACGATTTGGGTCGGTTGCGAAGCATTCAAGATTGGCTCATCCGCTACCCGCTCCAGTCCATCCCAGGTGTGGCCGAGGTGGCCTCGATCGGTGGGTTTGTACGCCAGTACCAAATCGAGGTGTCGTCCGCCAAGCTGCGGGCCGTCGGCATTACCTTGGGCCGGGTTCTTGAAGCCGTGGGTCGGGCCAACATTAACGTCGGAGGCAAGGTCATCGAAGAGAACGGACGCGAATACGTGGTTCGAGGCGTCGGGTTAATTCGAAGCACCGAAGAATTGGAGCAAGTGGTGCTGTCGGAAACCAATGGTGTTCCGGTGCTGCTGCGAGAGGTGGCTCACATTCGCTTGGGCGGCGACTTCCGGCGGGGCGCGCTGGATGTCGACGGACAGGAACGGGTCGGAGGCGTCATCGTCATGCGGACCGGCGAAAATGCGCGCGAAGTCATCCGAAAAACGCGAGAACGCATCGCCCAAATCCAACCCAGCCTTCCGCCCGGGGTGAGCCTCCGCCCCTTCTACGATCGCAGCGACCTCATTGACCGCACCCTAGACACCCTGAAACACGCACTGTGGGAAGAGGTGATTCTGGTGACCCTCGCCCACATTTTGTTCCTCTGGCATTTCCGGAGCATCGTCATCGTTACCCTGCCCCTGCCACTGTCTATTCTGACGGCCTTCCTGCTCATGGAGCAGTTCGGTATCTCCTCGAACATCATGTCGCTGACCGGCATCGCCATCGCCATCGGCGTGCTGGTCGATGCCGCGATTGTGATGACCGAGAATGTCATCCGACACGCCGAGGAGGCCGAGGCCAACAAGCAGCGGGCAGGACTTGGAAATCGACTCACCCTGGCGGAGACGCTGCAAGTCACCCGCGATGCGTCTCTCCAAGTGGGTCGCCCGGTCTTCTTTGCCATGGTCATCATCATTTTGGCCTTCGTGCCGGTCTTCGCGCTCACGGGTCAAGAAGGCAAACTCTTCCACCCACTGGCCTTCACCAAAACCTTCGCCATGATCGGATCCACCTTCCTGGCGATGACACTGGTGCCGGTCCTGTGCTCGTTCCTTGTACGCGGGCCGTTCCACCGCGAAGCAGACCATTTTCTAATGCGCTGGCTGCTTCGAATCTATGATCCCGTGCTATCGCAGGCTCTCATCTGGCGCAAGACGGTCCTGACCTCTGCGGGTCTGATCCTGGCACTGGCGATCATTCTGGCTTTGGGACTTCCCCGAACCTGGGTGGCGCGGCTCGAATCGGCCGGTTGGCCCACCGTCGCCCGCCTGGGCACGGGCATGGGTAGCGAATTCATGCCGCCTCTCAATGAGGGCAGTCTCCTCTTCATGCCGGTGCTGCTGCCGGGCACTTCGCTCACCCAGGTGAAGGAGATTATGAGTTGGCAGGACCGCGTGATCCGAGCCCTTCCGGAGGTTCAGACGGTGGCCGGAAAACTCGGTCGATTTGAAACGGCAACCGATCCGGCGCCGGTGGAGATGATCGAGACCACCATCACTCTCAAACCGGAATGGATTTCAACCAACCGTCTGGTGTGGGGATTCCTTCCAATTCCCACGGTCATCCGTAATCCCGAATGGCGGGCCGGAGTCACGCCGCGCGACCTCATCGGCGAATTGAGTCGGAAGCTCAGTGAGATTCCCGGTTATGTACCCGGGTTCCTCCAACCCATCGAGAACCGGATTCTTATGCTGAGCACCGGCATCCGGGCCCAATTGGGCATCAAGGTGTTTGGAGACTCGTTGGAAGAACTTCAGCGCAAGGCCTTTGAAATCGAGCGAGTGGTCCGCTCGGTTCCTGGAGCCGTGGGCGTCGCCGCCAGTCGAGTGCAAGGCAAGCCCTACGTGGAAATCGAGGTCGATCGCACGCAGGCGGCGCGATACGGCCTCAACGCACAGGATGTGCTCGAAGTGGTCGAATCGGGAATCGGCGGTACGGTTGTCGGCACCGCAATCGAGGGTCGGGCCCGGTTGCCCATCCAGGTCCGCTTAGCGGCCTCCGAACGCGACGACATCGATCGGTTGGGAGAAATTCTAATACCGACCGCCAACGGGTCCCCGGTGCCACTCTCCCTGGTGGCCCGAGTCCAACGCACCGATGGACCGGGAGAAATCGCTAGCGAAAACGGACGCCTGCGGGTCTTTGTCCAAGCCAACGTCCAAGACCGAGACCTCGGATCCTTTGTCACCGAGGTCCAGGAGCGAATGGACCGCGAAATCGTGCCCACCCTCTCCCGAGGCATGACCCTCGAGTACTCCGGGGAATTCGAGAACCAAATCCGAGCCAGCCGCACTCTCCGCCAAATCGTTCCGACGGTGTTGGTCATCATCTTCCTGCTGCTCTATCTGGTGTATCGCTCCGCCATCGAGGCCGCCCATGTCCTCTTGGCCGTCCCGTTTGCCTTGTCCGGCGGTGTGTTCTTGCAATGGGCTCTCGGTTGGCATTTCAGCGTCGCCGTTTGGGTCGGCTACATCGCGTTGTTCGGAACCGCCATCCAGACCGGGGTGGTGATGGTCGTCTATCTCGAGGAAATGCTGGCCACGCGTCGTGCTGCATTGGGAGATCGATTTACTCATGGCGACCTTATCCAGGCGGTGAAAGACGGCGCGCGTCTCCGACTTCGCCCCAAGGTCATGACCGTGGCCACCATCGTGGCCTCCCTCCTGCCGATTTTTTGGAGTCACCGAACGGGTGCTGAGGTGATGAAGCCGCTGGCCACACCCGTCATCGGCGGCATGGTGAGCAGCCTGCTCCACATTCTCATCGTCACCCCTATCCTCTTTGTCCTGATTCGAGAGCGAGAATTTAAAAAGCCAGTCAATCCAGCACACTAGCCCCTCAATCCACCCATCCCGCCTCAGAACGCGCTGGAACCCGTGATTGCGGCTTGCTGCCTGATTTTCCAGGGGGCAGGCTTTACCACATAAAGCGTATGGCTGAACTCATTGGAAACCTTCTCGTCGCCCAGTCGGGCGGCCCCACCAGCGTCATCAACGCCTCCATTGCCGGGGTTATCACCGAAGCCGGTCACCATGAAGGAATCGAAGAGATTTTTGGCGGACAGAACGGCATCTTAGGTATTCTCAACGAAGACCTGATCGACATCAACGATGAGCGGTCCAAGTCGATCGAGGGCCTACGGAACACGCCTGCAGCTGCACTAGGCACTTGCCGCTACAAGATTGATTTCAACAAGAATCCCGAAAAAGCGGCCAAAGACATGGACCGCCTCTTCGAGGTCTTTGAAGCCCACAACATTCGCTACTTTTTCTACGCGGGCGGCAACGATTCACAAGACACCGCGCATAAAATCCATTTGGAGGCGGTGAAGCGCGGCTACGATATGCGCGTGATGGGTGTTCCCAAGACCATCGACAATGACCTTCCGGTCACCGATCACTGCCCGGGATACGGTTCGGTGATCAAGTACAACTCGGCCACGGTGATGGAAATCGGCTTCGATGTCGGTTCCATGGCCACCGATGACGGCTCTTGCTGCATCGTCGAAGTCATGGGCCGCGCCGCCGGCTGGATCGCTGCTGGAACTGTCTTGGCCAAGCAGGGCAATCCGGCCAACCCACCGCACATCATCGTGCTGCCAGAAATCCCCTTGAATGAGGCTGCATTCCTCAATCGGGTGAAGGAAATGGTCGCCGAACACAAGTACTGCGTGGTCGTCTGCGGCGAAGGTGTGAAGAACGAAGCCGGCGAAGAAATTGGCGCCGACAAAACCCGCCTCGATGCCTTCGGACATGCGGTGCTCTCCGGGGCCGCCGACGCGCTCGCATCCATCGTCCAGGGCAAGCTCAACCTGAAGACCCGCACGGTGAAACTCGGCTATGCCCAGCGCGCGGCCGCTCACTACGCCAGCCTCACCGATGCCGATGAAGCCTTCGCCTGCGGCACCGCAGCCGTCCGCGCCGCTGTCTCTGGCAAGTCGGGTCTGATGCCCAAGATTGTCCGCCTGTCTTCCAACCCTTACCGCTGGGAGATCCAGCTCGAACCGCTGGAGAACATCGCCAATGTCGAGCACTTCATCCCGCGCGACTGGATTAGCGAAGACGGATTCTTGCCGAACGAGAAGTTCGTCGAATATGCCGCCCCGTTGATCGAAGGTCAGGTGGTCGTTCCCCAAAAGAATGGTCTTCCGTCCTACACGATCCTCGCCAAGAGCCCGGTCGAGAAGAAACTCGCACCCCGCGTGTAGGCCTCACACCGCTGACGGGCAATGACACGCCCAAAAGTCTATAACCGCCGAACGGATCCCACAGATCCCTCGGCGGTTTTTTCTTGATGAATCCACCCTGGAACGTCCGCTGCCGAAACCATGACACGGCGTTGCATTGCAGTTTTAGCGCCTTCGACGTTGAATCCCTGCGCGTATGAGTTCGCACCCCACCGCTCGCAACCTCCCACTCGGAAAACCTCAGGGGCCCAGACGCCATTTCGCCTCGGACAACTACGCGGGCATCACTCCGGAAGCCTGGGCCGCCTTAGCTGAAGCCAACCAGGACCATGAGCCTGCCTATGGCAATGACCGTTGGACCCAGGCCGCCACAGACCGGATCCGCGATCTCTTCGAAACTCCCTGCGAGGTCTTCTTCGTCTTCAACGGCACTGCCGCTAATTCGCTGGCCCTGTCGGCTTGCTGCCAAAGCTACCACAGCGTCCTGTGCCATGAGGTTGCCCACGTCGAGAAAGACGAATGTGGCGCGCCCGAATTTTTCAGCAACGGCTCGAAACTACTCCTGCTGCCTGGCGAAGGCGGAAAACTAACCCCTGCAGGCATCGAGGAGGCGGTCCGACGCCGAACCGACATCCACTACCCGAAACCCAAGGTAGTCACAGTGACCGAGCCCACCGAGGTCGGAACCCTCTACACCCCTCAAGAACTGCGGGCCATCGGAGCCATGACCAAGAAACACGGGCTACGCTTCCACATGGATGGGGCACGCTTTGCCAATGCCGTGGCCGCTCTGGGCGTGGCACCCCGAGAGATCACCTGGCAGGCGGGTGTCGATGTCCTCTCCTTCGGTGGCACTAAGAATGGCATCCATGTCGGCGAAACGGTGGTCTTCTTTAACTTGGCCTTGGCTGAAGAATTTGCCTACCGAACCAAACAGGCCGGGCAGCTTTGCTCGAAGATGCGCTTCATGTCTGCCCCTTGGGTAGGAATGCTTCGGGACGACGTCTGGCTGCGCCATGCCGCTCACGCCAACGCCATGGCGACCCTACTCCACGACCTCGTTGCCACTTGCCCGAGCGCGCGGATCTTGTTCCCCAGACAGGTAAACAGTGTGTTCGTGGATTTGCCCAAACCGGTCATCCAGGCGCTTTGGGACAAAGGATGGCTCTTCTACAACTTCATTGGTGAAGGCGGCTGCCGTTTGATGTGTTCCTGGGACACCCGCGAGGAGGACGTCCGATCCTTCGCCGCCGACCTGTTGGAATGCACCGGAGGCTAACGCCACAGGGCAGCTTACGCCCGGACCTTCCCCCAACGCAGAGATCCGGCTATTCTGTATTCATGGAACCGCTCCCCGCCCACTGCCCGCCGCCGGGGTGAGGCACCGTCCTCCTCATTCTTGGGGGAAAGAAAAAGTCTCAATTTCGCCACGCCACCGCACTCCTGCCCGACATGACCCCCGATTCCCTGCCTCAGCCTGATCTACTTCCTGTCCCGTCACCTGACACCGCCCCAGGCGAAATTCCCACACACCGACGCCGGGTCCGCTATGCCGGCAAGCACCCGCGTCACTTCGCTGAAAAATACAAAGAAAAAGCCCCAGAGCAGTACGCGGAAGATGTTGCTCGAATTGTCTCATCCGGAAAGACACTGGCTGGATCTCACCGATCAGTTCTGGTGCCGGAAATCCTAGAGACGCTCGAACCTCAACCCGGACAAACCCTCGTTGACTGCACACTCGGCTTTGGTGGCCACGCCCGCGAACTCTTGGCTCGCCTCGGAACCGACGGGCGTTTGGTTGGCTTTGATTGTGACCCGGTCGAGTTGCCCAAGACCACAGAACGACTCCGACAAGCCGGATGGTCGGAATCGCAATTTATCCCCGTCCGAAGCAACTTCGCCGGTCTGGGGGCGGGCCTGGCCAGCTTGGGTATCCAGGATGTCGATGGGATCCTGGCCGACTTAGGGGTGTCCTCGATGCAACTCGACGATCCCGCTCGCGGCTTCACCTACAAAGACGATGGTCCTCTCGATCTGCGGATGAACCCTTCCAAGGGGCTTTGCGCCGCGCAGTGGTTGGCCCGTGCGACACCAAAGCAACTAGCCACAGCTCTCCGGAATAACGCGGACGAACCCATGGCTGAAGCGCTGTCTGAGGCCGTCGTCGCTGCCTTGCAAACCCAGCCGATCACCCGAACCCGGGAATTCGCTCGACTGCTCCATGAACTCTACCGTGGACGGCGCTGGACGCAGGACAAGGCCGAGGGCGATGCCCGCATCCGTCGGATTTTTCAAGCTCTGCGGATCGAGGTGAACGACGAATTCGGTGTCCTAGACGCCCTGCTGCGCCAATTACCCGCCTGCCTCAAGCCCGGCGGGCGGGTCGCCATTCTGACCTTCCACTCGGGCGAGGATCGTCGCGTCAAGCATGCCTTCGCAGAAGGCGAACGGCTGGGACTCTATACCATTGTGAGCGACTCAGTCCGACGGCCCGGACCCGAGGAGCTCCGTTCCAACCCGCGGTCGGCACCTGCCAAACTGCGCTGGGCGATCCGGAGCAGCACCGGGGCGGCAGACAGTGATCCCACTGCGAATCCTTAAACGCCGCGAACCCGATCCTTCTTAGCCTCGCGTTCGGCCTCAATCTTGGCCTTGTCGCTGGCATAGCGCTGGCGGAGCAGTTCCATCGTCTCGATGTCCCGAGCTGCCTGCGCTGCCTCAAGGGCCGCGCGTGTGGACAAATCCGCCTGCGCCAATTTTGCGGCATAGATAGAATCCAATTCTGCCAGTTCCGCTTTTTGGGCGGTGGTCAACTTGGCCGGCGCTGCGGTCTTACCCAAACGATCCATTGCGAGTTCATAGGCCGATTTCATAAAAATTAGGATCTGCCAAACCTCTCTGGAAATCCACAACAGCATCCAACGGATCTTCAGAGCCTGTCTGAAAATAGGGAGGGGTTCTGTTTGGGAGGGAAAGGTTCTATTGGCAAAGCGCGAGGAGGAAGCAGACCCGCAGCGGTCTGTGACCGACAAGCAACGCCGCCAGCGGGCCCTTCCCGATTT
>Ga0209443_1002506_pt1 | contig 10811 bp, 7 predicted proteins | sample LauGreBMM110DCMD_2_FD_187571 | JGI IMG/M metagenome (GOLD analysis project Ga0209443, IMG submission 187571) | Freshwater lake microbial communities from Lake Michigan, USA - Su13.BD.MM110.DCMD (SPAdes) (version 2) | ecosystem: Environmental > Aquatic > Freshwater > Lake | place: Lake Michigan... | reverse complement strand
TAATAAATGTATTGGTAACATTATATCCGTTTGCTGAAATCCCACCGCTAGCAATTCTTGTCATAAATGCATTTGCATCTACAAATGCTAATCCTTTTGCATCAGCTGCAGCTTTTATGGTTACATTGTAATTATCAGTAGCTGTTTTTAATTCGGCTATTTCAGTAGGAACTAAAATATGTTTGTCTTGTAATGGGAACGTAACGCCAAATTTATTTAGCGGGGTAGAAGGCGCAACTCCAAGTCCAGAATCTGAAGCAGTTGGTGCTGCAGCAATAGCTCCTTGTGTAGTTAAAAGAACTAAGTCAGTTGCTTTTGCTTGACGAGCTTGGCCAAAAATAGCTCCATAAATAGTGGCAGTTGGTGCTCCAAGTGAAGGCGTAAAGGCAGCTGTTAGTTGAGCTGATAAATTAGTTAATGATTCATCTTTTATTAATAATGGATTGGCTGCAGTTGTTGACAATAAGTCAATTCTACCAGCTCCACCAACAGCGTTTAAAGCCGCTTTCAATGGTCCATATAACTGTGTGTTTAAAGCATTAATTGTTCCAACTCCAACGGCTACATTTCCCCCTCCTAAAACAGACGCAGATAATGGGTTGTAAGGAACAGTTGTAAAGAAAGGTACGGTATTCACATAAGGAATGTTGGCTACAACACCTTTAGCGCTTACAGAAGTCATAGAGTTTACCAATGTGTTGTAAGTAGCGTCAAAACCAACTCCTGCAGCTCCCGCTGAAGGTGTAATTGGATTTGTTCCATCACCACCAGTTGTTGCATAACCTAAAACATCGTTGTTCCCAATCCAAAGTGAAAAGAATGTAGGTGCTTGACCCATTGCATAAGCCAAAACAGATGTAGTAGCATTAGGCGCAAAACGAACATAATAAGGATTTGCAGTTCCTGTAGCTATTCCTGCAGCGCTTCCGTAACTAGGAGACAATAAGTGAAAACTCTTAGCTCCTGGAACGCCACAGTTATTATATGGGCCTGCGGCAACAACTGCAGGATTTAGAATTTCTGTAGAGGGAGTTCCAGCAACAGATGTTGGTCCTACGCCATTGAAATAAAATCTCGGACCAGCGAATTGTGTTCCGTTAATTTTGAATCCACCGATATTATCTGACATGAATGGAATCTTAAAAGCGCCACCACCAACTAACGCAAATTGTTCTGCCATGATATTGGCATAAGAAACTTTTTGTCCTTCAATAAATAATGCATTATCTGAATATCCTGCAGTTAATGAGTTTCCTAAAGCAACAAATTTTGAAAAATCTGCTGAACCTGCCGTTAATGGCATTCCATCTGAAGAGTTTGAAACGATTGTTTCGTCATTATCATTACACGCTACAAAAGTTAAAGAAACTAATAGTAGCCATTTGAAATTTTTTATCATAATCGTATGTTTTTATATTAATTAATTACGGGTTGATTGTCCAAGAAGCAAATACTTGTTGTCCGATTGCTCCAGCACCCAAAACTTGTACGTATTCTTTTCCACCTAAATTTGCAGCTCCAATTTTCAATGTAGATTTTAATTTAGGGAAGCTATAATTAACTTGGGCATCTATAACAGTCGCAGATTCAATCATTCCGTCAACCATTGTTGATTGCCATAAATATTCGCTATTCCATCTTCCGCTGATATTGAAACCAAAATTTTTGAACAATCTTTCGTTACCAATTGATGCTTTAACTCTGTGTTTTGGAGTATTAAATCCTGCTTCAAAACTTACGTCTTGAGACTGGTCAAAACTAAATTCAGAAAAGTTATAGTTAATACCTGCTTCGAAATCTTTATATACTTTTCTTGAAAGTCCAATTCCGACACCTAGTGATTTAATTTCTAGAGCCGTGTTGGTATATAATTGGAACACTCGAGTATCTCCATTTTGAAGTGCTTTAAATGCTTTAGTACCTTGATCAGTATTTAAATCACCTGCAGGATTTGGAGCGTCAACCGCAGTTCCATACAATGGAGCAACTACATTTACGTTTCCAATGAAGTTGTTGTATACATTATAATATCCATTAATATCAATTGAAGTATTTTCAATTAACGAGCGGTACCCTATTTCAATAGCTTTTACTTCTTCAGGTTTTACATAATTCAATACTGTTTTTTTGAATAAAGATGGATTTCCTGTTGCAACCGATACTGCTGTAAATGAGTTGGCGTATGCAATAGAACCATCAATATTTGCATTTGCACTAACTCCAGCATAGGTTTGTCCTGTTGCAGAAATTGGCAATGTTTCAGTATATCTGGTTAAGTTATCTGGTGCAGAACCAAGTAAGATGGCACTACCAACATTGAAACCGATATATTGATCTTGAGTTGAAGGGTTTCTAAAACCAGTTTGGAAAGAAGCTCTGAAATTGTGTTGTTTATTCTCGCCCGCTGAGTATACAGCAGAAATTCTAGGAGAATAATTACCTTCGAAATTTTTCGATTTATCATACCGTACAGATCCTGTAAATTTCAATCTGTCATCAACAAATTTCTTCGTTAATTGCGTGTATGCACCATATTCATTGTAAAAAATAGGACTATTAGCATCAGTATAAATTCTTCCATGAGAATTCAATTCATATTGTCTGAACGATCCACCAACTTGAATTTCTGCAAATTTGATTACATCTTTAAGATTGTAATTTGCATCTGAGTGGTAAATTATTGAATTATCAACTAATTTTGATCCTGAAAGCACACTAGCTTCCGCAGTTACTTTATCAAAAGCAGCTTTAAATTCTGGCGAACCAGGAGTAAATCGTGTACCCCTTGGAGCACTTGGATTTGCCGCATCAATACTTGGAGTTAATCCTAAACCTGTAGGAGAAATGTTGTAATCAGCAAAATTTCTTGCGCCAGCATGAGCTTGAGCAGGAGTTTGTCCTAATAGCAAAGTTGATCTTGCATAGGCAGTTCCATAATCTGTAAACCAGTTTTTGTCAGATTTTGCTAATCTATTGATATTGATAGCAGTAAATGTCATGTCATAAGAATCTCCACCATCTTCAGTTGTAGTATAGCCTCTAACAAAGAAATTTTTCCCTTTGAATTCTAATTTATGTTGTTGCATAAAAAAGTTATTCAAATAATATCTGTTAGCACCTTGATAAACGGCATTTCCAAAACCAAATTTACTTTGCCAAATAACTTCAAGATTTTCATTTCCAAAAGGTCTTAAATGAACAGAAAAATCAATTTTAGCATTAGATGCTTTGTTATCTGTTAAATCAGTTTCATTATAACCTGTTCTTGAAACTTTATCACTTGGTAAAGTTGGAGCACTTATTACAGTAGCAGCCTCATCACCATAAACGTTGATACCATCGTAACCATAGTGGCTTCTATCTCTTCCTGCAACTGTTTTGTCATTATAATTAGTGGCAAACCAATCTGTTCCTAACATATAGGTATAATTAGCTTTTGCAGCAAAATAATTGTTGAATTTGTGCGCAACTCTAACGCCATAATCTTTGTAATCATTTGAACCAGCAGCTTGTTGGCTTGTTTGTCCAAATTTTGCATAAGCTGTAATTCCAGAACTTGTAAATGGATTTTTACTGTTCATAAATAATATTCCATTAAATGCGTTAGCACCATATAAAGCAGAAGATGCTCCAGGTAATAACTCTACACTTTGAACGTCAATTTCTGAAACGCCAATCATATTTCCAATTACGAAATTTAATAATGGAGATGAATTGTCCATTCCGTCAACCAATTGCATAAAACGAACGTTTGCAACTGTTGCAAAACCTCTCGTGTTTATTGATTTAAATGACAAACTACTCGTGTTCATTTGAACCTCTTTCAGGTTTTCTAAACCGTCATAAAAAGAAGGCGATGCAGATTTTTTAATTTCAGCAATTCCCATTCTTTCAATTGTAACTGGCGACTGTAAAACTTTTTCAGGAGTTCTTGAAGCCGAAACTACAACTTCGTCTAATAATGTCTTTTTAATAGTATCTGAAACTATTGTTTGCGCAAAAGAAATGCTGCAAAAAAACAATGTCAAAATAAGTAAGTGTTTTCTCATTTGGTTAAAATTTGTTTGTTAATGTAGCTAAAGTAGTATTTATTTTGATATTAATAAATTATTAGTAGAAAAAATTAATATTTAGCTGTTTTTCGCCTCTAATTTTGATGATAATTTGATGAAATTCTTGAATATTCCTCATGGTTTTTAAACAAATTATCAAAAATTTACTATGCACGCTTATTAAATTAACATAGTTTTAAGTAATTCATAAAAATACTATACAAAAAAAAGCGCTCATGAATTGAACGCTTTTTTTAATAAATATTTCTTTGACTACTCTACTGTAACTGATTTAGCTAAGTTTCTTGGTTGATCTACATTACAACCTCTCAATACGGCAATGTGGTAGGACAATAATTGTAGCGGAATTGTTGTAATTAGTGGAGATAATGCATCGGCAGTTTCTGGGATTTCAATAACATAATCGGCCAAATCATGAACTTGAGTGTCGCCTTTAGTTACAATTGCAATAATTTTCCCGCTTCTAGATTTAATTTCTTGAATATTACTTACCACTTTGTCATAATGACCCAATTTTGGGGCAATTACAACAACAGGCATGTGTTCGTCAATCAAAGCAATTGGCCCGTGCTTCATTTCAGCAGCGGGATACCCTTCGGCATGAATATAGGATATTTCTTTTAATTTTAAAGCCCCTTCTAAAGCCACAGGAAAATTATATCCTCTACCTAAATAAAGGCAGTTTGGCGCATCTTTGAAAATGGTTGCAATTTCTTTAGCTTTATCATTTGTTTCTAAAGCCTCCAAAACTTTTTCTGGAATTAATTCTAATTCTTGTAAATACCTGTGGAAATCTGAATTGGTCATTGTCCCTTTTGCTTTCGCAATTCGCAACGCAATCATTGTTAAAACAGTAATTTGAGTGGTAAATGCTTTAGTTGATGCAACTCCAATTTCTGGACCTGCGTGAGTATATGCACCTGCATGAGTTTCTCTAGATATTGAAGAACCAACAACATTACAAACTCCAAATACAAATGCACCTCTTTCTTTTGCTAATTTAATAGCAGCCAGAGTATCGGCGGTTTCACCAGATTGAGAAATGGCAATTACTACATCGCCTTTATTTATAATTGGATTTCTATATCTGAATTCTGAAGCATATTCTACTTCAACAGGGATTCTTGTAAATTCTTCGATTATATATTCAGCTACTAAACCTGCATGCCATGAAGTTCCACACGCTACAATTAGTATTCTTTCTGCATTCAAGAATTTCTCGATATTATCTTCAATTCCTGCCATTTGAATCAAACCAGTATTTGCGTGTAAACGACCTCGATAAGTATCTTTAATTACACTTGGTTGTTCGAAAATTTCTTTGAGCATAAAGTGATCGTAACCCCCTTTTTCAATTTGCTCTAAATTCATTTGCAATTCCTGAACATAAGGATCTACTAATGAATCGTCTTTAATTTTTCTAATTTTTAAAGGTTTATTTAATCTCACAATTGCCATTTCTTCGTCTTCAAGATAAATAGCATTTGAAGTATATTCTATAAATGGAGAAGCGTCAGAAGCAATAAAATATTCGTTTTCACCAACGCCAATTGCTAATGGACTTCCTAATCGAGCCACAACAATTTCATCAGGTTTTTGTTTGTCAAATACGCAGATTGCATAGGCACCTACTACTTGATTTAAAGCAATTTGTACAGCTTTTCCAAGTTTTAGGTTGTCTTTTTTCTGAACATCTTCAATCAGATTTACCAATACTTCTGTATCAGTATCAGAATGAAAAACATATCCTCTATTTATTAATTCTTTTTTTAATGGAGCATAATTCTCTATAATTCCGTTGTGAATAATTACAAGATTTCCTGAATTTGAAACATGTGGATGTGAGTTTACATCATTGGGAACTCCATGAGTTGCCCAACGGGTATGCCCAATTCCAATAGTGCCATTGGTTGTAATTTCATTTGAAGACATTGTTTCTAAATCAGAAACTTTGCCTTTAGTTTTAGAAACTTTCAAGTTTGTTCCGTCAAACAGCATAATACCAGCACTATCATATCCTCTGTACTCCAGTCTTTTCAAACCTTTTATTACAATTGGATATGCTTCTCTAAATCCGATATAACCTACTATTCCACACATATATTTTTATTTGGTGTTAATAAATAATTTTTAATTTGGCTTTGTATAATATATTTCAAGTTTTAATCTTTTAGCATAATTTGCTTTATTAGCAATGTCGTTAGGGATATTATTCCCAAATAAAACAGTTCCTAAAGTATTTATTACAGAAGATGTTGGGATTTTACTAAATGGATTAGCACCAGAAGTTGTGTTTTTTAGTTTTGAATTGCCTGAAGTTGCAATTGATTCTGTAACTACTAGTCCCAGTTTAACATTTGTAGAGTCTTTACTAATCAAATTTATTATATGGTTTGTAAGTCTTATTTTATATTTGATTCCACGTTTAGTTACTATTGAGGAAAGTACATCTTTTTCAAGAATTCCGCCATGAATTTTTTTATTCAATTTGGAGTTAGAACCCACAGAACCGTCCATATAGTAATCAATAATAGGTGTATGATTGTTTAAATCATATAAATAAATTCTATTAGGCTCTTCCAATTCGGTCATGGAAGCTCTATCTACATAAAAAGTTAAGTTTGCTTCGTTTACCAATAATTTTTGACTGTCAAATGGGTGTCTCAAATCATCCAATTCATCCGCAACTCCATTTGCGATTTGTGGTGCAACTCCATTTGTGTAGTAACCTCGAACATCTGCCCCAAAAAGCTTAATTACCGCCATTGAACCAGCTCCTCCTTTTGGATACAATCTATAATCTCCAGTTGTTGCATTTGTAGCTGAAGTAACTTGAGTAGCATATCCTGTATTGTAATCGTTTTCAAATAGATTTACAGAATTTCCACCCAAACTAATTCCCAATTTTTTCTCCTTTATAGTAACCACACCCGTAGCACTTGTTACGGTCACATTATAAGTCACAATAATTTTACCTAATTTAATGTTTAAGGATGCTAAACTTCCTTGATTTGGAGAGTTGTCGGCGTTATCCGCTTTCAAATACAAACCATTAAAATACCTTTTAAAAACATCATTATTTAGTAGTTTTCCAGCAGCACCAGTTCCAAATAATTTATCTTGAAAAAATTGATTGTTAAGTTTTAAACGCATTCCAGGTGCCGATCTCGTATCAACAACTTGAGCGCCATCCACAGTTTTATATGTTTTTATTTCAGCATCATTGAAGAAAAACTGCTCATTTTGAGAGGCATCAGTATCGTCATTTAAACGCGTAGGATTTTTATTGGAATCAAATTCTGAAGTGGCATCAGAATAATATTTTTGTCCATCAATAAACCCTGAAGTGGCATCATAATCTCTTAAATAATATTTAGATTCATAAACGCCTAACTTGATTTTAGCAGTTCCGTTGATGGAATCCAAATAATAAGTACTGTCTCCGGTGGTAGTATTTTTTTCTTTTAAATGACTAAAGTAAGGCAATGAAAGTTCTACTTTTGTAACTGTTGGAGTCGTGCCGATGGTTTGGTTCAAAGTGTCCAAAACAACTTGCGTCACGATACTTGCTCTAGTTTTACCAAAGAAATCATTATTGTAATATCCCAATGCGTTTAAAGTAAGATTGCTAGATTCAACAGCACCTATGCTTTGATTGTAAGCAATAACGGTCTTAGTTGTGTCTTGAATGAGTCCAAAATGATCGTCTCCAATAATATCAGCACCAATTTCATTAAAATCTTTATCGCAAGAAGCAAAAAAAGCAACAATACTAACTAAAAAAAGTAATTTTAAAAAAGAATTATTTTGCATATTTATTTAAAAAAATATTATTATTTAACTAAATTCTTATAGAAGTTAGTGTAGACTTCAGCGAATTTGTTTTTCGGTGTGAAAGATAAAAAAGGTTTTTCTGAAGATTCTATAAATTTTGTTAAACTTGGGGATAAGTTTTCAGAGGCAATAATCACGGCGTCAGAATGAGCGATAGTTGCTTTAATTATATTTTCATAATCAGGATTCTCTAAGTTAGACACACTAGCTTCAGGAACGCCATCATATTTTATTTTATTAATCATTTCAGGGTTTAATGTTCCTTCAAATGATTGACTATAAACTGAAGTTATAATTTTTGTATCAGAAAACAAAGCTTCGTCTTTATAATAATGTTTCAAATAAATTGGCAACATTGCTGCCATCCATCCATGAACATGAATAATATCGGGAACCCAATTCAGTTTTTTAACGGTTTCCACAACTCCTTTTGCAAAGAAAATTGCGCGCTCGTCATTATCTGGAAACAAAACACCTTCTTCATCTGTAAAAGTCGCTTTTCTTTTGAAATATTCATCGTTATCAATAAAATAAACCTGAATTCTTTCTTTTGGAATAGAGGCTACCTTGATAATCAAAGGCATATCTAAATCATTTACCACTAAATTCATCCCAGACAACCTAATTACCTCGTGTAATTGATGTCTTCTTTCATTGATATTGCCATATCGTGGCATGAAAATTCTAATCTGTCCGCCTTGATCATTTACCATCTTTGGCACATCATACGACATTAGAGAAACTTCGTTTTCAGCTAAGTAGGGCACTACTTCAGATGATACATACAATATCCTCTTATCTTCCATATTAAAATTCAGTATTACTTATTGTAAATAAAAAACATGCAAATTTACAAAAATTTATGCAGTTAATAACTAAAATCTTAAGTTTGCACAATATATCAACAAAAGAACATGCTCATTTTCGACAGACAAGTAGCTTTAATAGAGCATTTAAAACATTTTTCGGATTCAAAACCCACTATTGGATTTGTTCCAACTATGGGGGCTTTACATCAAGGACATTTGTCTTTAATAGAAAACTCATTAAGAGAAAATTCCATAACAATTGTAAGTATTTTCGTAAATCCTACACAATTTAACAATCCTGAAGATTTAGAAAAATATCCTAAAAACTTAGAAAGCGACCTTGAAAAATTGAAAAGTGTTAGCGATAACATAATTATTTTTGCACCAAATGTGGATGATATTTATGAAGGAAAAACGGTTTCTAATCAATTTGATTTTGAAGGGTTAGAAAATCAAATGGAAGGAAAATTTCGTCCGGGTCATTTTGATGGTGTTGGCACAATTGTAAAGCGCTTGTTTGAAATTGTAAAACCTGCCAATGCGTATTTTGGGGAAAAAGATTTTCAGCAATTGCAAATCATAAAAAAATTAGTAGAAAAAGAAAACCTACCTATAAAAATAGTTAGTTGTCCTATTTTCAGAGAAAAAAATGGACTCGCAATGAGTTCGCGTAACGAGAGATTATCTCCAATTGAAAAAGGAAAAGCAGCTATAATTTATAAAACTTTACAAGAAGCAAAAACAAAATTCAATTCAAATTCTATTATGGAAATTAAAAATTGGGTAAAACAAGTTTTTGAAAACCAAACCAATTTTAAATTAGATTATTTTGAAATTGCTGACGAAGCTACTTTATTGCCTTGTAAAGAAAAAAAGTCCAATAAAAAACACAGGGCTTTCATTGCAGTTTTTGTTAACAATATAAGATTGATAGACACTATTTCATTAAATTAATTATCTTTGCAAAATGCAAATTCAAGTAGTAAAATCTAAAATACACCGCGTTAAAGTAACCGGAGCCGATTTAAATTATATCGGAAGCATCACTATTGACGAGGCTTTGATGGAGGCTTCCAATATTATTGAAGGCGAAAAAGTTTCAATAGTAAATATCAATAATGGGGAACGTTTAGAAACTTATACTATCAAAGGCAACAGGAATAGCGGCGAAATAACACTTAATGGTCCAGCAGCTCGAAAGGTTCAAAAAGGCGATATTATCATTATAATTTCCTACGGAATAATAGATTTTGAAGAAGCTAAATCATTCAAACCTTCCTTAGTTTTCCCCAATGAAAATGACAATTCTTTAACCTAATTTTGAAAAAGCAAATTAGCAAATGGGCGTCCATTTTACTTCCACTTTTTCTGGGGGTATTTTTAATTATTTATTCCTATAATAAATTCTCAGCAGAAGAAATTTTAGAAATAAAAACACATTTTGTAAACGCCAATTACAACTATATTTATTTTGCTGTTTTCATTGCTTTTTTAGGCAGTGCTTCGCGCGCGTATCGTTGGAAATATGTTTTAGATCAAATGGGTTATAAAACAACATTTGCCAATAATTTTATGGCGGTTTCCATTGGGTATTTAATGAATTTAACGGTTCCAAGATCGGGTGAAATTTCAAGAGCATTGGTGCTAAAAAAATACAACAATGTTCCTTTTGACAAAGGTTTTGGATCAATAATCGCTGAAAGAATTATTGACATGATTATTCTTTTAGGATTTATAATCGTTGCCTTTTTTGTTCAATTTGACATTGTAAAAACATTTATTTTAGACAAGTTACCGCTCCAAAAAATAATTATACTTTTAGTTGTAGGAATAGTGCTTTTCATTACTTTTATCCTCTTTTATCGCTATTCTAAAGTAAAATTCATTATCCAACTAAAATCAAAAATTTCCGGATTAAAAGAAGGAATTTTAAGCATCGTTCACATGAAAAGAAAATGGTCCTATTTAGGGCACACAATTTTCATTTGGGGGTCCTATATATTTATGTTTTACATCGGAATTTTTGTAATACCAGAAACTAATACACTTACTTTAGAAGCGGTATTAACTTCATTTGTTGTTGGAAGTATAGCGA
>Ga0209443_1002504_pt1 | contig 10819 bp, 6 predicted proteins | sample LauGreBMM110DCMD_2_FD_187571 | JGI IMG/M metagenome (GOLD analysis project Ga0209443, IMG submission 187571) | Freshwater lake microbial communities from Lake Michigan, USA - Su13.BD.MM110.DCMD (SPAdes) (version 2) | ecosystem: Environmental > Aquatic > Freshwater > Lake | place: Lake Michigan... | reverse complement strand
TAGGTGGCGGAATACTGGGACCCGACGCGCCCCCGGTCGCACGAGTTCAGGGCCTTTACCGCCAGCATTTGTGGGTTAAACTGCCCGTTGGGGGCAGCGTAAAAGCGACCAAACGACGCCTACTCAAAGAGATTGATGGCCTGACCTTCTATCCCCAAGGGCGAAGCGTTCGCGTGGTCGTAGACGTAGACCCGATTAACTAAAAGGCCCTGGCTGACGCCTAGCTAAGGCGCTCGAGCACCATGGCTGAAGCACCGCCTCCGCCGTTGCAGATTCCGGCCGCGCCGTAGCGAGCCTGACGGTCCTGAAGCACGTGAATCAGCGTCACAAGGATGCGCGCTCCAGACGCTCCGAGCGGATGACCCAGGGCCACAGCTCCGCCGTGAACGTTGGTTTGGTTGGCGCTAATTCCGAGCAAATCGATGTTGACCAGACCCACCACGCTGAATGCTTCGTTGAGCTCAAAAAAATCGATGTCGCTGACGGCGATTCCGGCGCGCTTTGCGGCCAGTGGCACTGCTTTGGCCGGAGCCGTCGTAAACCACTCGGGCTCGTGGGCCGCGTCGGCGAAACCTGCAATTCGGGCTAGGGGCTTGAGGCCAAGCTGGGCGGCCTTTTCTTCTGACATCAGGACCAATGCGGCGGCACCGTCGTTAAGCGTAGAGGCGTTGGCAGCAGTTACGGTTCCGTCCTTGGTGAAGGCCGGGCGAAGCGAAGCGACCTTGTCGCGCATCAGATTGCTGTACTCTTCGTCGTGGGCGACCTGCACCACGTTGCCTTTGCGGTCTTTGACTTCAACCGGAACCACTTCCTGATCAAATTTACCGGCCGCCCATGCTGCCGCGCTGCGGTCGTAGGATTCGAGCGCAAACGCATCCTGCTGCTCGCGGCTGTAGTTGTGCTCTTTGGCGCAGAGGTCGGCGCAGACGCCCATCACTTGCTGGTCGTAGACGTTCATCAGGCCGTCCTTGGTTAAACCGTCCACCAGGGTGGTGTTGCCAAACTTGGTTCCGAGGCGGCTGCCCGGCAGGTAGTGCGGAACCTGAGACATGTTCTCCATTCCGCCCGCGACAACCACGTCGGCATGCCCGAGCGCAATGGCTTGGGCGCCCAATGCTACGGCCTTCATTCCTGAGGCACAGACCTTATTAACGGTGGTACAGGGAACCGTGTTGGGCAATCCTGCACCCAGTGCGGCCTGCCGAGCCGGAGCCTGTCCGACGTTCGCCTGCAGCACGCATCCCATTAAAACTTCGTCAACTTCCTTAGGGTCAAGTTTTATTTTATCAAGCGCTCCGCGTATCGCAACGGACCCTAATTCGGTGGCACTGATGCTGCTAAGGCTGCCCATAAAGCTCCCGATTGGGGTACGAACGGCTGATACGATTACTACGTTTTTCATTGTTTTTAGGTTGGGTCGCTAAGATACAGTCCGCTTATGGTTAATCCCGGTCTAGGTGTATATTTGCAGCCCTTCAGCCAGGGCTTAACCGCCCTTAACTTGAATCCCGGTGAGGTGGGTGAGAGGCTGAAACCAGTAGTTTGCTAAACTGCCGTACGGGTAACTGTACCGCGGGTTCGAATCCCGCCCTCACCGCTGAAAATCAAGCATTGAGCTTGAAAACCCGCCCCGAAAGGGCGGGTTTTTTTATGCCCTGGGCGCATCGAAATGTATTTCAGTAAGCTCAGGGCATAAAAAAACGGCACCGGCGCAAGCCGGTGGGTTTTCAAGCTCAATGCGAGTAGTGGCAGCAGGTTTCCACCCCTCGGGAACGCCGAAGGCAATCCCGTTCACACCCCTCGGGAACGCCGAAGGCAATCCCGTTCACACCCCTCGGGAACGCCGAAGGCAATCGCACACCTTCGCTACCTTCGCAGCCTAACCCACCCCAACCATGCTCCACGTCGGCCTTACCGGATCCATCGGCAGCGGTAAATCCACCGCCGCCAAAGCCTTTGAAGAACTCGGAATCCCCGTCTACTACGCGGACGATGCGGCCAAGCGGCTCATGACGGAGTCCGCGACCCTGCGCGATGCCATCGAGGCCGAATTTGGCCCAGGAATCTACCTCGACGGGGTGCTTCAGCGCAAGGAACTCGCCGCGCGCGCCTTTGCCGACGAAGAATCTACCCTTCGCATCAACGCCCTGGTTCACCCGGCAGTCCACGATGATTTTGTAGCCTGGTTTGCCATCCAAAAAGCCCCTTATGCGGTGCGCGAAGCGGCCATCCTCTTCGAATCAGGAACCTACCAAAACTGCGACGCCGTCGTTTTAATTGAGGCTCCGCTTGATCTGCGCGTGGCGCGCGTTATCGCGCGGTCCGCCCTGACCGAAGCAGAGGTGCGCCTGCGGATCGCTCGTCAGTGGCCCGACGCGCAAAAGCGCGGCCTAACCACTCCGCTTGACTTCATACTTGACAACAGCGGGAGCGAAGACGACCTTCGCAGCCAGGTGGATGCGGTCGATGCCGAACTCCGCCGACGCGGGGCCTAGGTCCCGCTCGGAATCTACCGAACCGAATAACCGACCAAAGTCGGGCCCGGAACACTCCCTGGGTTCGCCATGATCATAAAGATGGTGTTGAAGCCGTCGCCATGCCTTTCTAGTCCAACCTGAAACGCATGATTGCCCTCAGGCTGCATATAGGCTTCGGCGTGAAGCATCCACTTCGCGCGGAGTTCTGCAATAAAGCCAAGTGCCGCGTGCCAGTGAATCGGAGCAGTTCGATTATTTTGGCAAATTCCCCCGTTCACATTCCATAGGGCGGAGCCCCATTTGCGCGTTCCAGCAAGCCAAAATTTATGCTGCGGAATCAACTGATTGCCCTCAAGGTATGATGTAGTTCCAGCGGCACTCCAGTCCCAGTTGCCTTCGTGCTTTGCCCGAAAAAAATGGTACTGGAGTCCCACAAGTGCGCTCACGTGAAGTTGGTTGGGAGAATATCCCGTAGCCAACGCGGCACGCGGTTCCCAGCGTGTTTCATTCTTGTCCGCGGGCCATCCAAGCTGAACCTGGTATTGGGCAAAGCCGTAGTAGCCAGAGGCGCCGTGGTTGAGCGGCCATCCGCCTAAAGCCACTTCAGTGAGGAGCTCCCCAGGCTTTAAGAGTCGGCCTGTCTCGAGAATGGGTTGCGCCACTGCGGATCCCGCAGCGAACAGGAACACTACCAAACCGCGAGACTTCATGACGGATTAGATTCCCTGTTCCGCACAAAGTGCCAAACCCGCCATGCCATCACGGCGTTGACGAGGTAAAAAATGTACTTGGCGACAAAAGCGACGTTGCCAAACAAAATGTTTTGGTAGAGCTTAAGAACATTGTAGACCAGCCAAAACACCCAGGTGTCGGCGTACATGCGGGGCATATTGAGGGTTCCGCTAAACGTGATACCCGTAATCAAGGCCGTAACCCAGAATTTAGAGACGTCTTCGCTCGCAATCGGATGGGTTAAAAATCCCGTAAACCCGATGTAGTTCAAGCCAAAGGCGAGGGCGAAGGCCCCGGCGGCCACCCAGAAATAGTAGCGGTCGAGGCTGCGCGGAATTCGGTTTTCGCGACGGTTCCATGCCAAAAAGCTAAGCGCATTGCCGATCAGCGACACGGGGTAGGTGAGGAAGGCGGCCTTGTTGCCCAAGAAGTAATCAACAATTGCCGAATTAACGCTGGTCACCACACCCACGGCATTGCCCCAGTTCTTGCGCTTGGTCGCCCAACGGGTACCCATCATGCTGACGGCGGCGCCCACGGTGCTCAAAATTCCGATAGGTAGTCCCGCAACGACCGTCTTGTGGAAGCCTAGCGCAATGGAGGCAGTGAGCACGGTGGCCACGCCCACAACGTCCATCCACTTGCTTTCGGTGATTTTCTGGAGCTTCAGCGACATGCTAGGCGAACAGCAATTTGGAGAAATGGTGTGCGCCAGGAACGAGTTCGTGAATTCGTTCCGCTGCAAGGACGGCGCCTAGGGCGAATCCGCGACGGTTGTGGGCGGTGTGCACGAGCTCAATTCGATCGATTTCGGACTCGTAGCGCACGGTATGGGTTCCTGGGACCGGATCCTCACGTCGGGCGAACACCGGCAGTGCGCCAGGCTCTTGGCCGTCCAAGGACCAGCCGCTGAGCTGCGGAAAGTGGGGGAGGAGTTCTTCCGCAAAACTGATGGCCGTGCCGCTGGGAGCGTCCTTTTTGGCTTTGTGGTGAACCTCTTCGATGCTCGGTCGGTACTGCTCGCGGTAGGTTGCCATTAGGCGCGCCAATTCCTCATTGGCTTTAAGGGCCAGTTGTACGCCAAGACTAAAGTTTGAGGCATAAACCAAGCGATTTGAAGCGTTGTTAAACGATTCTTCGACGGCGGGGAGTTCGTCAAACCACCCGGTCGTTCCGCAGACCACTGGGGTGCCGAGCCCCGCCAGCCGACGCAGGTTGGCCACGGCGGAATCAGGCTGGGTGAATTCAATGACGACGTCGGCCTTGCCAAAATCCCATGCGTCCGTACTGCGAATCCGCGCAACCACGATGTGTCCGCGCGCTAAGGCCTCAGCCTCGATGGCTTGCCCCATTTTTCCGTATCCCAGGATTGCGATGTTCATTGCCATGCCAGCGTCAATTGCGCTCCAAAGGTAGTTTGTGGGCCAAGTGCAGGGCGGAACCGGGCGCTCAAGTTCGGCGACACGTCAAAATCAACCAAGTGTCCGGCTGCGTAGGCGTCCAAGATCTGAAAGAGGTAGCCTGCTCCAACCCCGAGCACGGCGTAATCCCGACGGCGTCGGTAGTCGTTCTGAAGCGAAAAAAGCTGGTTAGTGGAGAACTGTCCGTCAAACTCATCGAGCGTCAGAGGATCGCTATCAAGCCGGAGGTCAATGGCTCTGCCCAGCCGATTGTAGCTCTGCTGGTTGAGGTAGAGGTAGTAGCTGCTCCCGGCCATAATTCCCAGTGCGATTGGGGCCTTCCAGATCTGCTTGTTGAGTATTTGCCCGGCTCCTGGAATCAGTGCGCTTGCAATCGCGGACTTTTCGGGCTGCCCCCAAACGCGCGGCGTACGAGCGGAATCGGATTGCGCCCAAAGCGAAGGTCCCACTGCGATGAAGAAAAGTAAGAGGTAGCGCACAGTGGGTCAAAAGTAGGCGAGCGGTCTGATAAGAACTACTTTTGCCCGCTCAATCAATTGGTCCCGTAGCTCAGCTGGACAGAGCATTTCACTTCTAATGAAACGGTCGCGCGTTCGAATCGCGCCGGGATCACAAAAAAAAGGCGCCCAAAAGGCGCCTTTTTACGTCGGGAAGACAGGATTCGAACCTGCGACCCTCTGGTCCCAAACCAGATGCGCTACCACCTGCGCCACTTCCCGAGGGCTGCAAAGGTAATCCATGCTTAATGCATTTTGATGCACAAGCTGTTTTCAAAAAATGCATCATATATTTTTAAGTTTCTGTGTAACTTTCACCTCCGCTTAAAATAGACTCGGTATGAAAATTCGTTTAATTGCTTTAATGACCCTCGGCTTTACTGCTAGACTTTTATCGCAGAGTACCGTGAGTACCATGCCCGCAACAGTGCCAAACAACGGTCAGGGAATGGTCACATTTGAAATCAATGCAAATCAGCCGATTTACCTTACCGGCATGACCAATGTTTTTAATTATGCAGCGGGCAATACAGGTCTTGTTGACATTTGGTATCGCGTCGGGGGAGTACTCCCTGCTGGGCAAACTACACCATCGATAACTGCGGCAAACGGCTGGGTACAGGGGCTAAGTGTAAATGTAACAAGTATGGGCAACGCGACTGCCGCAACGATTCCATTTGGCTCGACCATGATTGCGCTGCCCGCAAACCAGCCCATTGGGATTTGCTTAACGGCAGTTTCGGGAACGCGCTACATGTCTTGGGTGGCTGGAACGCCATCGTCCTTCACCGACGGCAGCGTTACCATAAATACGATGCCCAATGGCTTTGGCGGCAGTTTCCCTACTCCAACCTTCCTATCGCGTGCCTTTTGTGGCTCAATAACCTACATTCCTCAAGCAGCCTGCACCGGCACTCCCAATGCGGGGACGACCACTCCGAGTCTCACAGCAGTGTGTCCGCTTCAGAATTTTGGGCTTTCACTTACCGGAGCCACGGCAGCAGGCGGTTTGGCCTACCAGTGGCAGAGTGCCGCTGCCGCAACAGGCCCATGGACCAACATTGCAGGTGCGACAACCGGGGTAGCTAGTGTGTCTCAAACAGTGGATACGTGGTATCGATGCGAGGTGACCTGTACCCCCACGAGCACCACGGCGGCCTCAAGCCCCGTGCAGGTAACCACACTTCCTAATCTTCCTGGCGGAACCTACACCATCGGCTCGGGAGGAACCTATTCCACTTTTACCGCAGCATTCGCAGCGGCGGCCTGCGGAGTAGCGGGACCTGTAGTATTTCAAGTATTAACGAGTTCGTCCACCTTTACTGAGCAGCTGGTAATTAATGATATTCCTGGGATGTCCGCGACCAATACCATCACGGTCAAGGGCAATTTTAACACCCTAAGTTTTGCGGCAACCGACCCTAATTTGCGCCATACCCTCCATCTCAATGGGGCGGACCACCTTCGGTTTGAAGACCTTACGATAGAGGCCATCGGAGCAGCCGCTGGCTGGGCCGTGCGCATGAGCAATAACGCCAACTACAACACCTTCAAGCGCTGCGTATTTAGAGCAAGTGAAACCGCTACCCTTAGCACCTATGCGGCGTTTGCCTTGACCCAATCACCAACTGCAGCAACGGGTGCCCAAAACGGTACCGCTTCGAACCTACTTATCGACTCCTGCCAGATAACGGGAGGATACTACGGACTCTGTTTGGGCGGCAACGGGCTCACAATGGGCGCTCGACCAAGCAACAATACCGTAAGGCACACCACTATTAGTAATTTTTATTACTACGGTGTTTATGCCTATGGTCAGAACGATTTGGTTTTTGAATACAACGACATTAATCGCCTATCTAGAGCTGCCGTAAGCACGTGCTACGGCTTTTATAATTTTGGTAGAAGCCCAGGTTTAAAATTTGTGGGCAACAAAATCCACGACTTGGGTGGAGCTTCGGGCACGGCTGCATTCACGGCCTACCCATTCTACTGTTCAAGCACCTCTGGCACCATGGCAAGCCCGGCATTGATAGCCAACAATGCCATTTACAATGTCAATAACCTGGGCAGCTTGGTTTATGGTATGTATTTACTGACGTCAGATACCATGAGCGTGCTGCATAATACCATAGATTTTAACAGCACAACAGGCAATGGCACCCAAGTAGTTTATGGGGCCTTTTTTAGCGGTAACCTAACTCAGGTTAACTTTTTAAACAACATAATTAGAATTGCTTCGTCAGGTACTGGTGCCAAGTATGCACTCTTTAATTCATCGATCACGGCCCTAATTAACTCCAACCACAACGGATTCCATTTTGCATCTGCTGTCGGCGGAACGAGCAATTTTGTAGCCGCAAGGAGTACCAGTGTGACCTATCCGTCCCTTGCGACCTGGACTGCTGCAACCAACCAAGACGCCAACAGCATTTCGAGTGACCCCACATTTAGTAATGTTTTAAATGGTGATCTAACACCTGGCTCTTTGGCATACAACAATTCAGGAAGCAACCAACTTAGCCTTGTGCCTTTAGACATTAATCGTTCTGCACGGTCTACTACACCCGACATCGGGGCAGTTGAGTTTACCGTTACAGGCTGCCCGTCTCCTTTTAATGTCGTGGTTTCCAATGTACGCGCCAATTCGGCCAACGTTAGCTATACATCTACGTCTCCAATGACCAATATTCAGTGGGGTCCTAAGGGATTTATTCCGGGAACCGGTCAGGGCACCACCGTATCGACACCAAGCCACACCTTGCCTGGCCTTACTGGTTACACCGAGTACGACCTTTATGTTTCGGGTAACTGCAGCAGTACGCAAAATTCCGCCTGGGTAGGACCGTTCAGTTTTGCTACGCCTGTTCAGGTAGGCTGGAGTGAGTCCTTTGCGGGAGGCTACGATCCCTTGGCAGTCGTTACTAAGCCAAAGGGTTGGACTGAACGGAATGCTCTTGCTGCTAATCCTACTGCCATTGGATCCAATGCTTCTGCATGGCAGCTTGACGGATACCTCAATGTGGGAACGACCGGGGCGGTTCGCAATCAAGTTCCTCTGACTTCTAATGCTACCCAAGGCTGGACCATAATGCCCTCCATCGACCTAGGAGATGCTGCCCATACTACCTACTTTGAGTGGGACATGGGCGCGACCCAAAGCAACGTGGCAACGGCAGGAACCATGGGCGTTGATGATTCCGTTTTTGTACTGATTTCAACAAACAACGGCACGACATGGAATCGCAGTCAGTCGCTCGCCAAATTCCATAGGGGCAGCGGCATCAGCCCAACGGGCAATCGCTATTCGGTGAACCTTAGTGCCTATACTGGACTCGTTAAAATCGCGTTTTACATCGAAAGTACTATTTCGAGCGCCCCCCAGCCGGGTTCAACCGACTATGAAGTGTTTTTGGATAACGTGTCACTAAGCAGCACGCCAATTTCCTGCGCTCCAGCCTCGGTTTCAGTTTCGCCAACCACAACAACGGCCTCCGTTTCGTGGACCGTATCGGGTGCTCCGGGTGCAGTAGGTGCTACCATAGCTTGGGGTCCAATAGGGTTCACATTGGGCTCAGGCGGCTCGGGGGCAACGCAGGTAACGGCAACTACTAACCCCTTTGTGATTTCGGGTTTGACTCCAGGTACTTTGTATCAAGTATACCTACAGTCTACCTGTGCGGCAACGCTGGGTAAATGGGTTGGTCCAATCACGTTCAATACGCCCTGCGTTTCGACTCTGAGCGGCAATTATACCATCGATGCTAATGGAACGGGTGCGACCAACTTCCCTTCAATTGCAGCAGCGCTTGCAGCAGTTTCAGCTTGCGGTATAACGGGGCCCGTTACCTTCACATTGGCGCCCTACGTCCACACTGGTGGATTGAATTTGGCCCTACTTAACGGAGCATCTTCTACCAAGACGGTCACTTTTCAAGGTCCTGCGACAGGAACGGCTACGATTCAGGGTGCTGGAGGCCAGTTTGCTGCGGTAATAATGAACGGGACCAACTATGTCACCCTGCGGAAGCTCCACATTCTGCATCCAACTGCCTCGGGCATCATCTTCATCGGTGGGGCTCATGACATTGTGATTGACGATAACGAAATCCTTGCTGACACCACAGCGACAGGAGCTACCGTAGCGGCTATTGCCGCAACATCAACCCTTTCTAGTGTATCAGGCTTTGGGAATAACGCCAACAACATTACTATCACTAATAACATAATCAAGGGCGGGTACTACGGCGTGCGGTTTAATGGAACAAGCACAACGGTCTTCAGTTCCGGAATTACACTTACGGGCAACACCATCACGAAGTCGTTCTACTACGGATCCTACTTCTACTACATGGGTAATCTCACCATTAATGATAATAAGGTTAGGAACCTGCGCAATACCATTAACTATGGGCACTACCTCTACTATGTGGGCAACGTTAACATACAGCGCAACGAGTCCTACACGTCTTATGCGGGGATTACGATGGGTTACCTCAACAACATCGCGAAGCCAGCAACTAATAGCGTTGTTGCCAACAACATGTGCGCAGCCACTAGCAGCTATGGCGCCTACTTCCCTTACTCGCGCCATGTGAACATGTACCACAATACGTTCAGCGGCAGCACCTACGGTCTGTACCTGGTATCGAGTACGGCTACGCTGCAGTCGAAAAACCTGAATCTTCGCAACAACATCTTCCGTGGCGGCACCTACGCGCTGTACCAAAGTGGTTTGCCCGATTCGGTGACCATGGACTACAACCTGTATAATTCGGCCGCTGCGGCGACCCTTGCCTACTACAATGTTGCGCAACCGAGCCTCGCGGCGTGGAAGACGGCCTACCCACTTTTAAACGCGAATTCAACGGACAATGCGGTCATTTTTGCCGCAGCGAATGACCTGCGTGTCGTCAATAACGGGCCCAACAACATGGCTACGCCCATCGCAAGCGTAACAACCGACATCGACGGCGACGGTCGCTCGACAACGACTCCCGATATCGGTGCAGACGAGTTCACCCCCTTGGCTAACGACCTTCAAGTGACCGCCTTGCTCATTCCGGGTAACAATTCTTGCGGAGATTCCAATTCAACCGTTTCGGTCGTGGTTCGCAATTTGGGTACGGCTGCGCAAAGCAACTTCGGTGTTGGTGCCAATGTCAGTGGGGCGGCTACCGCGGCCTTGTGGTTGACCTATACCGGAACGCTGGCTTCGCTCGCCGTCGATACGGTTCTAGTCGGAACGCTAAATACCGTCGTGGGTGGAACCTTCAACTTTAAGGGCTATGTGGCCCTTGCCAACGACGGCAAGCCCTCCAACGACACCTTAGCGGTAAGTCGAACTCTGCTTGATGCGCTTCCGCGCATACCAACTGCGTCTGCTGATACGGTATGTCAAGGCGGAACAGCGACGCTGTACTTTCCTGCAGGTGGCTCGAGCAGTGACGCCTACATGTGGCTAACTACGGTGGGCGACACAATTGGAACGTCAGATAGCCTTTTAGTGGGTCCGATGAATGCGACGGACTCCACCTTTGTGCTGCGCCAGACCTCTACGTCTGGTCAGGTGGGTCCGATTGATAATACCATCGGTGCAACAGCCAACTATACGGCGATGAACCACTATAATTTGTTCACCGTCAATACGCCAACGACCATTTACTCCGTCGATGTATTTGCTTTGAATGCC